>JACCDY011060383.1_pt1 | contig 104517 bp, 104 predicted proteins | sample 7446391 | NCBI WGS metagenome assembly JACCDY01 (sample SAMN15323451, study PRJNA562643) | freshwater metagenome | isolation source: river surface water | place: USA:Blue River Watershed | collected 2017-08-18 | reverse complement strand
GGAGTGTTTTCGAAAGTTTGATTTTGTAAAGGATTACAAATATTTATTGATTGACAAATACCCATTAATTATTTTAAAAATTTATCATTAAATAACTTTTTTGTAAATTAAAATGAATTTTTTCTAATTTATATATAATATAATTTAATGAATAACGTAGAAGAAAATATTTCAAAATGGGAAGAAGAATTTAATGTTTATGTTGACACTGAAAACAAATGTAATGCTTTAATTAATGAGATAAGTGAAATCAAAAATAACTTGAAAAAACTATTAGGTTCTCAAAAACCAGATGATGTAGTATTTTATAAATCTTTGATAGATAACTCTTTTTTTTATTTAACAAATTCTTTAAAAATTAGAAAAATTAAAATGACCAAAGATTTGAATCATATTTGGAATCAATTAGATAATAAAAAAGTAATAGAAGAATTAAATAAAGCTAATTTCCAAACATTAATGAAAGATTATAGAAAAATGGCGGATGATATTAACCAAGCAAAGAAAAACAATACTGCATTAACTTGGGTTAAAGATGATAGAGTTGAAAGTTTACATGAAATTGAAAAAGAAATGGAAGAAATTATGGAATATCACTTAAAATTAATTCAATTCTTTCATTCGAGTGTAGAACTAGAAAAGATATTCTATTGTGGTAAGTAAAAATTGAGTTTTAAAATAATAAAAATAAATATTATATAATTAATGAAACTATTTAACACACGAACAAATACAATAGAAGATATTATTATTGATGATGAGTTCATTGGTGTTTATACTTGTGGACCGACTGTATATGATAGGGTACACATAGGTAATTTGAAAACTATGTTTTGGAGCGATTTCTTTGTGTCTTTTCTAGAATTTTTGTATCCAAATAAAGTGAAAGGAATAATTAATATAACAGATATAGATGATAAAATTATATCGCGATTAGATAATCAAACAAAAGAAGAATTAAGTAAATATACTCAATCATATACTAATTTATTTTTGAATGACTTAAAATCATTAATAATTACTCGATATCATAATAATTATCATACTGTTACTGATAATTTAGAATCTATATATGAAATGATTACAAAACTAAAAAATGAAAATTATGCATATCAATTAAATAATGGGTCTATTTATTTTGACTCTTCTAAAGTTGATAATTATCCATTTCCAAATTATAAAAAAGAAAATTATTTAGAATTTGATAATGAAAGAAATATTATTCGAGATGATGGTGTTAAAGATTACAAAGATTTTATATTATGGAAATGCAAAGAAAATGAACAAATCAAATGGGAAACAAGTTCAATTATAAGCGGACGACCCGGATGGCATATTGAATGTTCAGCAATCGCGAATAAACATTTACAACAAGTAACTTTTCACATAGGAGGTGAAGATTTAAAATTTCCTCATCATACATGCGAAATATTACAATCAGAAAGTTATAATCCTAATAAAATATTTGGCAGATATTGGCTACATATTGGTTTTTTAAATTTTAATGGTGATAAAATGAGCAAATCCATTGGTAATATTTTAACCCTTGATAATTTAAATATTAATAAATACTTACTAAGGTATTATTTATTCCATAAAAATTATAGGAAACAAAATGATTTCTCAATTGATGAAATTAATACATATAAAATACCCTTTTTAAATTTACATAAACTTTATAATAAAGTTTATTCTGGATTAACTATATATAATTTAAATGATGCAGAACATAATGAATTATTAATATTTGATGAAGTCATTAATAATATCTCTAATGATCTAGATACGAAAACGTGTTTAAATTTTGTTAATAAGTATGTTATTACTTTGTTGAAAAAACATATATCATTTAATGATTCAAAGATTATTATTCAAGAATTAGATAAAATAAATCAATTATTTAAAATATTAGATCCAGATATTTTACATATTCCTGACGATATTAAAGACATTATTAATCAAAGAATAATATCAAAAAATAATAAAAATTATAGTTATGCTGATAAATTACGAAATGATATTGTTAATAAAGGATTTTTAATTGAAGATTATAAAGACCACTATATAATTATAAAAAATATTTAATAAGAAATTATAATTAAAAACATTTTGTTTTATATTTTGTCTTTAGTATTATAATGCAAAGGAAGAAAGAATCCGAAAGTTCAGGCGAATCAAAAGAATTAGATTATCCTTGGGAAGCTGAACAAGAAAAAATATTAAAAAAATGGGCAGATAAAGGTCAATGTTACAAAGCTATGCACGAAAGAGCATACAAAAGATATTGGTGTTTGAATGCTTGGTTCAGTATACCCGTAATTATTTTATCTACTTTGACTGGTACTGGTAACTTTGCCCAAGATTTGTTTGGTAGTTTTGCTAAAGAAGCTTTAATCATTTTTGGTGGTCTAAACATCTTTTCTGCTATATTATCTACTGTAGCTCAATATACTGGCGTGGCACAAAAATTAGAATCTCACAGAATTGCTGCTATTACTTGGGATAAATTCTCAAGAAAAATTCAAATAGAATTAGCTAAAAAGAGAAAATATAGGTCTCAAGCTAAAGATTTTATTAATAATTGTCAAGAAAATTTTGACCGTTTAATTGAAGTATCGCCTATTATGCCAAATGATATAATTAGATGGTTCAACCATATGATTGAAACTGGTGAATTTGAAGAAGATCTTAGTGAATTTAATACTTGTTGCTATGAATGTTTTTGTTTCCCTTGTGGTTGCAAACCTTGTAATATTTCTATAGGACCTAAAAATACCAAGAAAATGGAAAAATTAGAATCATTAAAGAAAGCATGGGCTACAATTGAATTACCTGAAATATTAGGTAGATTTAAACCTACCGAAATAGCTGAAGAATCTGAAGTAGTAGTATATCAAGAACCTAAACTACCTCCACCATTAGCTATTCCAAAAGAAACTCAAAAATTAACTGGTTCTAATGAGTATAATATTTTTGCCTCAGAAGATAAAAATGATTATAATGATGTATAATTTTTAATATATAAAAAATATCTAGTTATATTTATATATTAAATGTCTGGTATTTTCTATACTGCTGATGGAAGAAGAATGAATATGGAAGGTTTTGCTGATGCTGCTCAACCTGCGTCTTCATTAGAAGACTCTTTAAGATTAAAAGGTAACTTATCTCTTGATGGTACTATCAGAGCTGGTAAGTTTTTAATGGCTGATGGTTCTGAAATGAAAACTGTTATTCAAGAACAAAAAGTAGCTGCTATCCCTGAAAGTGTATCATTTGATGCTCAAGGTAACATGGCTGTAGGAAGCAAAACAAACGCAAATAAATTATTATTCTCAACTAAATGGACTGGTTTCCCTGACGACAAACCCAATGGTGCTGAAATCTCTAACGACACTGATGATTTCAAACAACTTATGATTGTTGGTAACAAATCAGCTGGTGGCGTAAGAACCGTCGGTGTGTGGGATAAATTAAATGTAAACGGTCAATTATGCGTAGGTAGTAAATGTGTAGATGAAAACTCTTTCGGTCCTAGTGCTGGCGGTGCAGCAGGTGGTGCTATCACCGGTAAGAAAGGTTCTGGATGGGGGTCTGCTGTAAATGTTGATGCACCTCAAGAAGCTGAATCATTATATTCATTACATTTTGGTGATGGTAAAAATGTTCACGATCGTCAAGCTGGTATGGGTTACATTAAAGGACAACCAGATGCTTCTAAATTATTTGGTAACACAAGAGGCACATTAGGTATGCACATTCACCAAGATGATGATTATCAAATCTATAGCAGTGGATGGAAACCTTTATTCGGTGTAAAAGGTGGAACTGGTGAAGTCAAAGTTCGTGGTCCTATGACTGTAAATAAAATGACTTTCTTAAAACAAGATAACTCACCTGATAATGACCCTTATACTCTTGAAAAATTAGGTAGCGGTGATGACCATCATTTAAGATTAACAATTAATGATAATGATAATGAATCTTTCCAAATCTGGGGTAACTCTTGTGGTGCTGGTAATTGTGGAGGTGAAGGTAAAATGGCTCAAAAATTTCAATCAAATGGTAATGCTGAAATTACAGGTTTATTGAAAACTTCTGTTCTCCAATTAGGTGATAAATTTAGATTTAGTGGTATAGGCGATGGTCATGGTAATGATACATGGTTAAGAATGTTTAATAAAGAGAATAATGCATATTATGGTGGTATTGCAATGAAAAATTTATGGGTTGAAGATGGAGTCTTACAAAAATCCGACCGTAGAGCAAAAGAAGATATAAAAGAAGTAAACTCCAAAGAAATATTAGAAAAAATAAATAGATTAAAAGTATATACTTATAAACTTAAAGAATGCAAGAAAGATATCAGAAAATATGGTTTCATTGCTCAAGAATTACAAAAAGAATTCCCTGAAATGGTTGAAGAGGGTCCTAATGGAATGTTAGCTGTTGATTACAATCAAATGACCGCTATTTTATTAGATGCTGTTAATTTTTTAGCTAAAAGTCAAAAATAATTTTTTTATTTTAGTTATTTAATATATAAAAAATATCTAAATATATTTATATATTAAATGTCAAGTGTATTTTATACAGCTGATGGTAGAAAAATGAATATGGAAAGATTTGCTGACGCAAATGCTACACCTTCATTAGAAGACTCTTTAAGATTAAGAGGTAACTTATCTCTCGACGGTACTATCAGAGCCGGAAAATTCTTAATGGCTGATGGTTCTGAAATGAAAACTGTAGTTCAAGAACAAAAAGTATCAGTTCTTCCTGAAAGTGTATCATTTGATGCTCAAGGTAACATGACTGTTAAAAAAGGCGGTTCTATGGAAACTGTAAAAGTACTTGGAGGTGATAATGCTTCCATTCAAACACCAAATGGTGAATTAAGAATGAACAAACAAGGTATCATGTTTGGTGGTCCCAACGATAAAAGAGAAATCAACTCTGGTCAAATCACTGCTGGTTTACATGTACCCAACTCCTTAAACATTGTAGGTATGAGTGCTGATGGTGGTGCTGCTTCAAGAAGAATCGATATGTGGGCTGAAGGTGGATTAAATGTATATGGTCCTATTAATGCTGAAAGATTAGCTGCAGTTAATGTAGTAAAAGGTCCTGAAAAGAACAGACAAATTTTCCATTCTCCTGATGATGATAGAAAAGGTTTATGGATAGCTCCTGCTAAAGATGATGCTGCATCTGATTGGGATTGGGGTAAATCATTAAATATCACTAGAAACGATGGTGTAATAGTAAGTCAACTTAAAATAGGTTCATTAACATTATCTGATAACAATGGTATGTTACGTGTAGCTAAAGGAGATAAAGTTTTGGATATTAATCCTGAAGTTGCTTTCGTAACTGAAGGTTATGGTCCTGGTGTATTTACTTTCACTGTATACCAAGCAGGAGATGGTGCTAATTATAGAACTAGAATAATCAAATGGGACCAATTTACAGATAACTTTGATGTATTAAATAAAATTGGAGCTGGCGGTGACAATGTATTAGTAAGATGCCAATTTAGAGTTAAAAACGCCAAAGCTGAAAATACCAACTTAGCTTTCAAGGTTGGCTCTGATGATGGTAACAGAGTAATAGTTAGATATCCTAAACAACAAAACAGCACTGTTGATGATATGAAAGGCTGGAAAGATCAAGGTACAACTTTCTACGATTATTCTTTCACTGCTGGTCCTCTCGGTTCCAATACTGATACTATGGATGTAACAATTGAAATGTATGAAAGAGGCGGTGGTGAAGCATTTATTATCCAAAACTTAAGAAGTGCTATTGACGGTAAATTCTGGTTATTATAAACAAATATCAAATACTTATAAACTAATAATCATTACAACAATAACTCTTTCCACACAGTTGTCTAGGATTTTGTGGACCCATATCTATTCCGCATTGTAAACAATGCCAAGAATCCGTTTTTACATTATAACCATAAACTTTCTCTTCTGAAAGATTTAATTTTTGATTGCTTTTAGTAAAGTAATCAGTAATTAACGTTTGTTTCTTATTATCATTCATTATATATAATATAATATTAAATAAAATAATTATTTCAATTTTTAATAAATTAAAATGTAAATGAGAAACAGAAATCAGGATATAAGTCTCTTATTTGTGGGATTACTACACTAAGAGACCCAACCAATAAATAATTACACATATATTTGAGTTCTTCTTTTTTAACATCTAAAATGTGACCCATTTGAACAAGTATATATTCACGAACTTCATCTATTTCTTGCTTTTCTAGATGGTAATTATCAATGTTAAATAATGGAGTAGTATGTATTTCTTTCATTTGTTCTTTGGAGAAATTTTGTTTGTACATGTCTCCTATTTCATAATTGAATTTGAGTAATTTTTCTTTATTTAAATCTAAAAACCAATCTGAATCAATGAAAATAGATATATTGGCGAATTTTTGAAATACTTCAAACGCTTTATCATTTACTGTTTTTTCTTTACGTTCTTCTTCAAGATTTTTAGCAGTAATTAAATCCAAAACTTCTTTAGGAATTTCATCTGATGTTACTGGATGTTTTGAAATATTATGTGCTTTCATATATTCAAGAGAATCTTTTTCAAAACAACGAATTAACCCACGGGAATCTTTATATAGTTGTAATTTAGAAATATCTGGATATACAATTTTCTTATCCCCATTTTCTTCAACCCAAAATACGGTTAGAGAAATTGGGTCTTTATCATCTACAGAATCTTCTAATTTATATTTTTCTTGAACTATTTTGACTATTTTCTTCTTTTTGTAAGATTTATTGTTTAGTTTTTTCTTAATTTCTGGAAATTGTTTGTCATATTCTTGTTTGAGATGTGCATATATGTCCCCCTGTTCACTAATCTTCCTACCAGTTCGGGGATTCCTTGATGGGTCAACTTTCCATCTAATTAACTCTTGATGAGTTACAGGATTACTATGAAAGCCATTCATTGTATCCATTGATATATATTAGAAATAATATTTATATCAATTTTTCATTTAATTAAAAGTAAAAATTGAAGTCAATAAATTCCCATAATTTTTTATTTTATAAATGAAAAATTGATATTTCTTTTTATTATTCATTAACAAATATTATAATGGAAAATACAAATAAATCTTCTGATATATTTAACAAATCCTATGATAATCTTTCTAGACATTTTGAAGAAATAACGATTGATTCATTATTTGATAGTTTGGTAGATAAATTAATGAAATCAAGAATTAAACAAATTTCTGATTATGCACCACGTATTCATAATTTAGAAAAGAGAGCTAGACTAGAATTAGATTTACTAATTGATACTCTTCTCAGTAATCCTATTCGTTTTGAAGGCTATAAAATTGATGGACATCTATTTCATAATTTTTCAACAACTTGGGACAAAGCATTAATGACAGAATGTTCTCGTGGTATTAACAAAATTAAATTTGCAACACCCTCATTAATTTTTTCTAATGCAATAAGTAATCATATTCAAAGAAATTTATCTGCAGTGACAGGACATTATGATAGTATTGATTGTTTAACTGGTGTTTACACTGTTATTGGTAGAGATGAGTTTAATAATCCTCAAACAATGACCTTTAACGGTGGTCCTATTTTTGAAGAAGAACTACGAAAACGATTAGATCCTAGATTTAAAATTACAGTAGATAGATATAATACTGTAATAGAAGTCCCTTTTGACTATACAAGACATGTCAAAAACTAAAACCTAGACCTATTTAAAAAAATTGATTAAAATTGCCTTTGAACTCTAAATTTATTTATTTAATGTCCGATTCTATGAAACAAGCTAAAGATACTGAAGTTGAAATGCTCGATGATTCTGAAGAACAAGTTACTGACCAAGTAGAAGAACAAGTTGCAGAAGAACGCCCAAAAAAAAAGGCTAAACTTCCCTTTGGTCATTTTAAAGTAACTGTGGTTGAAGGTGTAAATAACTTTGGACAAGCTTTCACTAAAACTGGTGAAAAAGAAGTTGTTTGCAAACCTCTAACTCAAGAAGATTATGCAAATGGTTGGCAAACTGTTCTTCCTCGTCCTCGCCGTGGTCGCAAAGGTGTACACGGAAGTTCTCAACCTGTACACCACTGGAGTGTTTCTCTTGCACAACTTCCTCCTCATCTTTGGTCTAAATTCCGTCTCGACTATGATGAAGATGGCAAAGCTTTCTATCCGGTAATCAAAGATAATATTTATCATTACACGGTAACTCCTTCTGAACACGATAGTTCTCTGAAACAACTAAACGAAGAACTTGAAAAAGGTTTCAAAGCCGAACGTGTAGTTGTAAAACAACTTGTAGATAAACTTGATAGTGTAAATGGCTGGCTAATGATTCGTGCTCGTCGTTTCCTGAAAGGAACTCTTGACACTACTATTGCTTATTATTAAAATGCAATAATTCATTTAATAAAATAATAAATTAATTTATTAAATTAGATTTTACAATATTTTAATTATTTGATGTAATTAATTACTCTTGATAATTTTATAAAAAAATTTATTTATTCCTCCTTAATGTAGATAATCTTCAGTTACACAATTATCTGGATTACGTTTAAAGCTTTCAAAGAATACATCAAATGTTACTTCTTCCCAATCGAAATCATCATATGAACTATCCAATACTTTCTTCGGATCAGATGTATTGACTACCCAATAACTTACGAATCGATAAGTTTTTGGTTCTGTTTCACTGCATCTGAAACAAGTAAGGAAATATTTACGTTTTTCATCAAGATTTTGGACAAATCCACGATTTAGATTACGTGCTACAAAATCGGGGCGACCGGTATAATCATCCCAATATTTATATGTTGCTTTATAATATTTATAATCTTTGGATTTCATTTCAGTTACAAATTCATCAAGGTTACCGTTAAAGAATGCATGTTTTGCACCTTCGAGGTTACCTACAGTATCGTGTTTTACAACAGGATCATTATATGTTACTTCGTTATCTTCTTCCATTGTAATAAGATTAATTAATTAAATATGTTATCTCTTCAATTTTTATTATTTTTCAATTGATTATATAATATATATAGATAAAATAGATGAATACCAAACAAATACTTGTTAAAATATGATTCCGGTATTTTAATCATAGGTTTAATCAATCTATACATGAATCCTTCTTTGTATTTTTCTCCCATAGCTAAATATTCTAATTCTGTTAACCCACACCTTTCATAACCAGTTACATATTGGAATAATAAATAAAGTAGAAAAATGAAGGCATATTCTTTCAATTTACCATATGAAATTAATGGTGATACCACTACTAATAGAATGATAATTGAATGGATTATATTAATAATATTAACTAATATCATTATTATAATTTATAATTTATTTTTTACTTACAATTCCAATAAAATTTGATTCATTATCAACTATATCAATTTTTGAAGAACGGAAATTTTTCTTTAATAAAAGTTCAAGTGCTGGTTTTTTAATACCAATTGTATTAAATAATAATACCCCTCCAATGTTTAAATTTTGATTTAATTTTTTCATAAATCTTTTATTTTTAGTTACAAATTTAGGAACTTTATCACCAACAAACAAATCAACTATAATTACATCATATTTATCTTTCATTTTAATTACAAAGTCTTTAGCATCAGCTTTGTATAATTTTAATCTGTTATTATCAGAATATTTTCTTACAATATCAAAATGAGTATCTTCAATATCTACACCAACAATTTCCATATTTTTATTTTTCTCTAATAATTCAACAATTATACCCCCTAAAGAAACACCTAAAACTAATACTTTTTTATTTTTTCTATTTTTTAATACTTTATCTACTATTTGTCTAGCATACCAATGTTTGACTTCTTTAGTTTTGACATTGAATCTACTATATTCGATATTTGTATTACCGTATTTGTAGTAGATTTCATCATCTTTAAAGTAATATTTGTCACCTTCGCTTTGTACATCAGAAAATTTTTCTAAAGTATTATCAAGTAAACAATATCCTAAGATGAAAATAATAATTAATATTAATAATGTCCTCATTAATATTAATTAGATAAAATCTAAAATTTTTTATATTTAACCTCTGATACCACAGAAAGTTTCAGAAGTGGCGAATTTATAGATGATGTAGATGTAAGGGCAGCAGCATGCTAAGATGAAACCACCAAAGTCAAATCCACCATTGCATTTGAAAGCAAGGTAGATAGCGAAAACAGCTACTACAGTGTGGAATACAGAATAGATACTTCTGTAAGGAGATGAGGGAGCAGGTTCAGGACCTTGTACATTAGGGCCAGGAGCAGGCATAGCAGGAGCAGGGCCAGCACCAGGGGCAGGCATAGCAGAAGGTTGAGCTACAGGAGCAGACATGTATATTATATAAAGTTTTAGATAAAAATTTTATATTTTTTTATAAATTAAATGTTTTAAAGATTTATATCTTTTTTCTTTTTTGTAAAATTAGGTTTTGAACTATCATTTTTCTTTTGATAAGTAGATTTATCATTTGAGGTAGTCCCATTTTTATCAGCAATAATTTCTAAAGCTTGTTCTGCTGTTAAATTTTCATAATCATATGATTTAGGTATGGGAATGTTAGATTTACTCTTACCTGAAATAATTTGTAAATAAGGACCATATTGACCTGACTTAACATTAATTACCTTATTCTTAATATTAAAACTTTTTACTGCATATTTATCTCCAGATTCAATTAACGTTTTTGCATATTCTAATGTTATTTCTTCGGTTTCTTTATCCTTAATGGAATAATTTTTATCAGCAAATTTAATGTAAAATCCAAACTGACCTTTATGGAGAACTACTTCTGCTTTACCTACTTTACCAAGAACAACTGGATATCTAAGTAATTCAATTGCTTCTTCCAGTGTTACTTTCCCATCTTTGATTGAAGCAAATTTCCATTCTTTAGACCCAGCTTCCTTTAGTATCTTAACATAAGGTCCATATTTTCCAGAACCTTTGAATATTTCTAATTCTGTTTCAGGATCAATACCAAGTAATTCATCGGTATTTGCAACAGTAGGATTTGTTTTTACATCTTTCAGTAAAGTTTCACAAATAGGATTGAATAGCTGATAGAATTGATTTAATATATTATGCCATTTAGCTTTTCCATCTGCTATTTTATCAAGATATTCTTCAAAATCAGCTGTAAATTTAATATCCATGACTGGATTAAAGTTTTTAAGCAGAAACTCTACGATTTGATTACCTTTCTCTGTTGGAACTAATTTTTTATTTTCTTTACCAATCATAATTTCTTTTTTAGATTCTTTTAGTTTATATTTATCAGATATTTCTAACATTTGGGAATCTTTTTTAATACCTTCAATATTCTTAATTTCTACATATTTCTTTTCTATAATTTTACTGATAATGGAAGCATAAGTTGAAGGGCGACCAATACCATTTTTCTCTAGATACTTAATCAATCCTGCTTCATTGTATCTTAGTGGTAATTTAGTATATTCTTCTGATGTTTTCATTTTATGCATATTTACAGTGTCTTTTTCTTTAATTTCTATCTTACCTTTAACAGATTCATCTTCTTCTGAAGTATTATCATATACTTTTAAAAATCCATCAAATTCTACATTTTCTAAACTAGATACAAAGTAATATTGTTTCTTAGAGAATATGAGAACACTTGTTTTATTTTTTGTAATATCGATATTGATTGTTTGAATATTTACTTTTGCATTGGCCATTTGACAAGCAATTGTTCTTTTCCAAATTAATGAATATAAACGTTGTGCATCTTTATCCATATTGTCTGGAGTTTCTGATGTTTCTAAATGTGTAGGACGAATAGCTTCGTGTGCTTCTTGTGCGCCTTTTCCTTTGGTTGTATATGTCTTTTTATCAGCATATTCTTTTCCATAGTTTTCTTTAATATACTTTTCAGCTCCTTTTAATGCATCCTCTGATAAGTTAGTTGAATCTGTTCTCATATAAGTGATTAAACCAGCTTCATATAATTTTTGAGCTACATCCATAGTTCTTTTCACAGCGAAACCTAATTTAGTTGATGCTTCTTGTTGTAATGTAGATGTGATAAATGGTGGAGATGGTTTTCTTACAGATTTCTTATTTTCAACCGAAATTACTGAATAAATACAAGTATTATCTAATTGATTGTAAAAATCTGTTGCTTTATCTATATTTTTAAATTGATAATTTAATGTTCCGTTGAATTTAGTATCTTTAATTGAAAATTCACCAACTGTTTTGAGGAAAGGTTCAGCAACAGCTTGTTCTATTTCTTTTTCCTTATCAGTTAAAATACGAACTACAACTGATTGAACACGCCCTGCACTTTCACCAACTTTATAAGCCCATAAAATTGGGCTGATTTTATAACCCATTAAACGGTCAAGTAATCTTCTCGCTTGTTGAGCATCAATCATATCTTGATTTAACACTCTAGGATTTTGGACAGCTTCACTAATTGCTTTCTTAGTAATTTCATGGAAAACGATACGTTTAGGGTCTTTAAGTTTGAGAACTTCTTTTAAACTCCAAGCAATTGCTTCACCTTCTCTGTCTTCATCTGAAGCTAATATAACTTCAGTACATTCTCTTGCTAGGTCTTTTAATTCTTTTACTACTTTAACTTTATCGGATGATACTTTATAGAACGGTTTGAAATTGTTTTCAACATCAATAGATAATGTTTCTTTATCTAAGTCTTGAACGTGACCAAATGATGCTTTAACAATATAATTAGCACCCAGATATTCATTAATTTTCTTAATTTTACCAGGGGATTCTACAATGACTAGTATTTTCGACATTTACTATATAATTAGTTTAAATTTACAGTTTTTAACTCAATTTTTTATTTTATTTTATTTATAAAAGAAAAAATTATGGGAGTTTATTGACCTCAATTTTTTTGTATACTAATATATATGGAACAAGACAATATCAATAAAATAGTAAAATTCTTTTTTACTCTACAATTATTAGTTAAATTATATCACTGGAATACTACCTCTTATGCTAGACACAAAGCGACTGATGGATTCCTAGATAAATTAGGTGATAATATTGATAAATTTACTGAAGTATTTATTGGAAGATATAAAGCTAAACCAATGATTTCAAATATTAAATTAGAACCAATGTATTTAACGGATGATGGTGTTTGTAAATTATTATCTCAAGCTAGAGAATTTTTAAATGAAATGAGTAAAACTATACCAGACTCTGATTTATTAAATATCCGAGATGAAATATTAGGAGACATTAATCAAACATTATATTTAATGGAATTAAAATAATTTAAATAAAATAATTAATTAGTGAAACCAATGACGATTCCGTAAAGACTATTTACGGCATCATCAAATGTTGCAAACAATGATCCAAGTCGTGTCTCCCATTCAGGACGCCATGGTTCCACCTTCATTAGTAATCCCTTAGTAAAAAGGAGCATATCTTCAGAACTGGTCTTGTAAATATCCATAGTGATTTCTGAAAACATCTTTACAATGTCAGACCAGTTATCCTTGTTGTTAAGCATCATTTTATAGACAACCATCTTCTTATTCACATCTGCATTGTCTACATTATCAATTACCTCGTCCATACGTTGGCGCGCCTTGGGATTTTGCTTTGTGTAAAACACAGAGCTCTTATTAATTTCACCCGTTAGTACTTGGAATGTGCGGTTAATCAGGGCATTAATTGATTCATTGAGATTATCAAAGAACCAATGGAGATTACTGAGGATAGGATAGTAAGTGCCACAGATCTCAGGTAATTGAAGTAGTTCCTGCATCTTGTTCGGGCGGATTTTGTGACACTTGTAATACATCTGGGTCTTAATCTTAGCATAATCATATTGTCCATCAATTGGAGTCAGAAGAACAAATCCTTCAGGATGAACAACACGTGAAGTGAATTCGTCAACTGTAAAATTCTCCAGAAACTTCTCCATAGAACTAGTACCCAGGACTACCTCATCTAGCTCTGCCATTAAGCGATACACAGCCAGAGTATTTTGGACATGATAATAAAATGGTTGCTTGAACACACGACGAGGAAGGTCGAAATGAGGAATATAACGACCCTGGTTCATAACACCCAGAAGATTGAGTCCATTATGGTCATAACCAACCGCTAGTTCAGTATGGAGACGACCAGTGAATGAAGTGCGGTTCTTGCAATAGGACTCGAAACACATATTTACCATCTCAGTGTTATCCAGTTTCATTGAAGAATAATAATCAATTGCCTTAGCAACAAAGGTAGGAACCATATGTTGCCAATCATCAAGGGCCTTTACCTCGTAATCCACAAGAGGTTGGATAGAGGTTAGAAAGTAATCCTGCATTTCCTCGCCAATAAACAGGGTGCCTTGGGTAGAAACAGTTACAATTGGGCCTTCTTGAGCAATGCAATGGTTTACAATCGTCTTGGTAAACTTATCGCCATAGCTTAGGGCCAGATGCTTGATAATCTCATATTGCTCTGACTCACGAGGATAGATATTGACAATCAACAGAGAACCATCTACCTTGCCAGTAAGATAAGAATCAGTAGGATTTACACCAGAAAAGGTGCGCATTACCATTTGTTGAATGTTATCTAGCTTAGACCAAGACTTGGGGTCAACATCCTGAGTTTCAGTGATACCACCATCAAGATGTGCCTTGGTTAGGACTTCAATACCACGCTGGAGAGTATCCTTCAGAGGGACGACCTTTCCTCCAAACTTATCCCCAACATAGTAAAAGCGACCACGCGCTTCACGAGCCCACTTAGGTTGCCAGATTTGATTCATACCATCAATATACTTAATACCAACTACTTCAGGAACATAAGTTGATACAGTGTAGGCATACTGGGTGAAAAACTCTTCAATTCCATTCATATCCTTTAGAACCTGCACAAGTTCATGGAGATTTAGTTCAGTAGTTTGTTCTAGAACTGGCACTCGAGGGATGCTCTGATTGTAATGATACATTTCAAGGATCTTCTCTCCAAGATGGTAAATCAGGCTGCTCTTGATATTAGTCCAACCAATTGAAATAGACAGATGAGTCTGTAGATACCAGTCATTATTCCCATCTTCACTTTCTGAACCGGAAACGAACTTCATCCAGTTGATACGGCTATTGAATGGGTTATAAAGGGATACATCTCCATGTGCACTGAGTTGACTAGACATTTCCATACCATGGCGTGTAGATGACTCTTCCTCTGAAATCAACTTGTTACGGTGTAGCCAGAAGGAGATACGGTAAGCATCCTTTGCAACTTGAGGAATGATGGTTTCGATAGAATCGAACATAGTTGCAAGAGTATCAACAATAACAATATTTCCACGCTGTAGGCCGTCAAAGATATCACGGCTCATATGCTGGTTCATTTGAGGAGCCCACTTCTTGTCCGATGCAATATACATCTTGTAGCACCGCTGATACAGCTCCGGGGTGATAGAATCTAGTGTAATGTTATCATCTTCTCCGTTGTTCTTGAGTGTCCAATGAACCATATACCAATCGCGGTTAATGTGGTTGCACTTTTCCTTACCAAACAGTTCAATCAGGCGCTTTGCAAAAGAACTCTTTCCACTTGCAGACCCTCCTTGGAGAAGAATTAGAACACCCTTCTTCTTACCAATAACTGAATAATCCATTTCGCTTTCGAGAGTAGAACGATACTCCTTTTCACCAGCTTCTACCTCTTCACGGATTTGCTCCATAGTCTTGGAATATGTTGCATCAGGAACCATCGCTAGTTGATCTCCAGTGCGAAGAATTAATAGCATCTTCTTGACTGAAGGAGGAAGGATATTTACGCTATACTTGTGAAGAACAGAAGTGTGCTGAGAAAAGTAACTGCACATGTGAACGTCTGCACAAGTTGAGATATCAGACCAATCATCTGAAGTCAGCTCAAACTCATCAACCAATTCAGGAGTATAAAAATCTTCTAGCTTAGCACCACCAATAAGTCCATGACCCTTAAATGCAGTATGCTTACTGAGAATACGACGAGTTCCAGGCTTCCCAATGTCATGGAGAAGGCCAGTTAGATACGCCTTGATACACTCCTTATCGGAATAACCTTCACTGCGCGCCTTCATGTAGCAGATATTGCCACACTTGTGCAAATGTTCGTAAAGGCTCTCAGCGTGAGGGCAAGTGTGCTTTCCACAACGATGCCAATGTTCGCTTTCAATATGCTTGAAAATATCAGCAAAAGTCAATCCAGAGACCAACTTTTGTTCGCCACCCTCCACAACAAATTGAGGAGGAATGGCCTTAGTTAGTAGGCGATTGTAAATATCGGTAGTAAAATCCACGGAAATAGTTAGTGAAGACATAAAATAATATATTATAACTAACTGATTAAATATTCAATTTTTTAAATAAAATAAAGTAGACTTCACTTTTCAAGAATTACCCACCAATTACCTACTTCCCAACCTACTTCAGTAATTTTGAATCTAGGTTCAAGTCTATTAACTTCTTCTTCAATATCACCTTTATTATAAATATGATAATATCTATAATATACTTCATTTTCTTTTGATTTCCAAGAAACAAGTTCATCACGTTTAGTAAAATTAAACGTTGAACCTTCAAATTGTTCCATTGCCCAAACAGTCATCAAAATACGTCCACCTGGTTTCAGGCAACGATACATTTCATTTAATGATTTTTGTCTTTCAACATCATTATCTAAATGATGATAACTTGCAATGCAAATCATATTATCAAATTCATTATCAACAAATGGTAACTGGACCATTGATGCTTCAATAACATCTAATCCTTTACCTTGGCAAATACGAACTTGTTCTTTAGAAAAATCAATCCCTTTGAATTTTAGTTCAGGACGATACATCATATTTTTACCATTACCTGCTCCTACATCAAGGAGATAGGAATCTTTAGGTAATGATTCAAGGAATGTACGAACACTTCCCCAAATTCTAACACGTGTAACGTCAAAGTAAGTAGCAATCTTATCATAAACTTCCTTGACCGAAAGTTCCATAAAATAATTATTATTTACTCAAGATGAATTGCATGCAATTTTTTTATTATTACTCTTCTGCTACAGTATCATCTACTTCATCAAACTCTTCTTCATCTCTATTTGCTTCATTTACATAAGCACCTAGTAATTCAAGTTTATGTAAAACATCTACAACTTGATCATATAAATCTTCATTAGTCCAAGGTTGAACCCATTCTTTATCAGAATAAACTTTATACTCAAAAGGTTCAGAATCAGCCGAAATAAACTGATACCAAAATTTATTTGTAAATTCTTCATATGATTCTGGAAATTCATTAAATGTGCTGAATTGTTCTTGAATCATATAAACCAGTTTATTTTTTACATCATCTAAATCAGTTCCGGTATCTGTAGTGATGACTGTTTGAATTTTATGTTTATTTGGTTTAGTAAATACAATGAAAAAAGGAACTTGTTGCATTAATAATAATTAATTATAATAAAATATTAATAAAACAATTTTTTTAATCATAAGGAAAACATGTTAATTGGTGTCTTCGAACATATTCTTGTCGAAAAGCATATTTATGGAATTCTACCATACATCTAATGACAAAAAATATAGATAATCCTATACAAATAAGTACAAGATAAATCCATAATTCGTATAATACGCTAATTAAGTCCATTAATAGAAAGATATATGTCATAATTAAAAAATAGTCAATTTTTATATAAATAACTCCCATAAAAATTGAAAATTATATCCCATTATTACCTTATATAAATTCTATGTTCCATAATCAGGCATACGGTGATGAGACTATTACTAAGGAATACAAGGAGTTTACATTTAACCATATTGGTCTCGAATTTGACTCCTCCGTCGCTGACACATTGGTGAAAACAAGTCGCTGGGTTTTCAATTCAATGATTGAAAATAGCATTGAAAAGTATCTCAAGATTTATGTCCCTAAATATGCTTCTGCTTTTATGGACTCATTCTCTGAGACTCAATTTGGAGAACTTTATATTGGAATTGATGATTATGGAAATGTTCAGGGTATTCCATACCAAGGTGAAATTCATCCTAGTTTCATCAGCAATAAAATTAAGATGATGATCGAGAAATACATTATCTCGAGTGAAAAGGAACATCTTGCTAAGAACATTCGAGTAGAAGTCATTAAGGTAGATTATGACAAGACATCTGTAAATGATTACCCAGAAATGTATCAGCGTTATGTTGACATGACTAACGAACAAGCTGAGAAAGAAAAGGAATATCAGGACAAGCTAAAGGCTTGGTCTGATGAATTTTATAGTTTTACTCAACGAAAGCTTGTTGATCTTTTCAATCTACAACCATCTAGAAGTAAACTTTATGAGTATATCAAGTCTAAGAATCCAACGAGTTCTGTTCTTCAAATGATTGAGGATGGATTTCAGCTAGAACAAAAGACACATGAAGAGATTTCAGAGTGCAAGGAAGATCAAGATAATCCTTACTTTTGGGTTTGTGAGTGGAAGGATAAGATGGTAGATGATATCAAGCCACTCAAGCCTTTTCCGAAGCATCGTAATGATTTTTGCACCTTTCTACAACCCATCAATATCCTGACAAAGGTAACACCAATGATTCCTTGGTGGATTAATAAGAATGACAATATCAATCTGTATGTTATTAAAATCACATTTTTGAAGACTCGAGATGATATTGAAGTATATTATCTCGATTCTTTTGATAAAGTAAATAGGTGCTATCGGACTACCGAGTTTGGTCGACCGTGTTGTACCCCAGTTTAATTTAATTATTACCTGTATAATTTGTTTATTTATTATTCATTGTATGCGCTTAATGTTCTTGCACTAGGATCTACATATCCAGTTACTTCTTTACCATCAGATGTCCATTTAGGTTGCCAATAATGAGGTAATAATTGTTGTCTGTTTTCTCCAAAGAATTCACAGAATACCTTACGATAGTAATAAGCTTCCTTCGTTTGAGGGGTGCAATGAGGATATTTTTCTTTTGCATTTGCTAGTTCCTTATCTGTTACTAAGGGTTCGATGTATTCTTGAATAATTTGGAACCATGATTTTTCTTTCGATGAAATTCCATCAGAAAATGCTTCTTTCTTGCGCCATAATACTGCTTCTGGAAGTACATCAGTTCCATCAAATGCTTTTCTTAGCCACCATTTTTCAATCCCTTTATATTGTGGAACACGAGCTTGACTAGGAATACTCCAATATGCTTTGATGAATTCTGGATCTAACAGAGGGACTCTTCCTTCTAATCCCCAACCACTGATGCATCTATCACCACGACGACTATCAAAATAATGAATCTTATCTACATATTCTAATGCCGTAGTGTGAAGGTCTCGATGATTAGGTGCATACCAGTTGAATAAATAAGAGGAACAAACTTCATCAGGACCTTCACCAACTAGAACTACTTTTGCATCTGTTTTTGTTCCAATATATTTAGATACAATATATTGACCAACTGAAGCACGAACTGTTGTTGTGTCCCAAGTTTCAGTTTTCCAAATTACATCACGAATAGCTTCTAGTCCTTCTTGAGGAGTGAAGAATACTTCAGTATGATGAGAACCAATATGTTGTGCTACTTTTCTTGCATAATATAAATCAGTTCCTTCATTCATACCACAACAGAATGTTCTTATAGGTGTTCCAAGTAATTTGGCTGAAATAGCTGCAACTAAACTTGAATCTACACCACCAGATAGTAAAAATGCAAGAGGTCTATCTGCATCTAGACGACGTTTAACACTGTTAATCACAGCATTTTTAACTCTATCTAAATATAATTGTGTTGTTTCTTCTGAATCAAGTGGTTTGAAGGGATATTCATTTACATGTTCTACTTTGGTTGAATATACATTTTTGAAAACATAAGTTGATGATTTAACATTACTAAAATCATCAATAGTAAAAGTTTCAATATGTCCTGGAGGGAATTCTACGATTTCACCTTCAAAACTGTTGGTTCCTTTTACTTCTGAACTGAAAATTAATTCTTCAGTTAGATTATTTACTTTATGATAATAGAGAGGACGAATACCAATTTGGTCACGACCCGTTACTACAAGTTTAAGATTCTTTAGTCTATCAAATTCTAACAGAACGAAAGCAAATTCACCTTTAACTGTTTCATCAAATAATTTATAGAATTCTTCTAACTTGTTATCTCTAGTAAATTTCAGATATAGTTCAGGAATAGTCATACAATCACTATCAGTTACAATTGGAAGGTTGAATTTTTCAATTAGTTCTCTAAAGTTGTAAATTTCACCATTACAAGTAAATACTACAGTTCTTTCTTTCTCTTGGAAAACAAAAGGTTGGTTACTTTTGAATGAAGTATCCATAATAGCTAATCTATGAAACCCAACCCAAACATTACCATAATTTTCTAAATATGAATTGTCCGGACCACGATTCTTAATATGCCAATAATCTTGAAATAGTTTGACTAAATCCTTGTTTTTCTTAAGAAGATTTATATAAGTCCAAATACCACACATTACAATTATATGATTAATATTAATGAATCTTTATATCAACTTTTTATGTACTAAATTAAAATTACTTGGTGAAAATACCATTATTTCGCATATTTTCTATTTTCGCTAAAAATTTATTGATGAATTCTTTACTATTACTCAAGAGAATATTTATCATTTCATCTATCTGATCATCTATAGAAATAGGTCTCATATTATTAAAATTCGGATGGCTTTGTCTACAGCAACCATCACATTCACCCCCACAACCTTCACAATATTCATTTTCTTGTTCATTTGTGATTTGATTTTCGTCTTTATTTTCTTCCATTAATATTGAATTATACAATATAATAATTGATAATATCAATTTTTCTTACATTAAGTGATAATAAAAATTGAAAAAAAATAGTTTGTATTATATCATTATTAATGTATGGACTTTCCACTTATCGGTTTTGGTACATATAAGATTCGTACTCAGGAAGCTATGGATAATGCATTGAACCATGCTTTCGCTAATAACTACAAGATGATTGATTGTGCTGAGATTTATAAAAATCAAAAGCTAATTGGTAAGTATCTCAAAGATCATCCTGAAATTAATCGTAGAGATATCTGGATTACTTCTAAGGCATCATTCGCTGCAATGAAGAAAAGTGAAGAAGAAGTAATCAAAGGTATTAATAAGACTTTTGATGACTTGGGAACTGATTACATTGATTTGTATTTGATTCATGCACCAGTTGAAGATAGATGGCTATTTACTTGGCAAACCTTGAGAAAACTTCAATCTGAAGGTAAGATTCGATATGTTGGTGTATCAAATTTCACAGTTGATAAACTAACTAGGTTCATGAAACTGATTGGTCCGGAAGAATCAAAATTTATCTTTTGTAACCAAATTGAATATAATCCATTTCTAAATCGTAATGATTTAGTACAACTATGTAAAGATAATAATATTCACGTAACTGCATATGGTTCACTATATAAAGTAAATGATACAATTGAAATGATTGCTCGTCAACTACAACGGACCCCACAACAGGTTCTTCTCAAATGGGCCATTCAAAAGAATATTCGGGTGATTCCAATGTCGGAAAATCCTGAATATACGAAAGATAATATCAGTCTAGACTTTTCCATCTCAAAGGAAGATAATGAAAAGATGGATACATTGAATGAAAACTATAGTCAATATCCTAAATATCTATAATTTATTTATTTTCAGCATAATGCTTTTGAACCCATTTTAAATCTTTATCTAATTTCGCATGTAATTTTTCATTAGATTTTAATAAAGTTCTTAAAGCGTTCAAGTGTTTTAAAATTTTTAATTCACTGTGTTCCTTAATTGATTTTTTAATTGCTTTAATACGATCTTCATGTTTCTTCTTTAAACTGTAACCATAATCTGATAATAAACCAACATCATATTCAGGCATAGTAATTACTTTAGGTCCTTTACCTTGTTTGCCTTTATCTTTTATACATTTTGCTGAGACTTTTGTTACTTTCTTGGAATTTTTTTTGGAATATTTATAACTACTACGTTTAATTGTTCCTTTAGGACATTTAGTTTCTGTCATGTACTAATTTTTAGATAATTTTTATGCCAATAAAATAATATTATTTTATAACTGATATATTCTAAAATAGGGACAATGTTTTAAATACATTGGTAAGTATAAAAAAGTTTTGTTTGTATCATCTGTTACTTCTTTTTTTGATATCGTATATATTTTGTCTAAATATTTATCATATTTTTTTACATTATATCTGTCTACTAAAAATTTCTTATCATTGAATAGACCCATTATATTTGATAATATTTCATTACTTACAAAATAATTACAATCATCTATATTTCCATATTTTATGACTGGACCACCCGCTTCGTTTGTCCAACAAAAATAAAACATACGATTTTCTTCATACCAAAAATGAATTTTAAAATTAACTGTTGGATGCTGTTCATGAATTGCATTGATGATTGTTTTATATCTTTGTTTAGAATTTTCACTATCAAGGTAACCATAAATTTTCCAACCACTAATATATTCACCAAATTCTTGTAGTGTCATAACTCTTTTTAAATCCGTTAAATCAATATCTATATTCGATAAATCTACTATAAGATTCTCAGGCTCTGCTAATATAAAATTCGAATACATACCCATTAATATTAAATAATTTAATTCTTAAAAATAAATTTATCAATTTTTAAAAATTAAAAAATAATTTCTATTGAATATTAATGACAGATTCTAAAAACAATGTAAAAGAAATTATAGAAGATATTGGTAAATATCATTATATTATTGCAAATAGTAGTAAATCAATATTACTAAGTTCTAGTAATAGTAAGAATGAAGCTAGAGATGAAGCTATTCAAAAAATCCAACCTATTATTAAAAATGTAATGGGAAAAATAATTTATTTATTAACAATAAGAAAAATATCTGATAAAAGATTAAAATCACAAGAAAATGACGACATTCAATTTTTAGGTGGCCCCATTCAAGTTACTATTGAAAGAATCCAAGTTGTTAATGAAAATAAATTAAAAAATTTAGGCGGGTCTAAAAATAATAAAGTATATTTCAGTCAAAAATATTTACATAAACATGATTCAATATCTAATTCTAATATAAAACAAATAGCTTATGATTACCATAATGAAAAATTGAAGAACGGTCCATTTGATGTAAATGTAATTAATTAATAATGAGCATAGATTTGATAGATTCCCATCTTAAATCAAGACAACTTGGTAACTTTAAATTTGATAATTTTGATGATGTATTTCCAAAATTATTAAATTACTTTTCTAAAAACAAAGTTACTGACTGGTCAAAACCTGGTTGTAGAACCACGTATAACAATATTAAAATATTTGAAATACTTGGTTTTAATGTTACGGTCTCAAAAATTAAAAATAAAACTAAGGCAAAAGTATCAATTAAATATAAAGATACATCTGCTAAAATTTTAGTTAGATTACAAGATTATTTCCAATACAAAGTAGTTGAATATCTAAAGGATAAATCTGAAACTAATCCTAAATTAAAACACTTTTTTAAACGTCATCAACTATTAGATTCAGATGAAATCCAAATATCTAGTGATGAATTTAGATATAATATTAAAAATGAAGCAGATAATGATTTAGTTAATGATAAAGAATTTGCGATTGAAGATAAAACGTATTGTGATTTTAATAATTATCGAGTAGATATGTTACTGCATATATCCGGTAAATATTATTTATGTTTGGAATTTTTTGAAAATCATCATAAAAATCCAAATGAAGTAGATTTATCAAATGAATTACACCGAATAATGAGTTTAGTCTACAATAATAAAAGTAGAACTAAAAAAATTATTCATGTTGGAGTTTTTTGGGAAAGTGAAATTAATAATAAACTAAAATTTGAACAATTTATGGATAAAGTAGTCATAGAAAAAATCGAAAAATATTCAAACATTGAAAATGAAAAAGATTATATAATTTCTGCTATTGCAAAAGAATTAGATTGTCCTTTTAAATTTGCAGAAATGTTGTATAATTCCAATGAAAATAGGAATAAACCAATTGTTCCGGTTGAAGAACTTGAAAAGGTTATAAATTGGAAAGATGATTATTGTAAGAGTAAGATTTTGAAAAAATTTTACAAGAAGGTAATCTTATTTTCCTCAAAAGATGATACTGATTCTGAAATTAATTTGGATGATGAAATTAATGAAAATAATAAAGAAAATGATAAAGAATTAAAAGTCTACTATGATGAAGAAACTAAAAAGTTATCTAATTATGGTTTGACATTATATCTAAGTTTCATCATTACAAATAATGTGCTTAACACATTAGAAGATGAAGAAATGTGGAATGAATTTAATGCCAAGATAATGCAAGGATTTATTAATGGTCTTAAAAAAATTAGACAAGATAGTCTAATGTTAACAGATAATTTTATGTCTGGTTTATACGACTGTTATTAAAAAATTTGAAAAATTAATTTATTATAAATGACAATTTCTTTATTAATGCCATCTGACAATCACAAGTTGAATCTTATACTAGACCTAGACAGTACTTTAGTTTACTGTTTACAACCAAAGCATATGAATTTGATTGATTACTACGAGAAAACTTTTAACAAAGACCCAAATTATTTTGGTAATTTGAGGTCACCATTAGGGTTTATGTTTTTTAGACCTAAATTAAAAGAATTTTTCGATAGAGCTAAAAAAAAATTTAATATTTATGTTAATAGTTTTGGTAGTGAAGGTTATGTAGTTGCAATATGTGTAAAATTATTGGAAGAATTTAAAGTTCCAATTTTAGGTCATTGGTCTATTGAAAAGAAAACACAGTTAGGAAAGAAAACAATAGGACCATTAGACCCTAATAATACCTACGTAATTGATGATTCACCTGAAGTATGGAGTCATTATTGTATAGGTATTAAACCTTTCATTCCATATTACGAAAATGTTACTAAGAAAGATAATAAAAATGAACTTGAAATTATAAAAGTTTATGATGAAAATGATAATACTTTATTGAGAGCATTAGATTTCATCGAAGAAACAATAAACAAACGTGAGCAGCTACTTAGATAGTTAGCTAATTAACACTTCTTTTTTTACACTCGCAGTTTTTTATTTACAATAACTATATTTTACATAGCTAATTCCATAATAAATCTATCTTTCATGGTTTCTTTAGCACAGCAAAGTTTAGCAAATCCTAAATCAGTAAATTCATCTACTATTTTTTCTGCTAAAGGCTTTGTATCTTGTGTAAAAAATATTTTTATGTTTTTTTTATATAAATCTAGATGACTTGTTTCCTTCATATCAGCAATATCAACATTAAAATTATATATTTCGGCAAAATCTAAGAGTTCACTGATTCTATCAAATTTATCAAATACACAAACTTTTAGCATTACCTATCTATATTTAAAAATAAGATTTATTATCTACAATTTTTTAATGGATAAACATAATAATCTACTTTACAAAAATAAGTATCTATATTATAAAAATAAGTATCTAGAATTAAAGGAAAAATATAATTCTAGTAATAATATGTTGCTTAATATTAATGATAAATTAACAACAAATATGGATAAACAACTTATAGAAAATGATGTAGGTTACAATAGTGCCGGTGTTATATTTATTTACAATAGTAATTTTATTTTATTTAAATCATCTCAAACTGATGAAAACTTTGATTTCTTTTGTGATGTAGCTGGAGGAGGAATAGATAAAGAAGATAAAACAATTGAAGAAAGTGCAAGTCGTGAATTATTTGAAGAATCGCGTATGATGTTTAAAATAAATCCATTAACATTAGAGGAAGCTAAAAAAAATAATGGTTTTATTAAAATACCTGGTAGAACTATTCCTGGTAGAAGATTACCTGGACAATTCGCATGTTATGTTTTAGGATTAGATTATATAGACCCAACTGTTTATTATAAAAATAAAGAAGTCTTATCTAAATTAAAACTTCCAAAATATTATTATGAAACTGATGAAGTAATTTTTATACCTATTGAAACAATGAAACAATATTTTAAAGAACATCAAAAACCATATCAATATACTTTTATCAAAGATAACAAAAATAAATATAGAAAAATTACTTTGCTTGCATTATATAGCATGTATAAAATATTAGATGATAAGATATTCGAATATCCTGTAAGAGTACAACTAATAAAGAATGATAAATTTTTAACCTATATTGGTTAAAAAATTGAATTCACTTTATTTGTTCATCTAATTTTTTATATTATAAAAAATTGAAAATTTTTAAGATTAACTATGTTATTATTTTTGTATGGCTATGGCACAAATCCCAATTTATGCTCAATACTACGACGAGAAGGATAACGTCATTACTAAGGAGGTAACACACAAGGACTACCCTGATTCAACACCTCGTGAGACGGGTGCGAATGTCCGTGTAACAGAGAACGGAAATTCAACTCGCATCAGCTATTACCCCAGCGACATCAAGTTTGCAGCAGCACAAGCGCGTCGTTGGGCAGAATCAAATGGTCTCAAGATCTACTTTAGCACATTCATCCTCACAACTGATGCAAAGCCCGAATGGTGGACTATCCAACCCAAGAACTCTTCCTTCTACGGAGGTATCTACTCGCCAGAGACCATCTCCATGTATAAGAAGCAAGGCTTCGGTGTGATCATCCGCGACATCCGTCTCCCTCCGATTGAGGTTCCTGGAGGTAAGAAGTCATTCACGGAAGATTATATCCCACTTTAAAAGAAATTTAATTTATCTTACACAACTTCATTAGAAACATGTTTATTAGAATCAAAATCATTAACATGTAAAACATTATTGTTAAGATTTTCTAAAATAGAATCCAATTCGTCATCTTTTTCATTATCTAAAATGATGACTGGAGTTTGAGTCCAGTTTTTAAGCCATTCTTCATGACTATTATGTAATTTTTGTAAATATTCAAGAGGAATATTATTTTCTTCACTTCTACCACGTTTGTGAATCCGTTCCATACATTTTTCTGGAGAACATCTTACATAAATAATACCATCTGGTTTTGGCATAAATTTATTTTCAAGCCAATCAAACCAGTAATGGTAACATTCAGTTTCAATTGAATTCATTTTTTTATCTTCAATGCACATTTTACCAAAAACGAAGCGGTCTGTCCAAATTGACCTTTCGCTAAAACGAATATCTTTTTCTTGAGGCTTGTCAGTTGATTGTAGACGTGTTTTGAAAACCATTGCTTGAAACATATAAGAATATCTATCCATTTCATCATAAAAGTGTTTTAGTAGATTTTTTCCATCAGAATCTTTGATACTTACCCACACATCAACAGGTTCTGGTATAACTTCGATGTTGTCTTTATTTTCTAAATATTGAAGTAGGGTACTTTTACCACTACCAATATTACCTTCGATTATATACCATTTTTTTACCATTAGTAATATAAATATAATACTAATGCTAAAACTAAACAATTTTTTTATAGTTCTAATTCATTGACGTGTTTATAGATTTCTTCAACATGAACTTTATTATTATATAGACTAATTAATAATTCTTTATTTTTCTTATGCTGAAATTCAGTATCATTAAAATAATTATGAACTAGTTCTTTTAATTTATCTAGTTTTGTTTGGTCCATTTTGTTACCCATTTCTTGGTAGAACTCTTCAATATCTGAAAATCTCTCTATACCATAATCATAAATTATATTTTTTTTAGATTTAATAATAAAACGCTTCTGTTTGTCATCATAAATATAACCAATATCATTTGACATATTTGTTATATAAACATTTCTATATTGTTTATAATCATCTTTTTGATACAATAAATTAGTTAGTTCAAGATGTGCATTGTTTCCAGATTGCAAAACTTTCATTTTATCTTTATCGTTTAAAACATCCTTCAAGTTCTGTTCGGAATATGGTAAAATATAATTATTATTGATTGTGTTAATATTAATGGTGCCATTGTTAATATTCATCAACTCTTTATTCATTTTTTCTAATTTTTTTGGATGTATTTTCATCGTTTTCAGAACATTTAAAATTAAATCTAATTTTTCATTAGTTTGATTTGTAATTAATTCTTGTTTACATGACTTTTGATGTTTCCATTTGCTGTGTCTGTTAGCATATATTTTATTACATTTATCACATTTATAAACCTTATCTGATTTTTCATTTTGGTTCACAATTGGAACACTTTTTGGAACACTGTCGGAACACTCTTGGAACACGGTTGGAACACTACATACATTATGATATTTCTTAATGTGATTCCATCTAGATTGATAACTTTTATATAACTTTTCACAATATTCGCATTTAAATTCCATTAAACTAATGTTTTATATATAAATAAATAGATTTTATTTTCTTATATGATTTTTTAGAAAGTATAAACTTAGTTTAAACTAAACTTTTTATAGCGCGAGAGAGAGATATTATAAATAAAAACTTTTTAAAATTCAAAATTTAATTTTCATAAAATAACTGTTTTAGGACTAAAAACTTAAGACCAAGAAATATTATAGGAGAAATTAGTTGCATCACGTTCACTCCTCATAACAGTAAAGTTTTTGGATACCATTAGTTCACGAAAAACTTCATTATACAATTCTGTACTATAACCCATCAGTTCTTCTCTAGATAATGTGACGACAGTAGCTGCAGGCATAGAGTTCATAATTTTATCATGAATTAGACGGAGAAGTTCGCTAACGTGTTTTTGTTTACGAGCGGCAATTAGTTGATCTTTAGTTGGAAAGTTAACTAAGTCAAAAGTTATATTTTGAGCAACTACTTGGTTTGGTTGATTAAAGTTCATTATAAATAACTCTAGTATAATTTATCAATAAATTATGCAATTTTTTATTAAAAATTGATGTTTGAATTAATATTAAAAACTACTATATTATAATGCAAAAATCTATAAGAAGTGTTGGGAATAGTTATAGATTTTTTTCTAATTTAGTTAGAGAACAATCATACTATTTCGAAAGAGAAGGCATTTATGGTGCACACAATTATAAACCGATGCCTGTTGTATTAAAGAAAGGTAGAGGAGTTTATGTATGGGATACTGAAGGTAAACAATATCTTGATTTTTTATCAGCTTATTCTGCTGTTAATCAGGGACATTGTCATCCAAGATTACTTAAAGTTTTACAAAAACAAGCAAAAGAACTTACATTAACATCAAGAGCTTTTTATAATAATAAATTGGGAGAATATCAAGAATTTATGTGTAAAACATTTAATTACGATAAATTACTTCCAATGAACACTGGTGTAGAGGCAGCTGAAACATCGGTAAAATTAGCGAGAAGATGGGCATACGCAGTTAAAGGTGTACCAGAAAATCAAGCTACAATACTTTTCCCTAGGGGAAATTTTTGGGGAAGGTCAATAGGAGCAATCAGTGCTTCTTCTGACCCAACTTCTTATTCCAATTTTGGACCGTATGTCCCTAATTTCGACAAAATCGAATACAATAATATAAATGCCCTTGAAGAAAAATTATCTTCTAATCCATACATTGCTGCATACATGATGGAACCTATTCAAGGAGAAGCTGGTGTAATTATTCCTTCATTAGGTTATCTTAAGAAAGTTAGAGAATTATGTGATAAATATAATGTCTTGATGATATGTGATGAGATTCAGACTGGTCTTGGTAGAACAGGAATGTTATTAGCTTCAAATTATGAAAATGTTAAACCAGATATTTTAGTTTTAGGAAAAGCATTATCTGGAGGAATAATGCCAGTATCTGCTGTTCTGTCATCTAATGAAGTAATGTTAACAATTAAACCTGGAGAACATGGATCAACATATGGTGGTAATCCTTTAGGTTCAGCATTAGCTGTTGAAGCTATAAAAATTATTCTTGATGAAAAACTATCACTTAATAGTTTTAATATGGGTTATAAATTGAAAACTGGACTGAAAGAAATCCAAGAAAATAAACAAATTATTAAAGATGTTAGAGGGAAAGGATTAATGATGGCTATAGAAATTAATGACGATAAAAATAAGAATATAGCTGATTCAATTTGTAAAAAAATGTTACTAAATGGACTATTGGCTAAAACAACTCATAAAACAGTTATTAGATTGTCACCCCCTTTAACTATTAATGAAAAACAAATAAATAAAGCATTAGATATAATCAAAAAATCTTTAAGAGAATACTAATAGTAAAAAAATTTAAAAATAAAAATCTAATTCATTTATAATTGATGGTTAAACCTTCATATATTGCAAATATATTATCTGGTATTACTTTATTTGTAGCTATTTACTTTTTATATAATGAATTATATATCAAGAAAACACAATTATCTGGAATACCATTAGTCAATTTAATGTTATTTATTTCTACATCTATTTCTCTTCATGGTATTCTCCATATAATGGCTGAAAAGTACTATGATTTTAATCCATTTGAAAATGGTAAGTTATATTATTAACTCTAATTTTTACTTTATAAAAAATTGAAGTCTCTTAAAATCACTCTAATTTTTTATTGTATAAAAAATTGAATATTTTATAATATTAGGTATAATATTATAAGGTATGCTACGTTCTGAGATTCCTTCGAATATTGTAGAGCTTAATACTCTTCATACTACTTACTATTGGGTTCCCAACGAAACCCAGATTCGTCCAACCGAAGTTCAACAGTTAAAGAAGTTTTTCCTTAGTAACACTATCAACGACGAATGGCAATCCGTTAAGGATTTTATTCTTCACACTGTGTTTGGGAAAACCTTTACAACTGAAGGTAACGTCAAATTAGTTAAAGATATCGATAATGTAACCGAATGGGTTTTTAACGAATCTCATTTTCGTTACAATATTGATGCCAAAGCGAATCATTTCGTTCTCTGGAATTCAAAATATGATTACTCAAAGGATTTTGATAAAGAAATGATTAATCAACTCTTAACTAGAATGATTAAAGAAAAATTAGGTCATTCTAATTTTGATTTTGCATGGTATAAAAATCCTAAACCAACTGTACCTGAACTATTTCATCTTCAGGTATTTTGGGTTGAGCTTTCTAAATAGTGTAAAGCATCTAATGCTGCCATACATCCACTACCGGCGGCAGTGATTGCTTGACGATAATGATCATCCATAATGTCTCCAGCTGCAAAAATACCATCCACATTAGTTCTAGTTGAATGGTCTTGCTGTTTAATGTATTTGTTTTCTTTTAATTGTACTAGATGCTTTACAACATCTGTATTTGGAGTGTGACCAATAGCATAGAATAACCCAGCACATTCTAATGTGTATTCTGAAGCATCTGAATTATTTACAGTTACTGAACGTAGTAAATCATCACCATCTGCTTGAACAACTTTTTGATTATATCTGATTTCTATTTTATTATTTTCTTGGACTCTTTTTTGCATAGTTTTTGATGCACGTAGTTTAGCGGAACGAACTAGAACAATGACTTTAGAAGCAAATCTTGATAAGAACATTGCTTCTTCCATGGCTGTATCACCACCGCCAATTACTACAAGTTGTTTTTTTCTGAAAATAGGTAGTGCTCCATCACAAACGGCACAAGCGGAAATTCCTTTATTCCAAAATTTATCAGAATTTATGAAAGATAATTTATTTGCTGTTGCACCCATTGCTAGGATTATACTTTTACCTTGATAAACATTATTTTCAGTTTTAACTTCAAAATAATTATTTGTTTTCGTTAAGCTAGATACGGTTTCTTCTTTTAGTAAACAACCATTCTTTTTAGCTTGTTCCTTCATGTTTTGCATCAATTCAAATCCATTAATTGATTCAAACCCTGGGAAATTTTCTATTTCTGTTGTAGTTGTTAATTGTCCTCCTGGCATACTTCCTTCAAGAAGTAAACATTTAGAATCAGCACGACCTGCATAAATTCCTGCTGTGTAACCAGCTGGTCCTGAACCGATAATAATAATATCAAACATTTCCATTACTACAATTAATCTTTGAAATAGTGTTAATTATACAATTTTTTATCATCTAATATATAGTATGACAAATAAAAATTGAATATTGAAGTCTTTATATCATCCTAGATTTTGGGTATGTCGTCCTCCTCTAACCAGAATATGACGAGCACTACTACCCAGGCCTCCAGAGGTGAGAAGCGCTACCCTACGCGCCAAGCCGCATCGGCAGGTGAGCAGCAGCGTCGGGAGACCTCTGCTTACTATTCCAACCTCGACTCCACCCTGCGCCAGAACATGGGCTCCTCCACCGGTTCTTACAGCACAACCAAGGCCGGCACCCCGCGCAAGGAGTACTACGGTTGGTAGGCCAACTACGCGAGTCCACTTTCTTTATCCACAACAACATCATAGTGGACTGAATGTAATGGTTATCTGCATAATTTTTAATTCTAGGAAAAAACAGAATTAAAAATTGAAAATATTTTCTACTATATTATATATATAATCCAGTAATGCAACCATTTTACTGTCCAAAGAGTAAATATCACTGTGCTTGGTGTTCCAGTCGCAATACTACTATTGTACTAAGTAATCAACATCATGAGGAGGATTACAAGTTTTATGCGAAAAAGAAATGGGAAGATGGTATAAAGAAACCTAAAATGGATATTCATATGAAGGATTACTATCCTAGAACTTATACCGATTCCATGTATCCTTTCAAACCTCATCCATTTCCTGATTTTCCGGATGACATGAGGCCGGATTATGATCCATTTCACCCTAATAGATTTAAAAAGCTTCCTCTTAATGTAATCATTCGCTGTAACGATTGTTATAAATTCACTAATGTAAAAGAAGTTCGTTGCAAACAATGCAAGAAGACTGAAGTAATTACAGTTCGTATCAGTTCAACAATTGACCCAGATGAAGTATTTGAACCTAAACTAATGGAAGAACATATTTGCAGTTCATGTAAATATTCTAATTCCCTACCCCCTCCATGTGACCACGAATGGGTAAAACATTCAGGAGAAATTTTTTCTGAATGCACTGCTATTAACCTATATTGCAGGTTTTGTGGAGCCAAGAAAGTCAGATACTCTAATGATGATAGAGACTATGACTTTTATTGGTAAATAAATAAGCTGTAAAACAATAAATTAATTTATTTAGATTTAATCATCAAAAGTATCGTCAATTTCTTTATCATCGTCATCGTCATGACCAAAATACTCATCTAATTCTTCTTGTGTAAGTTGTTTTTCGGGAATATCATGTAGGAAATAAAGATATTTTTCATTATCTTGATAATTTTTACGGATATCGTATTCTTCATCTAATTTGGATTTATCTTCCATATCAAAATATTTTAGGAATTTTAGTTTTTGTTCTGGCATATCTTTAAGACGAGCAAGACCCCAATCTTTTACTTTATAGTGTTCAATTGATGCAAGATGAATAATATCTTCTCCAAAAGGATTCCATTTGAAAAAACGTTCAAACAGATAATCTTCTTTTCTCTTTTCTAATTCACCAGTAGTAGTTGTAGTGCAATATTGAATTACACCAATAGCTTCTAGGGTAGTTAGATCTTTGAGAAAAGCTTGTGCTTCTTTATCGCTCATATCTTTGTCCCAAACAAATTTAGCTTTAGCGTATCCAACACGACGTGCATCACGCCAATAGTGTTTTTGATAAGCATCTTTGTAATAACATTCTTTTTTCAGAATCTCATCAAAAATTTTACTAAATTCTTCTTGGTATTTAGATGTAATGGTATGCATATAAGGTTCAACTGACATTAAATATATAAAATTTATGATTAAATATTTAATTGTATCAATTTTTTTTCCAGTTTGTTTATAAAGAATTAATTTCAAATATTATTATTAATGGACGAATTAAAACAAGAAAGACAAAAACTAATTGATAAAATTAGTAAATATAATGCCAAAATATTTGAATTACAAAATGATTTATTGAATGTAGAACAACAAATAGTAGAATCAGATCATAAAGAAATTATGGAGTCATTAACATTAAACAAACAACAATTAAAAGTTATAAATTCAAATGATCTGTATACATTAGTAATTGCATGTCCTGGTTCAGGGAAAACTCACACATTAATTTCAATGTATATTAAATTAATTGTTGAAGATAAAATAGAACCGGAAAGTGTTCTTTTAATTACCTTCACAAAGAAAGCTGGTCAAGAAATGTCCGGAAGATTATCTTCACTTGTTCCAACAAAATTACCAGCCTATGTTGGTTCATTACATGGTCTAAGTTATCGTGTCTTGCAAGAATATCACAATATTAATTATACAGTATTGGATGAAAAAGAATCAAAAGATATAATTAAAGATTTATGTGACCAGTTTTTAGAACCGAATGAATCCGAAACAACTTTAGTTAAATCAAAAATAGTATCTTTAATTGACCAAGCTTCTTCTACATATCCTTTTGATTTTACGAAAACATTAAAGAAACATAACTTAGAAAAATTAGCGGATAAATTTAATTTGATTTATAATAAATATCAACAAAAAAAGAAAATAGAAAATTTAGTAGATTTTAATGATTTGATGATTTCATTTTCACAATTTCTCGATAGTCCAGAATCTGAACAATTTAAAAGTAAAATTAAATTTATTTTTTTCGATGAATATCAAGATGTGAATCCAATTCAACATTACATTTTATCAAAGTTTAAAGGATATTCTAGAATTATGGTAGTAGGTGATGATGCACAAGCTATTTATGCTTTCAGAGGAAGTTCTGTAGATTATATATTAAATTTCCCTGAAGAATTCAAACCAAATAAAATGTATTTACTTGAAAAAAATTATAGATCAACGAAACAAATCGTTAATTTCTTTCAAGATATTATAGTTAAAAATACAAACCAATATGAAAAGAATGTCGAATCTGTTTCACCTAATGAAGGTATGAAACCAATAGTAATTGGATTTGATGATAATAAACAAAGAGACCAATGGATTATCAATGATATTTTTAAAAATAATAAAAATGGTGTAAGTTTATCTAAAATGGTTATATTAGCTAGAAAGAATGATTCATTAGACAAGATTGAGATTGAATTAGTTAAACAAGGATTAACTGTAATCAAACATACAGGATTATCTATCTTAGATAAAGCTCATGTTAAGGACTTTTTAGCATTCATAATTGTTCTAATAAATGATAAAAGTTCTATCCATTGGAAGAGAATATTATCATTACATACTAATGTTAATGTTGCACATGATATCATTGAAAATGCTTCTTCAAAAAATATATCAGTCAGAGAATGTATTAAAAAATTAAAAGATACTCAGGTATCTTATGCTAATAATTTGAAAGAGTTGGATTCTCTATTTGATTATATAAATAGAAAATCATTGACTAATTTGAGAGATGCAGATAAAGGAAGAGAAATATTACATTATTTAGAGAAAGTTTGGTCAAATAAAAATAAATATGATAGTCATTTAGAAGAGAAAATAAAAGATATTTTATTATTAATCAGTTATCTAGCTTCTTCAACATTAAAAGATTTTATTAATGAATTATATTTGAATCAATCAATTGAAGCTAATTTAGATAATACAATTTATCTAACAACAATTCATGGTTCAAAAGGTTTAGAATGGGATTATGTTTACTTAATTGATGTTGATTCAGATAATTTCCCAAATGTTAAACACGGTTATTATTTAGATGAAGGAGAAGAAATGGAAGAAGAAAGAAGATTATTTTATGTTGCTTGCTCTCGTGCTAAACATAATTTGGTTATTACATATAATTTTAATCCAAATCCAAGTAGTTTACTAACTATGTCACCCTTTATTAGAGAAGTAGATAAACAATTTTACAATCCCATTAATGTAGAATATTTTAGTTATCCGATGCAAGGTGTAATTTCACAAGATGTTCATAATTATTTGAAATATTACGGATTTTCTAAAATATATCCTTTATTAAAATCACTAGAATGTGAAAGATACAATCTTCATACTGGTTTTGAGATTCCAAGACACTTGGATAAGTTTAAATACACAAGAGTGGTAATTGGAAACTTTATAGATTATTTGATAGCTAAAATGATACAAATTAATTTTACTAAACAAATTAAAAAATTCGAATTAAATATAATTCATAAATTAAAAGAGTTTCCACAAAAAATTAGACAAAATTATATTGATGAATTGAATGATTGGCGTAATTTATTAGAAGATATATTCTTCATTAGCACATTCAATGTAAAAGATGATGGAAGTATATTTGGTGATTTGAAAAAATTATTAATTAATGATACTATTTATGCTCATTATAATCAAATAAGTAAAGAATTAAGTAATTTTATTACAAAATTAAATCCAACTGAAATTAATTCTCATTATAATGTATCTCATGCAAAAATTAAAGGTGAAATAGATTTATTAGTTGATGATACATTATTTGAAATCAAAACAAATCAATCTGAAATAGCAACAATATCTAATTTAACACAAACATTATTGTATGGTTATTTGATTAATAAAAAAGGGAAGAAAATTAAGAATATAATTTTATATAATCCATTATCTGGAGAAATCAATCATTTTAAAATAAATGATTTCAATTTTAAAGAAGTAGCTAATATAGTTTATGGTCATTTTAGTAAGAAATGAGCAGAATAATTAAAAAAATTATCATTTTTTATTCAACGTTCTTTCTACTTCATCTATTTTCAATACCATTGAAGTAAATAAATTATTATTATACAAATCTTTTAACATATTTTTATTAGTTTCAAAAACTTCATTTAAACTATTACCATTTGAATCATAGATTCTAATTGTAATTTTATCTAGTTTTCTATAATCTGAAGGTAAGAAAGTTTCCTTTGGTTCACCACTTAAATAAACCCAATTTTTAGATTGAGTAGAAGGGAACAATAATCCGAACATTTTATCTTTAGCAATATTAGTTGCTGTTGATTTAACTGGTCTAAAAGGTTCAATTTCAAGATATAAAATTCTTTCATCTAATAAATCTCTGCACCCATTTTGATATAAATATAAATCACATGCAGCATTATTGAATAATGCAATATCTTCACCACCATATTCATTACCTTTAATAATTACATTTGTTCCATCAGTTATAACACTTTCAACTTTATAATAATATATTCTAGTAGCTCCATCAAAAATTCTAATTGTTGAATTTTTTAATATTTGATATGTTAATTCTTTAGGCATATTAGGAACTGTTATTTTGTTTTTTGTTATAGTAATATCACCAGCATTAACCTGATTAAAAAGTAGATTAACTTGACTTAAAGATAAAGGTATTTCTTTAGGTAAAACCAAATCTGGAAATACACTTGAACCAATACCAAGTTGTAAACCTATTCTCATATGTTCAATCAAAGTTATAGGAACAATACAATTATTTATATTAATGTGATCGTAAATTTTAAAATCTTTTAAATTAGGGTCAGAATTATAAATTGGCCAATAATGTGCAGTTGCTATTTGAGTTAGAATAATAGTTTCTTTATGATTAGTTATTTTAATACAATTTATACTAACAGGTCCTGCAAAAGTTCCAACAAAAAATTTAACATCGATACCTGGTTCTGCACTGATTAAATATCTGATTTGACCATCAGAATATCCAGTATTTTTAATTAATTTTACTCCACCAAATATATTACCTAAATCTACACTTGGAATGAATCTAGGAATAACTACATCAGAAACTTCTAAACTAGCAATATCTTGATATTTACTTTGTACTACTGCTTCTTTCCGATAAATTTTATTATTTGAAATATCAATATCTATTTTTTCCATAGCAAATTTAACTTTGAAATCAAATGGTGTTCCAGTATCAGTATCATTAGATGATAATTTTAAAAGGTATTGTTTATCTTTCTTAATTGGTTCAGAATGCTCTTGAGGCAAAGGCCAATTTACATCTAAATTTTTGTTATTATATTTTTGCATTATTATAAATAAATATAAAAAATATATACTAAACCAAAAAAAATGAATTTAATTTAAAATATAAATTATTATTATTATTAATGACATTAATTCTTGTTGATACTTCATATACATCCTTTTATAGGTTTTTTGCAACATTGAGATGGTTATCATTGAATGATCCAGACCTTTATAAATCTAAGAAAGATGATGCTTCTTATGATTGGTCTAAAAATGAAAAATTTATGGAAAAATATGAAAAAATGTATCTGAAATCAATTGTTGATTTGGTTGGTAAAAAAACATTTGATAACTCAAAAATTATTTTTTGTATGGACTCACCTAAAGAAAATGTATGGCGTAGTGAAATAATGAAAGGTTATAAAGCAGATAGATGTGATTTAAGTGCTAAAGCTAATTTTAAACCAGCTTTTAATGATACATATTCAAAAATTATTCCTAAAATTATTAAGGAAAATAAAGATAGAATCCATAAATTAAGATTAGATAAATTAGAAGCTGATGATATTATTGCTGTAATATGTAAACATTATGAGAAGAAATTTCCTGATGAGAAAGTATATTTAATATCTGGTGATAAAGATTTTTTACAATTAGGTAGAGATAATTTAATTTTCATCAATTATAAACAGAAGAAACCTTTTACTCTAACTAAGGAAGAAGCGAAAGAACAATTAAAATTAAAAATATTAAATGGTGATTGTTCCGATAATATTCTAACAATATTTCCAAAAGATAGAAAATTATTATCATTGAAGAAACGTAAAGAACTAATTGATGATGAAGATAAGTTAAAAGAATATTTAGAGGAAAATTCAGAAATTAATGAAAAATATAAAATCAACTGTAAAATGATTGATTTTAATTTCATTCCAAAAGAATTACAAAAAGAAATTTTAAAAAATTACAAAGATTTTAATTTGTAAGATATATATATATATATATATGGATATCAGTTTGATTAAAAATATTATTCCAGATGAAGAATCAAGGAAACTTGGTGAAATTCACGCTAGTAATAATATTCAAAATATATTAAAAAAAACATTATTAAAATTTGATTTAGGACCGGATGCTACTATAGATAGAGAATTTAATTTTAATATTTGGTGTACACCTCAAACAGATGGTGCTGGAGATTTTTCTTTAATAAATAAAATAGGTAAAGAAATATTATCTTATGGTGTGCCAAATAGACAATTAAATTTTATGATTGGAGTTAGAAATTTTAGTACATTTTTGAGAGAATTAAGTAGATTTATTGATGCAAATAGAGAATTAAATGTATTAATCCAACAAATTCAAGCTCAATTAAATGATAATGTAATACCTAGGTTAGAAAATATAACTAGAAATTTAGATATTTTAGAATTATCCAGTGCTAACTTTGTAAATCCAGATAGTAGAATTAAACATATAACGTATGATATTCAAGCAGTAAATCCTGGTTTAGATTTCGATAAAAATAGAAATTATCAAATGTTAGAACAATTACAAAATATGATTCAAAGAATAGAAGGAATTAATTTTAGAAGAAAACGTGAAGAAATAAGAAGTGATTTAGAAGGTAATTTATATGGAACTTTTGTGAACTTTGTTTATGGAAGAATTTTGAAAGAATTTACAGGTGCAAAAATTTATATATTTGATTCAGATAGGCTTAATTCACTTGGACAACGCATTGCTGGAGATGAAGTTAATGATATATATAGCCAAATTATTGCTAGATGTAGAATAGATGGACAACCTGAAAAATCATTAAATATACAGTTATTGCCATCAAATCCAACATTAAATGGGATAAATATATTTAGAGATTGTAATAAAAATAAAATATTATATTTAAACGAAGGAGGAAATATAATTATACGTGAACGTGAACATTGTATGGGTATAGGTAATAACTCCGTTGGAATCTTCAAAGCTTCAACCCAAGAAACAAGAGAACATACTTTAGCATATTTAAACAGTGGTGCTGCAGGTTTTATATGCGAAGGAGAAGGAGAAATAACAAGATATCATATTGCATATATCGGACAAACATTAAATTATGAAATTGATAAAAATATGGTAGGAAAAAGAATAGGTGAAAGAGGTTTCGAAGAAATGGAACATAGTTATGGTTTGTTTAATATTCAAAGAGTATTTTTATTTTTGAAATTATTAAAACATAAATATAGAGATGCTGTAGGAGAAACAATTCATATTTTTTGTTTAGATGTATTCAGAAAAATTTTGGAAATATTTAATAGTCGTTTAAATGTAGTATTTCCTGAATATAATTCAGATGATAATACTTTTACAGTTAATGAGTCTACTGTATTAAAATTGAAATTTTTTAAAAGAATAGAACCATCTCAATTTATTCCTTTTATTAAACATTCAGAACCTATATTATTTACAACTGGTGATCAATCATATCAAGAAGCTTTATCACTAGGAAAATTGGTTTTTCATGATTATGTTGATCATAGAATGGCAATGGTTGATACACTATTAGAATGTTATGACATATTATTTGGTGGGAGAAATAATTATAGAACTTTTCTTACTACACATTTAAAAAGAATAAGTGGTGCTGAATCAATTTTGGGGTATACTTTTGAAAACGATATAGGTGGTTTTTTTGGAAACGCACCAATGATAACTGCATTAAATAATACATTAAATGATTATTTCAATGCAGCAAATGTTAATAATAATAGATTTTTTGATTTTTATATGAAACATTACGATTTTCCTAAAGAATTCAAAAAAATAATATATTTAATGCAAAATAATGTATTCGAACAAGCACAAAGTGGTACATTGATATCAGCTGATTTTGAAAGAGAATTTTTAAGAATAAATGACGCAGGTTATAGATTAAAATACTTAAAATATAAACAAAAATATTTAAAATTAAAAGAAGAACTAAAAGGTGGTGCAATTGAATTTGAAGATCAAGCAGATGGTATGAAAAAGATTAGAGGTATTATGGAAGAAAGAAGCAAACATTCTCCAATGTTTACTAATAAACAAAAAATATTAACAGAATCATTATTTAAATATCTTAACGAAAAAATCAAATTTAAGTTAAATATTGATTATTTAGGAGGGAGAAAAAATGTCCTTGGTGATTATTTAATTAAGAATTTATCATCAGGTAGAGTTTTGGGAAGAGGAGCTAATGGTATTGCAATAGAATTTGATAATAATATTGTAATTAAAGTTTCTAAAATGATGGCAACTAATCCAAGTATCATAGAAAATGAAGTTAGAAATATGATTGAAATATATAGATCAGGTGCAGATTATAATTTTAGAAATGAAGATTTGGTAAAATTATTGGGTGTAGTTTATTTAGATGCTGATTATAGATTGATTAAAAATTTTGATAATTCTAGAACACATAAAACTGAAGAATTTGAACAAGATTTAGGAGCTGATATTAATAATAACGATAGAATAGGATTTGTGATTATGGAAAAATACACAGGCTCCCTCGAATCATTAGATGTGTCTAGATTGTCTCCTTCTCAAAAATATGATATTGCCGTTCAAATGATGATTCAATTAAATAATTTTTTCACAAAAGGATATTATCATACTGATTTACATGATGGTAATTGGTTTTATAAAGTAAATGGAACTAAATATACTATCAGAATAGCAGATTATGGTTCAGAAACAAAAGCTGATGGTAATAGAGTGGGTGTATTTAGATTAGAAGGTGCTGATATTGATGAAAAGAAAAAGAATTCTTTAAATACATCATTAGTAGCTATGGCTAATAAAGGATTGATTAGTCAAGCTAATTTTTTTACTTTATTAGGATTACCTACTTATAATAGTCTATTATCAAGAGCTAGAACAATTTTAAATCAAATAATTTCTAGGAACCCAAGTGAAGAAGATTCATTAAATCAAGCTTTATTAGAAAGTCTCCATTAATTTTAGTCTCTAATAATAAATTAATTAGATAGATCATTAATATAACTAATATTCAATTGAATAAGTTGATAGTTAATTCTATGATCTTTTTTAATATATTCAATTAATGATATAATTTTTTTGAAATGTATTAACATCATTTCAAAATTTTTATGAGTATATAATGTATCAATTTTATCATTTATTTGCTTTAGAATTTGACTAATTTTGTCAAAAAACTTTACATACTCATCTTGAGTAAACGAATCTTCAGAGTACCTGTAAACATAACTTAACTTATAGTTTTCAAAGTCCATACTATATTACAATTATACTTTACCCTATTTTTTTTCAATTTTTCAATTAAAATTGAAAGAAAAAATATTAATTAATATATGAACATTGTATGCATCAATATATTGGTTATATTTTATTAACAATTTATATTATACTAAATAATGTAAGCACAATGAAAAAATATTATTATCCAGCAATAAATAAACTTGTTCTTGCTATATGTAAATATATTGAAAAGAAGACTATTGAAATTAAACAAATAAAAATGCATAAAGAAGAAAAACCTCCTGAAAAATTTACGACCGAATTATATGCTAAGATTCCAATGAAGAATCTTAAAATACATCAAAATAAATTATCATTTAATTATTCAATAGCTATATTAAATTTAAATTCAGATTTAAATGTAGGAGCAATATATCGGTCTGGATGTTTATTGGGTATGAATAAATATTATATCTTTGGGAAGAAAATATATTATCCTAAATCACAAGTAGGTTTGGAATTGGTCGATATAGAATATATTGATATTTTTCCAAAATTGAGAGATAGGTATGATAGAACTACTTTAGATAATTTTAATCAAACTATGTTTATTAAATTTTTGAAAGATAATAATTTAACTCCAATTATTATAGAACAAGGAGGCTCTAATTTGTTCAATGTAAATTTTAAAAGGTTAGAACAATCTGATAGAAAGTATGTATTTATTTTTGGTAATGAAAAGTTTGGGGTTCCTAAAAAAATGATAGAAATTATTAAAGGATTTAGTAATCATTTAATAATTAGTATTCCTCAATGGGGATGTGCACATTCATACAATGTATCTCAAGCTGCAAATATTATTATGTGGGAATATTTTAAACAAAATACAAGTAATAAATTTAATCAATTATTTTAATCAAAAGATTTTTTAATATAACTGTATAATTTTTGGGCTCCGCGGGCAATATCATTGAAAACTCCTTGAGTTTCAGATTGGTTTTCGAAGATAGTTGTTGTATAGAAATCAGAAGAACTGTTAAAATATTTATTATTTTTATCATCATCATCATCATTATTATTTTCAGATGTAGATGATAATTCTTCAGTTTGAGGCATTTCAGTATTTACAACTGATGTTTCTGATGATTCAGATACACTTACCTTAGAAGGAGGTGCAGTAGCTGCAATTTTATTATCTGAAGTGGCTGATAATTCTTCTGTGTTGACTTGCTTGTTTTCTTCTTCAATTGATGTTTCATCACCACCATAATAATTATTTCTTATTTTAGGAACAAATTCAGATTCAGAAAATCCACCTTCTTGTTCGGTTGTTGCAACTTCTTTAGCTAATTCAGTAGCGATATTCTGTTGGATTCCTTCTTGGATTTCATTGTGTAAACTAGAAGCTCTAGAAGCTACATCTTGTTTAGATTTTTGTATAATCAATTTAGCTACTAATTTAGAGATATCATCAGAATCCATGTTATTAGCACTAGAAGCTGATAATTCAGATAATAAATTATTTTGAGGTTTAGATACTTGATTAGTGAAATTTATAAGAGAATCAGTTTCAGCGTCAGAATCGACAACTTTGGCTAATTCTTTTCTTGCAACAGAAGTAGAAGGAGTATCGGTTAAACTACTGGGTAATAAAGAAGATAATAAATTTTGTGATTTAGATTGTTCTTTTACAACAGATGTTTCATTTGAACCTGTTGTTACTGTTTCTTCTCTATCACGGAAATCAGCAGGAGTGTCTGTTAAAACATTAGGTAATTCTTTTACTCTTGGTTGACTTGCTTTGGGTGAACCTTTTCTTGGTGATTTAGGGGAACCTTTCTTGGGAGAATTTTTCTTAGATGATTTAGGGGAACCTTTCTTGGGAGAATTTTTCTTATGTGATTTAGGTGATTTAGGAGATGCTTTTTTAGGAGATCCTTTTTTAGGAGATGCTTTTTTGGGAGATGCCTTTTTAGGAGATTTCTTTTTAGGTGATTTCTTTTTGGGTGATTTCTTTTTGGGTGATTTCTTTTTAGCACCACCAGAACTTTCAGTATCAGAAGAACTTAAACCAAGGAAAGATAATAATGTTTGATATTTGCTTTCTGTTTCTTCACCAGTATATTCAGATGTTCTTTCACGCATAGCTTTTTCAGCTTCACGTACTTCTAAAGAATCTTCATCTAAAGCATCTTGTGATTGTTGTTCAACTATTTTTTGTTGATCAAAGTTATCCATGAATGATTTCTTCTTACGTGAAGATGAACTAGATTCAGAACCGGAATCATCACTATCATCACCTCCATCGTCATCATCTTTCTTTTGTTTCTTTTTCTTGTTTTTCTTACTCTTCTTTTTCATTTTCTTACCTTTCTTACCCTTTTTACCTTTACCACCAAATAAATCAGTAGAGTCTGTAAAAATGGAATCAGTTAATTCTGAGTCATCTAAATTTTCATATTCATTTAATATTTCTCCATAAGTAATATTTTTTAAATCTAAATTATCCATTTATATAACAATACTTAGATATTTTCTAAAATAAAATATATGGATGAAAAATTTTTTTGGGACATTGTAAAAATGTCTGGTAAGAATTGTGAAAATATTAATAAAATTAGGGAAAAAATTAAAAGAAAAAATCCAGAAGCATTAAAAAATTTAGATGAAATTTTTTCGAAATATCATGCATTAATATGGGCTAAATTTGAACCATTATTAGGTGATTATTACAGTGAAGATTCAACTGGTTTTAAGGATTTTGTATTTTATTTATTATCAAAAGGGAAAGAAAAATTAGAAAAATTCTTAAATAAAGATTATAATGCAAACTATTTCAAAGATATGTCTAAATTTAATGTAGAATATAAAATTTTAGATAAGCTTTATCATCATCAATCTAAATTTCAATTAATTCAAATATTTAAAACAAAAGAGTTTGGTAATATTTTAGTAATTGATAATGATATACAATTAACTCAAGCTGATGAAAAAAATTATCATGAAATGATAGCTCATGTCCCTTTAAATTATTTCAATAATGAACCAATTAAAGTTTTAATTATTGGAGGTGGTGATGGTGGAACTTTAAGAGAAGTTATCAGACATAATAATGTATCGGAAGCTGTAATGATTGAAATTGATGAAGAAGTAGTTAATGCAAGTAAAAAATTTTTACCAACATTATCAAATGGTGCATTTGAAGATAAAAAATCTAAATTAATGATTACAGATGGATTTAAATATGTAGAATCTTTAGCTGGAAAAATAAGTTCAGAAAATAAATTTGATGTAGTCATTATAGATTCAACTGATTTTAATCAATCATTACCTTTACACACTCCTAAATTTTATAATAATATTAAAAAAATTATAAAAGATAAGCATATGATATGTTTTAATGGTGATAATGTAAATTGGAATGAGAAGAATATAATAGAAATGTATAATCAAATGAAACAAATATTTAAATTTGTAAACCCTTATACTGTTTATACACCAACTTTTGCTGGTGGATTTTACTCATTCTGTCTATGTAGTGATTCAATCAATCCTTTGAATTTTGAAATTAGTTGGGATGATTTTGCAAGTAAACGTTTATCATTAGATTATTATTCACCTGAAATACATAAATCTTCATTTGTTTTACCTAATAGATTAGATTTACAATTGTATAAAGATAAACCAAAATCAACAGGATTACATTATGTTTTAACTATTGATGAAGTTAATTATGATTTATTAAATAATGAACCAGTAATTGATAAAATTTTTACCGACGCAATTAAATTAGCAGATATGAAACTATTAAATAAAACTTCTCATAAATTTACTCCTCAAGGAGTAACTGGTTTATATTTATTATCAACATCACATGCAAGTTATCATACTTATCCAGAAAATAAAAGAATATTCATTGATTTATTTTCATGTGGAGATAAAAATAAAACAAGAATGGCTATAAATTATATTATTAAACAATTTAAATCTTCAGTTTATAAATTAATTGAGTTAGATAGATAATTATAGTGTAAGACTATCAATGTTATCTTCTCTGTAGAATCCTTTCAGAAAAGGGGTATCGGTAGGTTGAGCATTGAGTAATGCATATTTAATGATTTCTTCAAAAGATTCAATTAATACTACTTTGAATTTATCATCAAGAAGAGAAGGGTTTCTTTCCTTGATTTTAGTTAAATCTTTTTCATTTTCTTTAGGAACTAGTGCTAACGTGCATCCAGATTTTCTTGCACCTTCCAGTTTTTCTTCAAGACCACCAATAGCAGTGATACGACCTTGGAGGTTGATTTCACCAGTCATAGCAACATCATTCTTAATCTTTCTATTGGTTAAGAGAGAATAGAGAGCAAGGGTTATTGCACCACCTGCACTGGGTCCATCTTTAGGTGTGGAACCATCAGGGCAGTGAATGTGGAAACCCATAGGCTTGTTTTTCCAATAGTCAAGGAGTTTATCTTTGACATCATCAGGGAGGTAGTTCCAAGCTACAGAAGTTGCTACTTCAGTGCTTTCCTTGATTACCTTTTCTAGACTACCTGTGGCCTTGATTTGCATAGCTTGAGATGCAGGAATCCAAACACATTCAATTGGAAGAACACCGCCTGTTCCCATAGAATTTGCATAAAGTCCATTTACAATACCGCATTTGGGTTTAGTATTGATTTTTTCAGGTTCAACTTCTCTCTTATGTTTGAGAAGGGTCTTTACATCATCAAGTTTTACAGTGAAAGGGAATTTTACTTCACGTCCATTGAGTTTAGTGTTGATGAGATTGCATAAGTTCAGTTCTCTGACAATGTTATACATAAGAGCTTTGAGTTTTCTGATACCACCTTCGTGAGTATATCTATTGATGATTTCACGGATTACATCATCTCCAAGAACTACAGAGTTATCTTGGAAACCCATTTCCTTGAACATACTATGTAATAGATAGTTCTTGCAAATATGGATTTTTTGAGATGTTAATAGGTATTTTGTTTCAACAGTTGTAATTCTGTCAAGTAAAATAGGATTTACATTTGATGGGTCATTGAAAGAGAAAATCATTGTTGCACGAGAAAGATCAATGTCAATACCATGGAAATATTTATCTCTGAATAAGTTATTTTGAACAGGGTCAGTTAAATGTACAAGGATGTTTGTAATTTCTTCACCTTTAGAAGTCTTTGAAATCTTGTCGAGTTCATCAAAGTAGATGATTGGATCCATACATTTAGAAGTGATTAGACCATTTGCAATTCTACCATAGATAGAACCTTCCCAAGTGTAAGAATGACCTTCTAGGAAAGAAGCATCTGTTGCACCACCAAGAGAAATAAATACGAATGGTTTATCCATAGCTTTGGCAATACCTTCTTTAATGAGTGTAGTTTTACCATTACCTGGAGGACCCCAAATACCTAACATATTACCTTTAGATTTAGGATTTCTGATTTGTTGTCCCATCATTTGAATGATTTGTCTTTTTGCTTCATCATGTCCCCAAGCAGCATCATCCATTGATTTTTGGAGACTATCAAGGAATTTCTTAACACTATCAGGTTTGATACTGTCTAAATTAGTTCCCTTGAATTGTCCAAAGGGCATTTGCATTACGGCATCAACCCATTGTTTTAGCTTATTGTTTTCATATCGAGATGTAGCTACAGTTAAATAGTTTTTAAGGATATGATTTTTTTGTTCAATCGGTAGATCAAGGGACATGATTTGGAAAAGAACAGGTTTATCTTTAGTTTGATAATTGTTTATTTCTTTGAGTTTATCTAATGATTTACGTCTTTCCTTGTTAGAAAGATTGCAAAAGTATTTTAGAGTTTCATCTTCAAGATCATTAGAACCTTTTCCACGATAAAGTTGTTCAATAAATTCTTTCCCTACTTTATCTACTAGGTTACTTTTATGATTCTTGAAATCTTTATCGTCGTCGTCGTCGTCATCGTCGTCATCGTCGTCATCATCATCATCATCATCCCCGTCATCTTCTTCATCAGATGATTCGTCTTCAGAATCAGATTCATAATCATCATCTTTTGATTTCTTTACACGTTTTGCTTTAGGTTCAACATCTGTTTTAGACTTTGATTTAAGATTTTCTTTCTCAGTAGCAAGATATTTCAGAACATTAAATTTTCTGCCTTCTTCTTCCATAGCTTCTCTGATATCTTGGATCAGAGATAATTGAACATTAAGAAGTAGAATTACCGAAGCTTTATGGGCAAGGTCAATTTCAATAGTGTTATCTTCAAGGAACATTTGAATAGATGCAAAAGTGCATTCATATTCATCTAGTAATTTGGTCATTTCCCTGTTACTAATTTTTTTTCCTTTGAATGCTTCTTCAAATTGTTCAATAGCCATCTGTTTAAAATCTTTCATTACTTCTTTGGAACCGATAATTGTAACTTCGTTACGTCCTCTCTTTTTCCCGAGGGCTTTAAGTAGGTCATCGATATCAGGATTGTTAGGATTCATTATATACTGTCATTATAAATTAAGTCTATAAATAACAATTTTTTTCATTTTCTACTTAAAGGGCAATATATATTATGAAAAAATTGTTATTTTAGTTAAATAATAATATATCATTTATTAATAATGGATAGTAAACAAAAATATTTAAAATACAAAAATAAGTATTTAACTCTCAAAAATAATTTACAAAATGGTGGTGGTAATGCAGTAATTTTATTAGATGAATCAACAGTAGAAATAGATGATGAGATTTTTGATGATATGGCTAGTTGGATTTTGTTGTCATTAAGAGAAGTAATGGGATTTTCAGATGTGCGTAGACATGTAATAAATAATATGGTGGATGAATTTAAAATTCCCAATGTAGCACCAGTTATACCATTAATTAATCCTGAAAGAAAGAATGATGATGAAGTATTTGTTCTTTGTAAATCTATAATTAGTGATGAAGACCCTACACATTCTATATTTATATTTACAGGTACAAATTTACCGGATAAAAGAACTAAAGAAACACATTATAATATTTTTCTTATTGATAAAGCATCTAAAAAACTTATAGTTATTGATCCAGCTGCTAAAATCGTAAAAAGAAAAGGTGCTATTAAAGTAACATCAGGTATTTATGAATCATATTTAGCAAAAGAAGTAGTTATTCCTTTTTTCGAAGCGAATGGATATGATTGTAATTTTTTACCTTTAAGAAATCCAGCACAAACAATAGTAAGTGATGTATTTTGTCAAACTTGGACACTAGTTTTATTAAGAGAATTTTTATCAAATGTTGCTAATCCAGTTATAGAAATTCCTAAAGAACAGAAAAATAAATATGAAATATTACTCGGATTTTATAAATCTGTAATTAGTAGTTTTCCAGATTTTGCATCATATTTAAATAGTGTTTATGCAGAAAATATTTCAAAAGAAAGAATAAAATTAACAAAAAAATGGACTGATGATTTACTTAAAGTCAATGCTAGTAAAACATTTGTAGAACATTTTATTGTAGATGATTTTGAAGAATAAACTAGTTTTATAATTTGAAAAATCCTGATTTATATTAATGGAAAATAGATTAGTTATAAAAAGAATTCAATTATTTAAAAATTACGATAATTTTAATCAGGATATCAAAATTAAATTATATCACGATAATAAAAGTCAAACATCTGATATATTTTGGGATTATATAAGTAATGAAACTATTAATTGGAAATTTATATTTGACTTTAATAATCTTCAACCAATAAGTTTTTTAATTCTAGATGATGAATTATTTAATACTGATAATATAATTGGCCAATGTCAATTAAAAAATGAAAAAATACCAGAAATATCTTATACGAACGACTTATTTGAATTTCCAGATCCTCTGATAAATGAGTTAGAAATATTTAAAGAGAAAGAATTAATTGGTAAAATGTTTATTGAACAATATATAATTCCATCATCAATATCAAATGTATTTAAATGTGGTCCTGGATGGAGTTTACCTGATTCAAATCCAACATTAAATAGTTTTCCACTAAAAAGAAATAATGAAATCTATCAGCACATTAAAATAGTAGATGATAAATTTGGTGTTGAAGACAATAGTAAATTTGATTTATACAGTGAAGCTTTTTCAAGAATCATTGATGAACCCGAAAATAATCCTCCATTATGTTTTGGTATTATTGGTCCGGATAATTATGGTAAAACAAATTTTTTACATAATTTGAAAAATAAATTATTAGCAAAAGAAAATAAAAAATATAAAAATCAATACAATCCAGAAAAGATTATTATTGAATTTAATGCTTGGAATTTCGAAGCAGACGATACTATCTGGGCGAGTTTGTTAATGAATATTCATGATGCTTTAGAAGCTAAAATTGGTTGTCGTAAAATGAAATGGTTAAGAATTAAAAGAAATTTGTTTCCAAATAAAAAATCTATTTTTCTTTTTATTTTAAAACTATTGATACCTTTGATAATGTTAATATTGTTAATGATATTTAATGATGAAATATCAAATTTATATTCAATTGTTTGGGGATTTATTACTGCAATAGCATCTTTATTTTTAGTTAAAGATATATTATTAATGTCTAAGAATATTTTATTTACTATATCTGACGATATTTCAAGAAATATTCAAAAACCAGATTGGAGTAAAAAACTTGGGTTTATGAATGAAATTAAAATAGAGTTTTTCGAATTTTTAAATCCAATTATAAAAGAACAAAATATAAGATTAATTCTAATGATCGATGATTTAGATAGATGTTCAATTGAAAAAGTTTATACGGTTATAAAAGCATTAAATCTTTTGAAAAATTCAGATTGTCCAATTTACATGTTCTTTGCTTATGATTCAGTAAAAATTGATGATGCAATTAAAACTTATTATAAAAATAAATATCAAGTTGCAACATATGAAGGGAAACAATTATTGGAGAAATTAGTAAATATTCCATTTTGTTTACCTGAAAAAAATATAGTAGAAAATTTATCATTAATAGATGAATATTTAGATGAGGAATATTTTTTAAATTTACGTAATGAATTAATTAAAAAGGTACCATCTATGTATAAAGTTTATAATAATGGTATCATAGATTTAGACAGATCTTTAGAAAATTTTTATATGGTCAAGTTTCCTGATCGAGATTTACCAAATAAAAAGGGAATATTAAACGATATTAATAATTTAAATATTATCAATACATCTGAAATTATAGTAAATGTAAAAGAAGAAAATAGCGAAGATAAATTATTACAAATAGAACAAAATATTAAAAGTAAATCATTAAATTTAACCCAACTTGAAAATTATTATAGATATCTAATAAAAATAGAAAAAGATTATGATAACATAAGTAGAATAAATGAAATTAAAAATATGATTTATATTAAATTCATTCATCTGAAGAAAGATTATACAAATAATTATTATATTGGTTTAGATTCAGAAGAAATTAAAACTTTCCAAAAGATTATAGAAGATACTAAAAATTCAGGACATTCAATGAATAACTATCAAGTCAAAAAAATTATAAATATATATTCAATAGCTAGATTTATTCTGCCAAAATTTTTTCAAAACAAGAGAACAATATTATTTCATTTAATTGTTATAACTGAAATTTGGTCAAAAATAATAGTAACTATATTGAAAGAGATTAAATCAGCTAAAAATAATTTAAGCATTCAACAAATCAAAGATTGTTTTGCTGATAAAGATTTAGTATTTTTTTATATGAACAATGAAAAATTAGTTAAAAACGATGAGTTAATTGTATATTTATCAAAATTCGAAATTAAAGTAATAGATTTTATTGAATTAGAACCATATATTTTTAATTTAGATAGATGTCTGTTGTTTTAATATTAATTTAATAATTTTAACCATTATTAAAATAATATATATATAATATTAATGTCGCGTGCGCTTATCATAACTAATGAATATTCAAAAATACCTCAATATAGATTATTTGGTTGTCTTAATGATGGTTTAAATATAATCAGCAGACTAAGAAAAATAGAACCTACTATAAAAATTATTCATATGAGAGATGATTTAGCATTTAATCATCCATTATTTCCTACTAAAACTAATATTTTAAGAGAATTTAATACTTTAATAACAAGTCCTGAAAAAAAATTATTTTTCCATTATTCAGGACACGGAACTAGTATCACAGATGGTAACGCTGATGAATTAGAAATATTAAAATCTAATTTTGGTGGCGATGTTTCAAAATTAAATGGTATGGGCAGAGATAGTTGTATAGTGTGTTATGAAAATAATAAAATTGGATTATTAGTAGATGACGATATTTATACAATTTTAAAAAAATTAGATTCTTCTAAAACTTTATATGGTTTTTCAGATAGTTGCAATTCTGGAACTTTATTTGATTTAGGATATGTAAATGTCGGTGATTATAAAACTCCTTTCAAAACATCAGATTTGAAAACTCTATTAACGCAAATTAATACTTGTTCAATTGCTTCATCATTTTATTCATCTAAAGTAAACCAAATAAAAGGTAATGTAATTTTCTTTTCAGGAACAAGAGATTCTAAATATTCATATGAAGTTTATATGAATAAACTACCTTGTGGATTATTTACATATAATTTATGCAGATTGTTAGATTATGGAATTTCAACATTGAAAATAAAAGATTTTTATTTTTTATTAATGGCTAGTATTAATTATTTAGAACAGAAACCAGTTTTATCATTTTCAAATAATTTATCATTAACTAATTTTAAAATGGTTGATTTAATTTATAAACCAATCGTTCAAACAAGTAAACCTAAAACTATATTAAAAAAGAGAGTTTTACTAAGAATTATAAATAATCAAAACAAAAGAAGACAAAATAATAAGAAACGAAATTAATTAATTCTATTTTTCAAAATTAAATATTTTAATTTATAGTTCATGTATTTTTTCTTGTATAAATAATCTTGTGTTATAAAGTCTACGTTTACATTATCTTTTACAGTTTTTACAAATACAAATCCATTGCATACTATTTGATACTTAACATTAACTATAATTCCATTATAATCATAATTTAAATTCAATGGTAATCTATCAAAATCAGCACCACCTGTACCTACAATATATTGATGTATATCTAATTCATTCATATTAATAATACTATATTGATAAAAATGTGTATCAGCACATAAATATGTTACTCTCTTTATTCCTTCATTTGATATTTTTCTAAATAAATCAATAAAAATATCTTTTGAATCTATTCTGTCATTCTCATCTGTTTGATATCTATTTGATAAAATTGGATGATGTCCGATTATAATAATATTTTTATTTTTACATCTTTTAACTTCTCTTAAAATATATTCATTTTGATAATCTATAATTTGTTTATTTTTATTAAAATTTTGTAATGAAAAAATATGTTGATAACAATTTTGACTTATATCTTCTGTTAAATCTTTAGTATATATTGTTGTATCTATCATTAATATTAATGTATTATCATCTTCTTTAACAATAACATCATTAAATAATTTATATTTATCTGAATTATATTTTGCCTTTTGAATAAGCAAAGTTTTACAATTACTTATTGATTTATCTGGTTCAGTTATATTATCTTCCATATCATGATTTCCAAAAAGAATATATTTATTAATATCTTGAGGTAAACAATTAAAACCACTTTCTAAATTTTCTAATGTCATTGTCATAACCTTTTTTCCTTCTTTTTTAGTCTTTTGAGGATAATAATTATCACCTGCAACTGTGATAAAATCTACAGGATTTTCTTTACAGAATTCTTCCATAATTTTCATAGTTATTGATAAACCATTACTCATACTGTCTTTTTCACATTTATTGTTATTCCAACATCCAAAATGTATAAAATTCATATTAATAGTATTTAGAATAAAATTGAAAAAAAATTTTAATATATTATATTACAATGGTTATGCTTAATGATTTAATCAATATTAAAGAAGAAAATCTATTACTACCTCAGTATAGAGGGTATATTAATTCCCTGTTAAAGTTTAGACAGTTTAGTGAATCATTTTTGATTGAAAGTAATCAATATTATGATGGTACTGAATGTTTGAAGTGGCAGAAAAATTTATCACCAGAGTTTTGTTTTCGTTATTTATACGATAAAGATGATGGTGACCAATGGGTTGATTTTACAACTGTTGTGAAATATATTAATAAATATTATCCAAATTTAAACAAAGATGATATTGATAATATTTTTAATTTAGTAATCAATTCAAAATAATTATTTTAGTAATATCTATTATTATATAATTAACAAAAATGGGTATTGAAAGATTTTTTTCAGCTATTAACAAAAATTTTGATGTAGTTGATGAAATAATGTTAGGAAAAAAAATTAAATGTAATGCATTTTTAATTGATTTTAATTCTATAATTCATTATACTTCTTCAAAATTATTAAATGAAATGAATAAAAAAGAGATTGAAACAGAACTAATTAATTTAAATGAAATAGAAGATAAAATTATTCTTGAAGTTAAAAATTATTTAGATGATTTATTATCAAAAGTAGATACTAAACTAGTTTATATTGCATTAGATGGAGTTCCTACATTAGCTAAAATGTTGGAACAAAAAAAGAGAAGATTTATTGGTGATTTAATTGATAAATTAGTTAGCAAATACGCATTACCATATAATTTTAATAAAAGTTTAATTAGTCCTGGAACTAAATTTATGAAAAAAGTAATTACTTATTTGAATAATGAAGAATTTCAAAATGATACTATTATTTCAGATACAAATGATACAGGAGAGGGAGAATTTAAAATTTTGGATTATATAAGAAAAAATAAAATAGATGATTTTGTAATTTATAGTCCAGATGCTGATTTAATTGTATTATCTATGATTTTGTGGACAGAAAATAAAGAATCGAAAATTAAAATTTTAAGATTTGATTCAAATACCGGAGTATTAAATATCATACATTTAAATAGTCTAATTAATTATTTTATATTCTATCAAGAAGAGAGAATTAAGATGGAATTAGACCAGATAAAATATATCAGAGACTTGTGTTTGATTTTCACTATATTTGGAAATGATTTTTTACCAAAGATTGAACAGATTAGTGTCAATATGGATTTATATTTACTTTTTGATTTATATTTAATTAATTTGGTTGATAATGGTTATATTTTAAATGATGAATTATTAATTATTCCAAAATCAATACATAATTATTTTTCATTATTAAATAAATATTCTCATTTGCTCGAAAGAAGAAATAGTATGTTATTCAAATATCAAAATTTTAATTATGCATTTACAGTGAATTTATATATGGATATTCAAAATAATAAAACAAATGATTATTATATTTTCTATTTAGATTTTATAGATAATTTTGATTTTAGTAATCGTTATGGTAAATTACAATATTATTTATTTACCAATGATGAAATAAGAAAGTTACTTGATAATTTCAAATTCAAAAATAATTTTAATCAAAATTATATTGAGAAAAAAATGCATTATCAAAAGATGATTCCTTATGAATACAAATCAACAGATAAAAAACATTTAATACGAATGAAAGATTTATCATTAAGAGATCGTGAATTATATTTAATCAACAATAAATTAGATAAATATTATCATTTATTCAATCCAACAAATAAAATTAGTAAAAGAGATGATATTAAATCAATGGTAAATGAGTATTTAAAAGGTTTATCATGGTTGATAAATTATTATTATAAATCATTGAATGATGAATTCTGGTTTTATAAATTTCATGATTCACCAAGTATAAAAAATCTTATTGATTATTTTAACAATCAAAGTGTAAATTTTGAATTTAAAGAAGCTTATTTAGATATATCGCCTATTGAACAAGTATTATATATTACCCCTATTAGATTAAATACATTAGAATCATTTTTAGATACAATTGAATTTAAAGATGAAATGCAAAAAAATAAAGTAAGAAAATTTATAGAAGGTAATCCAAATTTATTTTACAATCTTGATGAAATTTATTTAACTTTAGAATCAGGTAATTTAAAAGAAAATTTAATGGATTGTTCAACTGCTACATTTATTTCAAAATGCCATTATTATATTTTGGATAATATTCAACCAATTAGTCAATTTAAAATTTTATAATTAAAAATTAAAAAACGGCATCGATCTTTTATCTTTTACATTAGATAAAGTAGGCTCAGTGGTTCTCTTTGTATCACCTTCAACAACTAAAGATGAAATATTTTCACCCATGGTGTAAATATTAGTAATATCTTCAGAAATTTCTTTAACTAAATCAGAATTTAATCCTTCAAGAGTATCCGTTACACGATAATGTTGGATAGTTAATCTGATAGGGAATGATTCGTCACGAACTAGTTTACGGATTCCAACACCTGTATATTTTCCAAGTGTATCACCATAAGATAAAATACCATGGTCAAATCCTCGTGAGCTCTTTTTGAATTGTTTTAGATTATTATAATGAGAATCATCGTCTGAAATACCACGAGTGAGTCCACGATATGACGCAGATAATGGTACCATATAATTGTTATTAAGACTTGTTGTATAATTAAAACCTTCTTTATAATTATTGATGTCTTTAATTTCTTCAATAATATCATAATTTTGATTATATATTCTTTTAGATACGTAATCTTCTTGATTTTTTAGAGGGATTTGATAGATAAACAGAACATTGTTTTGTTTTTCTTCTTTAGTAATTTTACCAGTTGTTTCAACCTTTCTTTCTTTACGGTCATCTTCTAAACGTTGAACACGAAATCTTGAAGCAGTTCCTTTATCATTGAAATGAAGTTCACTATTTCCATTTACAATCTGACAAGAGGTTCCCATTGAAGATGATACAATCACAAGCACTTTGGGGTTTTCTTTATAAGATTGGTAATTATATAATTTAACTGAAAAGTCAACTTTATCTTTTTCAACAGGAAGAACACAACATTGAGATGAAGTTAGAATTTTTTCATCTCTTTGTTTAAACATAGGTTGAACTGTGTTTGCTGTATATACATCTATATTTTGTAGATATTCTTTTAATGATATCTTTTTAAGTTCTTTACCAGATTCATTACCAACTACTACAGATAATTTATCAATTGAATAATCAACTGAAACATCTGCAAAATTAGGTTTTCTTATTACTGGCATACATTTACCACTAGGTAAACAAAGTGTCATATCAGAAATATTTGGACCCCAACAAGAATTTTTATTTCTTGCTGTATCTTCCCATGTAACATTCATAACATTTAGACCATATGATTCAAACAAAGATTTTAGTGGTTGATTGTAGGTCATATTAGAAACTTCATCAACTATAGTTGAAGGTTTGTGAAGTTTATACATATTATCAAAGCTCATACCAAATTCCATTAAATAAAAGAAAAATAATTAATTAATTCAATAATCAACTTTTTTATTGATTATAATTATTGGGTCTCATCAAACAATTTTTGAATATTTTTAAATCCAGCATCGTTTAGACACACTGGGATAGTATCTTTGTTTGAACACCCTATATTTTTGGCACAAACATAATAACATTTATCATAGTATTTAATCCATCTAATATAATCAACATTTAATACATGTGTATCATTTACACGAAGAAATTTATCACTATCCAGTTTTTCTTTATACGAGCTCATTAATACTTTAATATCTGTAATAAATGTTTAAATAAACAATTTTTTCTATAAATAATTAATGCAAATTAAAGTTACATATCCTAAAACTGCAGTATGTGTATTAAAATCAGATACTGTCAATGGTGTTATACATTTAACAGAATATGAAAAATATACTGTTATTGAAGGTAAATTAACAGGTCTCTCGCCAAATAAAAAACATGGTTTTCACGTTCACGAATATGGTGATTTAACTGATGGTTGTACATCTGCTTGTGCACATTTTAATCCTTATAATAAAAAACACGGAGGTAGAAATTCAGAAGAAAGACATGTAGGTGATTTAGGTAATTTAGAAGGAGATATGTTTGGTAATTGTCAATTTAAATTTACTGACTCTCAAGTTAGATTATCAGGTGATGCAAATGTAATTGGAAGAAGTATGATAGTTCACGAAGATGAAGATGATTTAGGAACAGGAGGTCATAAAGATTCTCATACAACTGGCCACGCTGGTAAAAGATTAGTTTGTGGAGTAATTGGTTGGAAAAAAAATTGCTAAAAAAATAGATATATATTAATAATCATAATATAATGCAAAAGTATATCGAACGATTGAGTATGATACTTACTAAGAATAACGTTTGTCGTTCTCATGGTATTGACCATGCAATAGCAGTTATGAATAATGCTCAAAAAGCATTAGATTATGCTTCTTTCAACAGATTTTCAAAAGAACAACACGAATGTGTTCTATTGGCTGCACTATTACATGATGCAGATGATAGAAAGTTTTTTCCTAATAATTCTGAATTTGAAAATCTGAAGGATGTGCTACAAGATAAAACGGAATACATTCCATTAGTATCAAAAATGGTGGATTTAGTTTCATCTTCTAAAAATGGAGATAGAATTCCAAGTGAAGCAATTGGTAATGAATGGTTACTGTATCCAAGGTATGCAGATAGAATTGAGGCTTTAGGAGTAACTGGAATTGAAAGATGTTTCAGATATGCATTAACAGCAAACAATCCTCTATATGTTTCAACTACACCTTGTCCTGAAACAGAAGAAGAAATATGGAAATATGCAACCCAAGAAAGATATGATAAATATAATGGGAAAAGTGATTCAATGATTGATCATTATTATGATAAATTATTGAGAGCATCGTTCATACCAATTAAAAATGAATTTTTTGAGAAAGTTGCTGTTGAACGTAGGAAAGCATTAATGGATTTTCTTATTTATTTTGGGAAAAATAAAAGAATATCAAAGGGAGATGTAGAAAAGTTCATTCAGAACTATTAAATATTTCTTTTAATGAACAGTAATAATCGCAGTAATTAATATTCATAAAGTAATTAATATTCATAAAGTAATTAATATTCATAAAGTAATTAATATTCATAAAGTAATTAATATTCATAAAGTAATTAATATTCATAAAGAGTTTCGTAATGTTTGTTTAATTTATCTAGTTTTATTTTAATCAGATATTTAATTAAACCATACTTATTTACTAATTTATCTAATAATTGTTCTTGTTGTGGTTTTTTAAGAGCTAAATCTTCTTTAGTAACCTTTTTAACACCAGGTTCGAGAAAATATTTTTTAGTCTCTTTGTAATTAATCTCATCTGGAACATTTAAATTATCTTTTTTCATAGCTTCTAATGTTTTTTCAATAGATTTGTTTTCAGAATAATATTTGTAAATAACATTTGGTTTCATTTCAGTCACTCCAGGACAATAGTCACACCCAAGAAGAATACAAAATTCAATAAATTCTTCTTGAGTTAATTTAATTTTTTCTAAAATTTTAGGTAAAGATATCTCACTTGTTTCTATTTTATGTGAAGTTAGATTTCTTATTATTTTAGGTGACCCAAATGTTAGTATGTCCATATCTTCCGTTAGGACTCCTTCTACTAAATTCATTTTTGCTAACCACGCACATTGAGAATCAGCTTCTTCTGGTGCATTAATGTACGGAATTCCCATCATATCTAATAAATCACGACATTGATCCCATTGGTCTTTTGAAATACTGGAACTACGTTTTAAATATTTTATTTTATCTTCATCTGTTGTAGCATTTTCTAATTTTTCTAATGCTTTTCGTCTAATTTGTTTTCTGTTTTCAAGCGTTTTATTTTTTAGTTCAGGTGGTTTTCCATCGAATATATAAACAGGTATTATACCATTACTTAATAGTTCTATTGTTTTATTAAATAAGCCTAATATATGAGTTGTTATTTCACCTTGTTGATTTGTATAATCAGCACCAGAATTTCGAACAGATATGATAATTCTGTAAATTAATATACTAATATCAATTGCAATACGTTTAAATTTATATTTAGAATTATCAACATTTTGTATTAAATCCGGTATTTCGTTAATGAATTTAAGTAAACACTTTATACCCATAGGTTATTACTAATACTAATTTATCTTTAGGTTATTTTTTGACAATTTTTTTATTTAAAAAGTATAAAAAATTCATATAATAAAAAAAAATATACCTTATATTAATATGTTATTTCAAATAGTACACCCTGTAGCTATGACAATAGACGGTGATTCATTTAAAGATGCAGTAAAAAACTTTGTAAAATTAAATTATGATTTAAATTTAGCCAGTATCATTCTTACTGACCAAGCTAGATACATGAAAGCTAATTTAAACTATTTCAGTGATGCTAACAAAGATAAAGTAGGTATTAAATTAATTCCTACAATGTGGCCTTTAGGTGGTGTAGATGGTTTAGGATTAGGTTTAGGATTAGGAGTCGGTGCTTTAGCAGTTGATTCTAATAATCAAATATTAAGTCCTTTACAATCATGGCCCTATTCTCCTACTATATCTTATGACACTAAAGAATACCCTGCCTCAACTTATATGGATGTAACCTCTTTCGTTCCTAGAATTGTTCCTGTGTCATTAGGTCCTTTAGTAAATCCTTTAGCTCCTTTAAATGCTCCTTTAGTTGCTGGTATCAATCCCTTAACTACTATGTTACCTACTGTGATTAGTTACGGCAAAAAATAATTAACTGATATTTTCTACTATTAAAATTTTATCATTTGTTTGATAATAATTTTTATAGTGTTCTGTTGTAAAACATCTGTTATCTTTATAAATTAATACATGTTTTCCATTTAATTCTTCTTCTAATGGTAATGTTTTATCTAGATATTTATTGCTTATTATTCCCATTAAATTTTTAACATTAACAATTTCATCATTAAATTGTATGCATAAACTTACAGTTTTTGGGCCTGATATTTTATTTATAGGTTTACTATCGATGTGTATAGATTTAATTATAATATCATACGACTTGTTATTTAAAAAGAATAAATATTTTTTGTTTTCTATAAGAGTTCCTGATTTTAAAATTCCAGATAAAATTATACCAACATCTGGATTTGTAAAATACTGTAATACTACATATTCTAATTCTTCAGATACTTTACTTGATTTACATAAACTTTTGATATTTGAAAAGAATTCATTTTTATCAATTAATTGTTTACAATTGTATAATGGAAAACGATTTTCATGATTGTGGATATTTATTGTAATATATGGAATATCCATTTGTTTTAAAAAATCAATATAATAATCCTTCCATTTCCAGTCTTCTACAAATATACACAAATCAATAGAACTCCCAAAAGATAGTAATAATTTATTTCTAGTTTTTTTATATTTGTCATCCCCAGGACCTTCAATGAAAACCCATTTAATATCATCATGAATAATATGATTATAATTAAATGAAGATGTTTTCTTTTCTATCATTTCATGTTTATGATTTAATAAATATAATCTTGCTTCTTCATCAATTCTATTACAAATTAAATTAGCTAAAAATGTTGTCTTACCAATTCCTGATTCACCAAAAATAAAGATTCTTTTTTCAGGAAGTAGTCTTTGATTTTCTCTTATAACAACTTTAAGATAATAGTTTTTTTTGTTTTGATTATTAGTATAATAATTTTTTGTGATTCGTACTATTTTTAATTTAGCAATTGATACAATTTTTTTAAATGATTCAATTGTTTGCTTTATTTCGTTTTTATTCCAATTATAAAATGTACCATCATCTTCAACACCAAGATAATAAATAGCTTCACCATTTCCTTCTTTAAGTCTCCATAACATTTGTGATATAAATTCTTCACGACGTCTATCATCGATATTAATTAGACATCTTTTATATTCTATATTACCTTCTTCAATTTCCTGATCTAATAAATTATTACTAAAAATACTCATTAATAATAAAGTCTCTTTTTCCTTTAATTAAATAATTACGAAAAATTGCTTAAAATAATTATTATATTAAATGTTAATATAATAATCAATGTCAAAAAAAGTGTGTATAATTCATACCGAAACAACTGGATTACACGAATTCCGTGATGATAAAGTTTATAAGAAAAATCTTTTTGGATTTGCTCGTTTAGTATCTTTTTCTTGGATAATAGCAACTAGAACAAATGATTCGAACTATAAAGTTGAGAAAAAAGAAAAATATATCATCAAACCTAGATGTTTAAATATTCCTAATGAAATAGTTCAGTTTCATGGAATATCACAAGAAATTGCGATAAAAAAAGGTACTGAAGTTGAAGATGTTTTAGATAAATTTCGTAATGATATAAGTGATGTTAGTGTTATAGTGTCACATAGTTTAGATTTTCATTTGAAAGCAGTTCAAGCTGAACTAGTAAGATATAATAAAGCTATGAATTTTAATAAATATTTGTTAATCGATATTAATTCATTCGAACATAAAATTACACCAACAACATTACAAAATTTAAGTTTAAAGCTATTAAATAAAAAAGTAGAAGATAAAGCAGTGATTGTTGATATTGTTTGTGAATTATTTTTTAAACTATATGATGTATATGAGAAAAATGTTAAAAAATCATTAAAACTATAATTTATTTTAACCAATTTCTCTAATTTCATCATCAATCATTAATTCCCATTTAGGATAAGATGGTGTATATGGTAATGGTCTACTACAAGTTTCTTTTGACCAAACCATATTATACTTATCACACTCAGCTTTTGTAACAAAATCTAAACATTCAAAAGCTCCCATTGTTCTACAAGAACCAAATTGTTCATTATCTGCATTACATGTGTTCATATCAAAAGGTTCGTCATCTACATTTTCTTTATGAAAAATAGTTCTTGCATTATTATTATAATTTCTTGGACAATCCATTCCATTGTGCAATTTGTAATCATATTCAATAAAATTATTGGGAACTAATTTTTTGGAAATAATACAACATTGTTTATTTGAATAAATATTATCATACTTATCAAGAACTTGATAACCTAAATTTTGGATATTTTCTAGTTTTTCTACAACATTACAGAAGAATAATAGATAACATATTATAAGTAAAATCAAGATGATTAATAATTTCATTTTAATTAATGTTACAAAATAATTTTAAATTAAAGATAAATTTATAATTATAATATGGAACAAAAAACCAAAAGTTTAACAGTGACTGAATTTTGTCAGTATGTTAAAGATATTTTACCTAGTAAAAAATTTCAAGTTACTGGTGAAATAAATCAATTAAAAAATTCTCATGGACATTTATTTTTTACATTTAAAGATAATGAAAGTTGTTTAAATGCAACTATATGGAAAAGTAAAGCAGAATCAATAAAAAATTCTTTAAAAGAAGGTGATAAAGTAACAGTTGAAGGTAGATTAGATTATTATTTATCAGGTGGTAAATTAAATTTTATAATTGATAAAATTGTTACTAATGATGGTATCGGTGATTTAATTAAAAAGTATCAACAAATTAAAGAAGAATTTGAAAAGAAAGGGTATTTTAAACAAGATAATAAACTTAAATTAAAACCTGTAATAAAAAACATATTATTATTAACATCAGAAACTGGTGCTGCATATCATGATTTTATTTATGGTATTGAAAATGGTGGGATTAAAATAAACATAGATTTAATTGACGTGATAGTTCAAGGTAATGATTGTCCAAAAAATATTTGCGAAGAATTGAAAAAAATAAAAGAATCAAATGAAGAATATGATTTAGTAGTAATAACTAGAGGAGGTGGTAGTTTTCAAGATTTATTTGGGTTTTCTCAACCTGAATTAATTGAAAGTTTACATAATTTTAATTTACCAACTTTAAGTGCTATAGGCCATCAAATCGATAACCCTTTATCTGATTTAGTTTGTGATTATAGTGCACCAACTCCATCTCTAGCAGCTCAATTTATTGTTGACTATAATAAAAGTTATTTTAATAAATTTCAAAAAACTTTTCAAGAATTATCTACACAATTAAATTTACAATTGATGAATGATTTAGAAAGAGTAAATTTATTATTAGATAAAATAAATAAAAAATGTTTATCATTTGAGATGGAAAATAAACAAAAATTAATTAATGAATTAAATTTAATGTTAAGAAAACTAGATATGCTTGAATCAAAATTAGATATATATGAAACATCTAATATTATATTAAATGGTAACGGTAAATTATTAAAGTCTGATGATGAATTATCATCATATAAAGGTAAAACCTTAGAAATTGTTTGGAATAATGTAGTAGTAAAAGTTAAAGTTGAATCAATTAATGTTATTTAGAGAATAAATAATATAATAAATTATTATGAACACTGAAAATAATTTAGTATTGAATAAAGAATTAGTAGCGATTGAAAAAGAAGTTGATGCAATAGACAATATTAAAGAGTGGACTACTAAAATAAAGAAAATGAAAGAAGTAAAAGATAAGATTGTAGAAGAAAAAAATAAGATATCAACATTTATAGAACTTATTAATTCAAATGAAGTTAAGAAAAGTAAAAAGAAAACTGATGTATCATTAGATGATTTGGTAAAAGAATATAATAATACAGATGAATTAAAAACCAAAGTAAAATTATTTTGCCAAATTCAATCAATAATTAGGGAAACAGAAAATGAACTATTTGACTGAATGTATGAAAAAAATTGAAAATAAAAACCAAATATAATATATTAAGAAAGATATGTCTGACCCAGTAAAGGAACTGAATGAACTATTCCACGCTACTAAGCTTCCTGATGGAACACCTTTCAATACTCTTGATGTTTATTATGAATCTCAAAAGAAATTCATTATGAATACTCTTAAAACTAATTCTCTTGATCTCATCTTTGACTATCTGATGAGACCAGAGAATAAATCTGATGTCCTTTGTATCAATATTGGATGTGGATACAATTCGCATCTAAAAACGGAAAATGGTCGAACTTATGATCAGGGACGTTGGCGTTTTTACAAACAGTTCGGTATTGTTGATGGACTAGTGAATAGTGAACCGTTTGATGAATATCAAGCCTACACTACTAACTATGTTCTAATCGATCCTCAATTCAATAGGTCATATGAAACATGTATGCAAATTTTGGGTGAACATGAACTAGACCTTGTTGAGAAACTGGATGATAACATTTATAAACTAAAATCGAAAAATGAAACATTTAAGAACCTAACAGTTTACTTTGTTTCTTCTGGATTTTTTATGGGTAACCTTGTTACACGATACTACAAGGATTCTACCTTTTACAAGCAAAAGATCGAAAAGTTTACTCAACTGATTAACACATATACTGAATCTGGAGTTGTGATGATCAATAGTGCACTAAAGTTTTTTGCACAAATTAACATTTCAGATGATGGATTCTTTTTCAAGTATCTGGAAAGTATTCTCAACTCATATGTGAAAACAATTTTCCCAGATAGGAAGCGTCTGATTCTTACTGAATTTAACTTTGATAATGAAAATGTAGAGGTAATGCATCCTATCGAACTCAAAAAAGATCTAGATACTTCTTCTCCAATTATGATTGGTAAGAAAGAAGATGGGTTCGAAATTGTAGTGTTTGTTCAAAAGTATGACCATTGGGGAGATTATAATGGAACGAATGAAACAAAACTTTACAATGAAGAAAAATCTTGATAAATGTTTATTAAAGATTAATTTATAGATTATTTTAGTACAAGTATGGAATCAACAACTCCTAAAATTATTAACTCTAAAAATTATAGGCCATCATCTTATTCTGAAAGTTATCTGGATAAAATAGATTATCAAATTAAAAAAATCGATTCATCAAGTGCATTAAATAATTCAGATAGTAATGATTTAAATTATATTGAATTAGGTGAAAATTACAGTCCAAAAATTAAAATAATAACTAAAGAAGAAAAAAATCCAGACTCATGGTGGCATTTCGCATATCGCAGAGCTATTTCTTTTATTTTCCATTTATTTTTGATTTCTTTTTTTGAAATCTTATTCTTTTTTACAGTTATTGTTAGTAATGAAAATCAAGCATTATATAATATTGCAGATGCATACGTTTCACCAATAGTTGGATACTGTCAAAATTTAAATCAAACAGATAGAAGTATTTTTATTAATATTTTTAATTATGTTGTTAATGCTACTAATATAAATGATTATGCTAATCAAGACTATCAAACCAGAAAAAGTTATAACAATCAAATTACACTATTAGCTTGGTTGTATGTTATTATAATATTTTGTATTTTAACATTTTTAACAGTATTTAACAAATATTATTTGAAAATAAAAATTAACTACAAAAAAATTTTATTAGATAATTTTTGTATGATAATTTTATTAGGTTTATATGAATATATGTTCTTTAATACAGTTGTAATTAAATATGAAAATATAGATAGTTATATTTTAACTCAATATGTTGTAAATAAAATAGATTCGTGCAATAATTAATTCTTTTTATCTATTAATTTATTAGTTACTAATGTATGATTAACAACTACTTGATTCATAAAATAAATGCCATTCCAAAATATAAGCAAAGATGTTATAAAACATGTAAACATATCATACCAACTAAATAAATGTCTAAAAGCAAAATATGATACTATTGTTAAGGTAGAATGTGCAATACATCCTGGAGCTCTTATCCAAAGGTTTATATAATTATTTGTTCTTTTTTCGGTAATTGAATTCATCCAACCATTTCTAACTAGGAATAACATAAGATAATCTAAACCTCCTGGTAATCCTGTTAAAAAGAATAATGAATGACCTAATAAACTACCGGACCGTCCAGCTATAGCAATTGGTAATGCAACAAATATCATTAAAATATGATGGAGCCAATCATCAAATCTTAATTTTGGAAAATAAGAAAAGATATGATAAAAATGTAAAGCAAAAGTTAACACTGCAGATTCATAATTTGATGGATATTCAAGAAAGTTAAAAAAGTTAGTCCATGTAAATATTACATCACCAATAGTTAAATAAACAAGATACATATTATTGAAAAAATGAATCAAATAATACTTCCCTTGGAATTTATCAGCAATAACATAATCTAATCCAGTGTATATAAAGAAATAAATGAAAAAATGAAATAAATATAATAACATTATTATATTTATCGACATTTGTCTAAATATGTTTTCAAATTAATTCGTCAGGTTCTTCTAAATTACGTAATATTTTCTTACCAAGTGTTTTATTGTAAGGTTGAGGTTTTGAAATTAAAATAACAGAGTTATCTTTACCAGTTGTAAAGAAGAAATTTTCTTGGTCTAATACTTTTGTAGCAGTAGGACATAAATTTACATCAACAACTTTACCATATGATGGGGAACAGCAATGATATGATGGTATAGCATCTTTATCAACAACTAATGTATCAAGATTCATTAATGAATTAATATCATTCAAGTTGAACTTTTGATTTTTAAAGTCTTTAGTAACTTCATTGAAATGAATTTTATTTAGTTTTTCATTTAATTTTTCCAAATCAATATCATCTTTTTTTTTAATAACACTAACTACATCTAATTTATCGATATTGACATCTGGTAATTTTTGTGTAACTTCTTGAACTTTAACTACTATCTCAGGATTTGTAATATTAGGAACAGTTTTTAATGTAGGATATTTATCTATTAATTGAGTTGCGGCTTTAGATGCTTCTTCTTTTAATTTATTATTAATATTTTCTTTAATTATATTCTTCAATGTATTTTGGTCTAATTGATTTGCATTTCTAATATTTTGAATAATATTTTGAACTTCATTTTGAGGAACAAGTATTTTAAATTTATCACTATCTAATATCTTATTTATTTCAGGAGCCTTGAGTAAATTTTGAACATTAGCAATATTAGGTAATCCAATATTTGGAGTTGGTAATGAGGTTATTACACCAGCTTGTGAACCAAATGTATTAGAAACAGTAGAGAAAATATTTTTTCCTGTTTGTGTTGCACCAGTTGCTAATGAACTTAAATTACCCAAAGGTGTAACATTTGCTATTCTAGAACCGATATTACCTAATGGTGTTATATCAGATATCTGAGATAAATTTGATACGTTGGGAACACTAGGTAATTTACCTAAATCTAAACCAAAAAATCCATCAGCAAAACCTTCAACAGTTTTTATTTCTGAATCAACTAATCTAATTGGAAAAATTATATGTGTTAATTGTTGTGTTTCAGTATTCATATGTGATAATCTTATTTCTAAAGGCATTTTTTCACCATGCCAATTTAATTTACTTTTAGTCCAAGAAACTTGTTTTAAATTATGTCTTTGATTTCCAATCATTGATTTATGTTCTGCTGGTTTGACCATATCTTGAACTACTTTTCTTCCATCATTAACCATATTGTTAATATTTGTTTTATAATCTACTTTTATAGGTAGTTTACATTTTGGTAATTTGTTAATATTTATTCTACCTTCTTTATTTTTGTATTGTTTATTCTTATTATTTTCTAAATATGAAAAATTATTTACATCTTCTAGATTATGCAAAGTAAGTACTTCTTCATCAATATCAATATCAATATCAAGTAAATCATCAGTTGAAATATACATTTCCTTGTCATTTAATTTATCGAAATGTGCTCTTGTTTCATCATATGTTTCTTGTTGAATATTAGCCATATTTTCAGCACAATCACATTCTCTAAAAAATAAAACATAAATAATTATTATCAATAACAATATTAATATTTTCATTATTATTGTCCTAGATAAAGTTTACTAAAAATTTTTTTCATTACCAAATTTTAGCCCTACTAGATTTATCTAAATATAATTTATCAGATTCTAACACATTGAATGCAGTGTAAAAGTCATCTATATTTTTTAATATACCATTTACTCTTAATTCAGGTGGAGAATGAGGATCAATCATTAATCTTTTCTTCATTTCTTCTGCACGCATACTATAACGCCAAATTCTAGAATAACTTAAGAAAAATCTTTGAATTGGAGTAAACCCGTCTAATGATACATTTTCTTCAGGATGTTGTAATAGATATTTTTTGAATCCTTCTAATGAAATAAATACACCACCTAAATCAGCAATATTTTCACCCAAAGTTAATTCGCCATTTACTTGAACACCATCTATTTTATATTGATTATATTGATTTTTTACTATATCTGTTTTATTTTTAAATTTTTCTTTATCTTGTTCTGACCACCAAATATTCAAGTTGCCATTACCATCAAATTTACAACCTTGATCATCAAATCCATGCGTCATTTCATGACCAATTACTGTACCAATACCTCCAAAATTTAATGCCTTATCATAATCTTCAGAGAAAAAAGGCGGTTGTAATATTCCTGCAGGAAATACTATTTCATTAAATGATGGTGAATAGTAAGCGTTAACCATATGAGGATCCATAAACCATTCACTTTTATCTACAGGTTTATATAATTTATTAAATCTATATTCATTATCATCTTTATTGCATAATAAATTATTTACTAAATATGAATTACTGAAACTTAATTCTGATTTATATTCTCTCCATTTATCAGGATAACCAACCTTAATATTCATCATATCTAATTTTTCTAATGCTTTACTTTTAGATGTATCATCCATCCAATCTAAATTAGTTATACTAGTTCTTAATTCATTTTTGAGATATTTTATCATTTCCAGAGCTTCTTTTTTAGCATTTTTAGAAAAATGTCTTTCAACATATTTTTTACCAATTAATTGTCCTAATTGATTTTCTGTATTATCTATAGTTCTTTTCCACAAAGGTTTCATTTCAGGTGTTCCCGACAATGTTCTGCCGTAAAAATCAAAAACTAATTTTTCTAAATCTGTTGATAAATATGATGATACAGTATGTAAGAATTTATATACAAAATAATCTTTCCATAAATTCAAACTTAATTCATAAAATAATTTATTTAGATTTGCGAAAAATACAGGATTCGAAATATTTATTTTTCCTGGTTTTGATTCCATTCTTTCAAAGAAATAAGATAAAAAGTCAAATGAAGGATATTCTTGCAATATTTGGTCTAATGTTCTAGGATTTCTTAACAATTCTGGTTTTCTTTTTTCTACTTTTGTGTGAGTAAATTGTGCTAATTGTTTTTCTAGATTGAATATACCATCTAAGTCTAAAGATAAATCAAAGTAAGAATTAAATTTATCGAGGAATTTTTTATATTCTTCTCTTTCTTTACTTTTATCATCTAAAAAATAATAATCTCTATCTGGTAAACCTAAACCTGCTGTAAATAAATGTAGAATAGAAAAGGTTGAATCATCAAAGTCATTATAAACAGTAAGTCTTATAGGACTTTCAATGTTCCAGGACATTTGATAATCAATTACCAGTTTTAATAATTTACTTATGCTATCACACGACCTAATTTCATTAACATATTTGAAAACTTCATTGATATCTTTTCTTTTTTCTTCATCTAACCCTTGACGATACAATACATTTAATCTATGATATTTATCACTAGTTTGGTAATCTTCTTCCAATATTTCTTTTACTTTTTTTTGGTTTTCTTCACTTAAAATTACGAAGGAACCCCATCTGCTAAAATCGAAAGGTATAGGATTTTTTTTAATCCATTCTGAATTAACATATGAAAAAAAATCATCAGATGGTTTCACAGACATATTAAAATCAATATCAAGTTTCATTAAAATAATATAAAAATTATATTTATATACTTTTTCTAATATTTAATATATTATGAAAAAAAGATTAATTTTATTAATTTTAGTACTTTTAGTAATCTTTTACTTTCTTTGTGTTAAAACAGAGAAAATGACAAATATAGATTATTCAAAATCTATTGTCGAATTAATGGCTGATGTTAATGCTTTACAAGCCGATGAAATGTTATGGGAAAAAATACCTATCAAAATATCAAAAGTTATTGAAGATGTCAAAAAAGATATTAATGCATGTGGTGTAAATGGTATTGATGTAACTAAAGAGGATTTAGCATTTGCTGATTCTAGACTTAAATTTATTAAAATGTTACCAGTAACTAAATTATTTAATGCATTTAATTATGAAAAAGTAAAATGTTTTGTAAATAATATTGATAGAACTAATTTAGTATCTTGGATTAAAACAGAACCTGCTTTACCTAAATATTTATTACCTAGAAATATTATTATTGTAAATGATAGTTTGTATCAATCATCTCCTTATGGTGTAATAAAATATAAAGTATCTGCATTAAAAGATTATGCTGGTAATGATGCATTAAATGGAACTATTGAATCATCTTTATTAAATGACTTTAATATTTACAATCGTAATATGGATATTGCATTTTCTTACCAAGGAACTTTAATTCGTAAAGTAGGAACTAGCTTTGTTGATTTAAAAACTGGTGAATCTTATGCAATCAAAAAATTAACAGATCGTGTAGAATTATTAAATTCTAAAGTAATCTCTGAAACTTCACCCGAACAAATAGCTAGTAAATTTGAAGACAAACCTAAAGCTGAATCAGAAGTTCAAGCCAAAGCGGAAGAAGTTAATGCCGAAGCTGTAATTGCTGAAAGTGAACAATTAACATCAGCGGTTCAAGAATTAAAAGGGGAGACTCCTCCTGATGTTAAAGCGGAAATTAAAACAACTGTAGCTAAGGTTGTTGCTGCAAAACCTGTCGCTAAAAAGTCTAGTAAGAAGTCCAGTAAAAAAAGTAGTAAGAAATCAAGTAAGAAAACTACTAGCAGAAAATCCACTAAAAAAGCAAAGACTAAACCTAAAAGAAGACAACGTTTCACAAATACTTATGAAGGATTTTCCTTGGTTGGTTTTACTGATAATGTTCCTGTAACTGGTAAAGATAGCTTACAAATTCCTAATTCAGTTATTGATGATATTTTAACTTCTCAAGGTGATGTAAAATACATTAAATCTCAAGTAGGTTCAACCCCAGAAGTAACATTAAACAGAGATGTTATATTTGCAGCAGATTATGAAGGTATCCCTTACTTATTTGCTAGAAATGAAATTTTACCTCGTTCAAAATGGGCAAATAGTATTAATAAGATTTTATCTGAAGGCAAAATGGGTATCAAAACAGTCATTCCTCATTATTACCATAAAGATAGTCAATTCAAAACCAGATTTATTGTTGTATTAGATAATGATTTTTATACTGTCGTTGAAAATAATGCTGCATCTGAAGTTAAAGACTTTGCTAAAGATATGGGTGTAAGTTTCTCAGAAAAATTAGGAGAAGTATACAGCTGTAATGAAAATAAAGTATTCTTGGAACAAATGCAATCAAGTGGTATCATTGATGAAGCCAAAAAACTTGAATTAATGAAACAATTAAATTGTTAATCAAAAAATAAAATAATTATAGACCAGTATTAATCCATTGGTTTAGTAAACATTCTGCAGATTTTGTAAAAGTAAACACTTTTAGAATATCTTTAGGTAACTTTGTATCCATTTGTACATAATTTTTATTATTGATTTGATAATCTTTAGTCATATTGGATGGCTGTTTAAAACTAATATTACCATTGATAAAATTTTCATAAATATTACCAGATGCATGTAAAGGTTCTTGGGAAATTTTGATTGGATTAATAGTTATTTCCTTTTGAAGTTCATCTTTGTTATAAATGATGAAATAATCTGGATTGTTTGAATTTACATACATTTGTAATCCAGAATCCAGATTTATACTCTTATTGAAATTATAACGATTAGAAATGATTTTATCTACACTACTACTTTTTAACATATGCTTACCAATCTTATGCATACATTTAAGAAGGACATTGGTATAAATTAGTTTTGGTTGGTCACTAAATGGCATAATGAAGCCATATTTCTTGATAATAACCTTATTGAACCAAGGGTTAACTACATATTCTTGAATGTAATTTCCCCATTGATTAGACTGTTCTCCAAGTTCCTTTAGTTTCACACGCCATGAAGGACTAAATACATTATCAAGAAGAGGGAAGATTTCAAAACGCATTTTCCCACGACGTGACCATTTTGGTGTAGTGTCTAGGAAGTATGGGATATCGCATTTGTGAGAAAGTTCAAAAATCACATTTTTATGAAACTCAAGAAATGGTCTGAAAATATTTACATTATGAATTGTACTCTTCTTTTTCATAACTTCCAAGTCAAGTAGGTTACCACCTTTCATTGAATTTGTAAAAATGTTCTCAATAATATCATCTTTATGATGACCTACAAAAACACCAGTACAACCATACTCATCAATAATTTGTTTATAGAGTTCAAAACGGATTTTACGAGATTCTTCTTCAAATTCAGTACGGGGTCCAGAATTTTCCTTTTTACGAGAGTAGCCTTCTACTTTAGCAATATACATTTTTACATTATTCGTCCTGCAATAATCTTTTAGAAAATTTACTTCTTCGTGTTGTTCATCACGTTGAGAATAATCAATAGATGCTGCACAAATGGGAAATGAAATCCCCTCTTGTTTTCGGAGTTTTAATAGACAAGCAAGTGTGACCATTGAATCAACACCACCACTAAGACTTACGATAGCTCCATTTTTGAATACATCGTTATCGATACAATACTTTTTCAGTGTAATCATTAGAGGATTATTTTCTGGAATACCATCAATGTCTTCTTTTCCATAGTAATAATTAGAAGGACTTTCGAGAAGATATTGATATTTGAAATCATCATCTTCAACTTTATTGTTTTTGGTAATATATTTAGCGATTACCAAAAGTAATACAAAAGGAGCTAGGATAGTAGACACAGCATATACATAAAAGTAATCAAAAGGTGTCATAAATAAATGATATTATAAATATATGTTATTTTTTTTCAATTTTTAATTATAAATTAACTAATTTGTAACTAGATACTATTATTCGGTTAGTATTGTGTGTAAGTTTAAGTTTCTCGGTATATGATTCCAAAATACCTTCACCTTCAATTACATCATATGGATAGTAATATACCATTTTATCAAATATCAAATCAACATATTTTCCATTATCATATCCGATAGTAACAAATGTTGAAGTATCTTTTCCTCTTTTATTAACACGTCCAATAGAAATTAATCCACGGAATTTAATAAATGTTTTATTTGGTGGCAATGGTATATCTTCATCTATAATACTTAAATACATATTTGGAAGAAACTCTTTGGATAACCAGAATCCATATTCTTTGTATTGTTTGATTGGATCTTCTATTAATTTATGTTTTTTACCATAGCTGATTAATTTATTATTTTTTAATTTGTATGGTTTTTCACCATTTGTTAATTCGATACCTGCTTTTTTTGCTTCTATAAAATGAACCCATTTTCTATATGATGAATGGCAATGATTTAATGTAGCTAACCAAAATTGAATTGGATTATAAACTTTATGATATGCTAAAGCCCATACTAATTTTGCATATGATATAGCATGACTTTTACAAAATGAATATTTCCTTAAACTATATAGTGATTGATTTAGTTTATCTTTCTTTGCATCAGTATAATTAAACTGATTTAACATTTCTGAAAATTCATTCATAATCATTTTTTTATTTTTACTAAAAGCTCTTCTATATTTATCAGCTGTTCCCTCATCACAATGAACTGTTTGTCTTATATATTTAATAGCATCATCATCAAATATAATTAAATTTTCTTTTTGTGATTCTAAATTATAAATTGCTTTTGATTTTTCACCATTGGCTGCAGCAGGGCGAACTAATGCAAGACAAAATGCTACATCTGACATATTTTTTGGTTTTGTCATTACTAATAGTTTTTTCATAGCAGGTGATTCAGCAAAAGTTAATCCAATGTTATTACCTCTTGAAAATAGTTTTGTTATATTAATATCTTCTTCTGGGTAATATTCAAGAGATGAATTAGATATTTCATATAATTGTGCTAATCCACGATTTGATAAAATATCGATTTTGAATAAGCCCTTATCCGCAACATCTTCTTTATTATAGATTATTTGATTATCTATTTTTGAAGTTTTTAATAATATATCTTTAGGAATATTTTCATCATAAATAATTATACCTCCACAATGTAGAGAATAACAACGCATAGTTCCAAGTAAATCTTTTTTTGTTTTTTCTATTTCTTTTTTATATTCTGGGAAAAATTTAGAATCACATTTTGTTCTTGGAATAAATGTGCTTTTACCTTGATTTTTAATTAATGCTTGTCTAATTGCTTCTCTAGTTGCTGATTTTTCTTTATAAATAACGTGATTACTAATTCGTCCAACTTTATTTTCCCAATGAGATTGAACTTTTTCAAATACTTCATCTCTTCTATTATATGGGAAATCAAAATCTATATCTGGCATAGTTTCCCTTGATTCATTTAAGAATCTTGAGAAAGATATATCATATTTAACTGGATCTATATTTGTAATACCTAAACAATAACAAACTAAAGATGATCCAGAAGAACCACGAATAATAAATGGAATATTATCCAAAAGATCAAGTAATTCATATACAGTTAATATGTATTTTACAAAATCTTTTTTTAGTATGATGTCAAATTCATACACTAATCTATCTATATATTCTTTCTTTTTAGGGCATTTCCTTTTGAATTTAGAAATAAAATCTTTTACGATTTCATTATTAAGTAATTCATAATACATAATTATAAATTAATTAATATTTTTTAAATAACTTTATTCAATTTTTATTTTTCTTAAAAAAAAATAAAATTAGATGAACGCTTTAGGAATTCAATTTTTTAACTAAAATCATATGCCATTAAATGACCAATATCTAATGTCTCATCTGTCGATAAAATAATTACATATGTATTTTGGATGGTTTTATTTTTAAATAATTTAAAATTATGGTCTATATATGTAAAATGTTCTTTAGAAATCATTCTTGTTATCTTATGATATTTTGATTCTTTAACAGTCTTTATAATTTCAAAATCTCCATAATCTATATTTTGTTGTGGTAAATCATTATTGAAATGTTTTTTTCCTTCTTTATCCCAGATTGGAATTGTAATAATAAAACTTAATTTATTTTCTTCGGTCTCTGCTTCTGATAAAAATCCAATTAATTTAGTTAATGTTGTTTCAATGATATCTTTTTGGTAAGGTGGATTTACACCAAAAGTCCCTTGTTTTGGTGTTAAATTATAAAAACTACCTACTGAACCAAAATATTTTTCAACATCATAATAAACTGAACAATACTTATTAAAAGTACAGTTTATAGCCGATGCAAAACATTCAAATCCAAGGTTATAATTATTTTTCATACTCATCATAATATCATTCTTTACACCTAATTGGTGATTGTTTGAACCTAATAGTTGATATCTAAATAAAATAATCCAGATTAAATCATCCATTTTAACTTTCTTTAAAGCTGATATTTTACTAAGATTATCATTGTAGTTTTTCTCAAGTTTATTATATTCGTCTTCAGGTATTAATAAATTATCTAGTATATTGATTAATCTTTTATCTTTAATATCAAATTCGTATTTTACAAAAAACTTGTAGAATATATATTTATTATCATCTCTTATTTGTTCTATTTTTTTCTTGTAAACAGAATATTTATATTTTGAATCTTTATAGAAATTAGATTTTTTATAGGTGCTTAAAGTTTTATGATTTTCAGTATAGATATTGATTAATGATGTTTTTAGTTTTGTAATTAATTGATCAACATTTGTTAAAGTTTCATCATATTTAACTAAATCTTGTAACGTTCTCGTTAATGATTCTACTTCATTAAAATTATTAGGTAAAAATGCATCTATTGAAGGATCAAAGTTTTCAGAAGCATATAAAGTAAACATCCAAGAAGATAATAAATTAGTCAATGTTCGTGGAAACGATTTCTTTACACTAAATATTTTAGTTCCAAAAATGTTAGTAGCAATATTAATAAAATCTTTTATAATTGAGGAAAAAAGTTTCCCCCGATACAATTCTAAAATTACATTTGGTTCTTCATAGTTGAAAGATGAATATTCAAATTGAATCAAATTGTCATTATAATAATGTAATTCGTATGTCATTATTTAAAATAACACTTTTTCTTTATAAATATATTTTCTATTTCTTTTTAGGGACAAATTTAATTATGAATTTAAATTCTGTAACTTTTCAAGATTTAAAAAATAAGAAATTAAATTTTAAGAAATTATTAAATAAGTGTGACTCTATTATATGGAAAGAGTGTTTTAATTTAAAAATTAGAGTTAAAACCAAAATTAATAAATTTCAATTTGATGATTGTAAAAATATTACATTACATATTTATGGAACTATTGCTGGTATAGAAATAAATAAATGTACAAATTTTAAGATGATAATTCCATCAGATCATTGTATTTCATCACTTCAATTATTTAAAAGTCGGATAAAAGTAAAATGTGTTATTCATGAATTTAAGCGTATTTATATTATAAAGGAACAATCAAAAATAAGTTTTGATTAGTTGTAATGAATTTATTTAATCCTTATAATTTTGATTAATTATTTTAACACTCAAAAATTTACTTAATGATTTTGAATAAACTGGTTCAACTGGTCTGATTACTATACCTTCTCCAAATACTTTTTTATTATTTGGATGAGTGTATTCTACTTTATTAGCAAACTCTTGTAATTCTTGTAGTGTGGTTTCTTTAGTTATTATTCTTTTTTCTAAAATAGGAACCATTTCTAAATTTAATTCATTACATGTTGTTTTTAATTCATCATAATTTAAAAATCTTTTTGAATCCAAATCTTTAATGGTAAAAACGAAGAACTTATAATCTTTTAACCCTATTTGATTTTTATTTACTTTAGGTCCGCAAAATTCTCCTTGTATTGCTAAGTTTCTATTTATTCGATCTTTAATCTTCTCCTTTGTTGCATATTGATACATAACAGACCCTTCATCTAATATTAACCTACGAGAACATATCATAAAATCGTTATTATATTTTATAATTGTCATACTAGAACCATCCATTTTCAATGTAATATAACATTCTTTATCATAAAATTCATCTAATGTATTCTTGTGTGTTTTCAAATTATCTTCATCAGAAATTGGTATTATTTCAGATGGGAAGGGTTTAAAATGAGTGGTTGTTCCAGTTGCAATAATTATATTTTCTTTTTCGTATTTTTTTATTGGTAACATATGTGAAACATCTTGACCTTCAGAATAACATCCTTGTGGTAAATTACTTAATGAAATAGTTAAACCTTGTGAAAAAACACCTCTCATTTTGATTGTGTTTATTCGAACCCATTCTGATGGTTTATCTTTATTTGCTAGAAACTTAAAAGCTTGATGTGTTGGATCTACTAATGTGTCTATTGGAATGTAAACACAGAAATCACCAATTTTGTATTCGTCTTTTTTAACAATAACTGTCCAACCTAAAATAGAAGCAAGTAAAATTTTATCAGCGCCTTGTATTGGTTCCAAAGCGTCAATGCGTTCGATAGATGCAAATTTCATTATTGTTGAATTATTTAATATTATCTATTTTAATAATCAATTTTTAATAAGTCTAAACTATATTAATTTGTAATAATATTTAATGATTGATTCCATTATATTAATTCCATATCGAAATAGAAAAGAACATTTAGATATATTTATTAAAGAAGTAGTTCCTTTATTCAGAAAATATTTGAAAAGTTTTAAAGTTGTTGTTATTGAACAAATTGAGGGAAAACCATTTAATAGAGGAAAATTAATCAATATTGGGTTTAAAGAATTTATTCATCAAGCTTTATTTTATTTTCATCATGATGTTGATATTATTCCAAAAGAAACTACAGTAAAAATTTTATATACAATAAAAAATTTTGATGTATTAAGATTATATTGTGGTCATAATAAATCATGTGGAGGTGTTATCAAACTGACAGAAACAGCTTTTTTAAAAATGAATGGATTTCCAAATTATATTTGGGGATGGGGATTTGAAGATGTTATATTGTTTTATAGAGCATCTGTGTTGAAATTAAATATGACAGATAATTTAGCTAATATGTCTAATTTTAAAATGTTAGATCACGAGTCTAATGCGAAAGGGGATGATGAAGAAAGAATTAAATTAAGAGAATCTGAAAGTGAATTGTATAATAATAAATGTTATCATGAACAATTGACATATATAAAGAAGTTTGGTTTATCTGATTTAAAATATCAAGTAATAGAAAGCAAAAAAATAAGTGATGATGTAATTCTAATTAAAGTAGATATTTAATTAATCGATTCTATTATATCTTTGAATCTGAATCTTTTTTCTAATTCATAACCGTCTTTTTTTCTTCCTAATGCAAATAGAACACAAGGAACAAGATTATTATCTAAGTTTAACAATTTAGAAAGTTCATCTGGTTTGAATCCTTCCATTGGACAACTTGCTATTTTTTGTTCTGTTGCTGCAGCTAAACCAAAACCTAATGCTAAATATGCTTGTTGTTTTGCCCATTCAACTTGATCAGGGACTTTACTCTTATTTACAATGTATTCTAACATATATTTTTTCTTATTAATAAATCCGGTTTGTTTAACAAAATCTTCAATTCTTTCTTCTAGATTTCTTAATGCACAAAAAATATATAAAGTATGACATTCTGTTATTTGTGATTGATTAAAACAAGCTGATTTTATTTTTTCTTTAGTAGTTAATTCTGTAATTTTTAAGACTTTAAAAGGTTGTAAACCATAAGAAGAAGGTGCATTGATAATTGCTTGTTCTACTCTAGATACATCTATATGACCTGGATGAAAATGTTTTTCAGCTCTTCTCCATATTAAGTTATCAGTAAATTTAAAAGAATTAATTTTATTTTTTAAGGTATTGTATTTTTCTTTATAAATTCTATATTTGTTTTCATACATACTAGCAATTGTATTTAAATTATCAATATTATTATCCATATGTTTATTATAGATAAAATTTATTTATAACGTTTTTAAATGAAACATAATTAATTAAATGAATGGTGAAAATGTTTAATATTATCAAAGCTGTTCTTATTTAAGTTAGTTTTAGGATCGAATGAAAACCACCTATCTTTATTAGTGATAATACAATTGTTTTGATTAATTATGTTATCTACATCTCTAAATTTATCATTACTATAAAATGAAAAATCTAGTCCTCTTTCAAACAATTTATTACCAAAGAAAATACAAAAAGCATCATCTGGACTTTGCGACGTGATTTTGGAAACAAGGTAAAAATTAATGCTATTGTAAAATGGATATTCCTTATAGCAATTTAAAATCTTTGGATTCTTTCCAACCATAATAATATGGGAATGTTCATACTTGTTTCCAAGAAAATCAATTCGTTTGTTTGCTGGTAGAAACTTAAAGTTTTCACCATCAATCAGTGTGAACTTAGTAGTGCGAAAATTATTAAAGATTCGTGACAACAATCGCATACTTTAAATTTAAATAGGAATAGTTTATTTTTTTCAATTTTTATAATATTATTATAAGATTTAAAGAATAATCTATATTTATCTTAATAATGCAACATTTAGATTTACCCGGTAGGGAAATTCAAAAAAAGGAATCGTGTCAAGAAAAAAGAGTTAGTTTCAAAACAATAGTTAGTTTAGTTAAAGAAGGGAAATTAAAAAAACCAAAATTTCAAACAGATTTAGATGAAGATAAAATAGAACAAATGGTTAAATCTTATAAAAAACATCCTGAATATTTGTTATTCAAGGATAAAATAGTTGTCGCATTAACTATTACGCATTATGGTCATTTTGAATATAACTATAATATGTATGTTGTTGATGGTCAACATAGATTAGAAATGTCAAAAAGATTATATGAAGAAGAACAAATAAACGATTATTTAAATTTCTGTTTTTATCATGTAAAAGTGGAAAGAGATATGAAACGCTTATTTAATGAAATTAATAAAGATTCAGCTAAAAATGAAAAATATGTTTCTCTTGAAGATTTCCAGCAAACAGTTTATGATGAAGTAAAAGAATATTTAGTAGTAAATAAAAGTATGTATTTTGCTGATAGAAAGAGAGAAGCTAATAAAAGATATACAATCAGTGAATTTTTAGATAAATTATCAGCTAATAAAGTATTTGATAAATATAATAATGCATCTAAATTAATTAATGAAATTGAATCAAAAAATAAGCAATTTAATAATAAATTAGAATATCTTGAATATTATAATGATACACCTTGTCCTTTTTATAAGGAAGAAGAAGATTGTGTAAGAACAGGTGTTATATATTCATTAAAAAATAATAATTTTATAGAATATTTAATTGATGATAAAAAAACAATACCAGATCATAAATTTAAATATATTAAAGGTAATATATCACCAAAAATCAGAATGTGTGTTTGGAATAGATATTTTGGTCAAAGTGAAACAGGATTATGTCCTATTTGTAATAAAAAAATTAGAGTTGGTAAAAATGGGTTTCATTGTGGGCACATTATAAGTGAGAAAAACGGCGGGGTAACAGAATTGGATAATCTAAGACCTATTTGTGCAGATTGTAATATTGATATGGGTAGTAAGAATTGGGATGATTATTTAAAAGAAATAAATTAATTTAATATCTATTAATTCCTTTACACTTTATTTTTAGCACGAAACATTTTGTCATTATAAATATATGTCATCTGTTCATTTAGTTTCATTAATTTAGACCTATCTTCTTCTGTTTTAATTCCTTTTGCCATTAACTTAGACCTTTCATCTTGGAGGTGTAGAATTTGTATTTCTAGATGATCTATAAATACATCATCTACTATTTTTTTAATTGAACTTTGAAATTGAATTTGGATTTTTTCCAGATAATTTTTTGCTAAAGAATTATCAGGAACATCTTGAAGTAATTTATTTAATTCATTAGAAATGTTAACTATTTTAGATGCATATGCTTCAATATCGTTCATTATTTAATAATCTTTTATTCATAAAGAATAAATGTTCAATTTTTAATAAATTATTTAGAAGAATCATTTTAAATATGTATAATGGATAATCATAAATTTTGGAATACTCAACCTATTGATATTTCAAAGAATGCACTAACTGCTAATATGATAGTTAATTACAAAGTCGATGAGATTTCAAAACAACCTATTCCATTACCAGAAGGATTTGAATGGGTAGTTATTGATATTAACAAAGATTCAGAATTAGATATGGTTTATGAATTTTTATTAAGTTATTATAATAATGATCCAAATTTATCAAAAAGGTTTCATTATCAAAAAGATTTTTTAAGATGGTTTCTTACTCCTCCTGGATACTATCCAGATTTATTATTAGGAATAAAATATAATAATAAATTGTTAGCTACAATTTTTGGAATTCCAATGAAGATAAAAATATTTGATAAAGTAATTAATACAGGTGAAGTTAATTTTTTATGCGTGCATCACAGTTTAAGAAATAAAAGATTAGCTCCAGTTATGATTAAAGAAATTACAAGAAGATTTTTCTTACACGAATGGTTCCATGCATTTTATACAGCTGTTCTAGATTTACCAAATACACTAATGAAAACTTCATATTTTCACAGACCATTAAATGTTCAAAAATTAGTTGATATTAATTTTATTGAAAAACCAGAAAAAATTTCAATGCAAGGATTTTCTAAATTGTTCAAAACGTTAGATTCAATAACAATCAATATTAGAAAAATAGAAGAAAAAGATTTTAAAGTATGCTGTCAAATGTTAAATGAATATCATCAAAATTTTAACATAGCAATCTTATTTGAACAAGAAAGATTCAATGACCATTTTAAATTTAGAGAAAATATTATTGAAACATATGTTGTTGAAAATGAAGGTAAAGTTACAGATATGGTTTCATTTTATTTTGTTCCATCTAAAATAAATAATGACCCTAAACATAAAGAATTAACAAAAGCTTATGTATATTATTATTTTAATACTGTTACTGAATTAGATAGATTAATGGATAATGGTATATATTTAATGAAAAAGAAAAATATAGATATGGTAAATGCAATGAAACAATATAATAATAATAAATTCTTAGATAAATTGAAGTTTAAAGAAGGAACTGGTGAATTAAATTTCTACTTTTATAATTGGTCTTGTCCGTCAGTTAGCTATAATGATATGGCTATAGTGATGGTGTAAGACTATTATATTATAAAAATTGAAAATTTAATAGTTTTTAACAATATTAAATCCAGTATGTCTGCATCTAGTCTTCCAAATACATGCTACTGCCCTATTACTATGCTCCCAATGGTTGATCCAGTTATGGGACCCGATCGTCAAACCTATGAACGTAGTGCTATTGAACAATGGCTCGACACTCATTGTGTATCACCTGTGACACGTCAAGTTATGATGAAGACACAGCTAATTCCAAATATCGCACTCCGTGAGGTGATTGAAGAATATATGAAGACGGCACAATCAACGTCAACAAATTCATCACCTCCTGTTGTTCAGAAGTATGATGAACAATGTCACCTCATTTCTTATGTAAGTAAGATTGATGAGACGACATCACTTGTACACCTGAAAGTTACCCCTCCTATTGAAGGACAACGTAAAGCTTCAGCATTCATTCTTGAAATTGATGTATCTGGTTCAATGGGTGAACCAGTATCTAATGGTGAGGAAGAACACGGGTTTAGCCGCCTAGATCTAGTCAAGCACGCAATGCGCACGATGATTTCCGTTCTAAACGAGAACGATTATCTAGCTGTTGTTGTATTCACAACCAGTGCACGTGTTGTTCTCAACTTTACTCAAATGAATGAGAGTGGTCGTAACAAGGCAAATCTAACTGTTGATGCTCTCCGTCCCGAAGCAAACACCAATATTTGGGATGGTCTAATGAAGGGTATCGATCTAATCGACAATCCCATCTGTAAGGACCGTAATGTTTATTCTGTCCTTCTGACTGATGGACTACCCAATGTAAATCCTCCTCGAGGTATTGTTCCTTCTCTTGAACGCTATATCAAGGAAAAGCCTTTCAAGGGAACCATTTCAACTTTTGGGTTCGGATACCAGGTTGACAGCGTTCTACTTGATGATATTGCAACAAAAACAAATGGATGCTATGCTTTCATTCCTGATGCTACTATGGTTGGAACTGTATTTGTAAACTATATCAGCAACTGTCTATCAGGTATGTATGATAAGCTCAATCTTGGAATTAATACCAATTGTGAAATTGTAGAGAAGTATGGGTCAACTGAACTTGGTATGATGCAATATGGCCAACCTCGTGATGTTCTCTTCAAGGTTAAGACGACTCCTGGAGGTTACTTCAAGGTTCAAATCGAAGGACGTGAAATTGAAGTAGACATCACTTCTCCTACAGATACGTTAGATAACGAAACACGCGTGCAACTATCACGAATCCATCTCATTAAGAATCTGTCTGAAGCTTGCCAACGCAACTTTTCACTTGGACAAAATTCTGTAGTAGAAATCCTTGCTAACCTCAAGGCTAATGAAACCGATACTCGTGTTGTTGAGATGATTAAGGATTTCTATTCTAGCAATCCTAACGAAGGACAAATTACCAAAGCATTTTCCCGTCGGGATTGGTTTGATAAGTGGGGACGCCACCACATTCCTTCTTACATCAAGGCTCAGGTGAATCAACAGTGCATCAACTTCAAAGACCCTGGTGTTCAAATCTACGGTGGTAAGCTTTTCGAGAAGATCCGTGATGTGGCTGACGATATCTTCTGTAAGCTTCCTGCACCTACACCTAGTCTAGCAGTAAGGCAATACAACTCTAATTCAACCTTCATTACTCCTCCTGCTTATACCCAACCAGCTTCTCAACCAGTATCAATGGCAACTTACTATGACTATTCTGGTGGATGCTTTGGTGGAAACAGTGATGTCCACATGGCTAATGGTAAGATGAAGAAGGTCAAAGATGTGAAAAAGGGCGATGTTATCTACGGTGGAAGTGTGACAAAGTCACACAATCTGAATTCAAAGAATTCGGGTGCTAAGGTTGTATGTGTAGTTAAGACCAAAGTAAACCGTGGTGAAAAGCCAATGGTTCTAGTCAATGGTCTCGAGATTACCAACTGGCACCCTATTCGTCTCAAGGGAGAGTGGGTATTCCCAGTAAATGTCTTTGGTTCAAAGATTATGAAGATTGATACTGTGTATAACTTTGTCCTTGATAAGGGTCACGTGATGATTATTAATCACATCGAATGTTGCACCCTAGGACACGGTTTCACAGAAAACAATGTTATTAGTCACCCTTACTACGGGACTAATAAAATTATTAATGACCTTAAGAAAATGACCGGATGGAATCAAGGTCTAATTGAACTATCTGATAATCTGTATGTTCGAAATGGAGACTATGTTTCATCCATCATGCAAGTTTAAGATTGTAAACCATATTTTTTTATCAATGAATTGACTAACATGATATAATTACATTCAGAGTCATATAAGGAAGCCCCTTTTACTTTATTCCAAGCTTTCCATTTTTCAAAGTCAGCACCTATTTTAAAAAATGGTTCTTGAATGTTTATATCTCCTACAGTTGCTTGTTTATACCATCCATACAAGTCTGATAGTTCAGAGTTATTTGGTCTAGTTTTAAGATTTTTAACCTGATTTGCAGCTAAAGTAAAATGTTCAGAATTTTTACTCATTATAAAAATAATAAATAATATTTTTTTAAATATGATTCATCTAAAAATTGAAAAATATTAGTTTTCAATAATATATTTTAAATTAATGACAACTCAAATTGACAACCAAATTTTGTATGAAACTGAAATTCAGGTGTTCGTCAAAAGTCCTTTCATTAAAAAAATAATAACATTATTTCTTAAGTATGGAAGTACTTGGGGTGAATTAGTTGAAGAATACGTAAAACATCTTAAACTAAACGATGTTCAATATTCGCTTGATAATTTTTGTGAAGATTTTTATGGTGAATTTAGAGTAACAAGTTTTAATAGGAGATTTAAATATAATGATTTCAAAGATTCAAAATTAATTGATATTGGTGTAGAGAAAGATAAAGAAATTATGTTTAAAAAAATACCAAAAGAAATGCCTGATACAATAGGAGAAAAAGTTTTATATGCTGTTTTTACTATGCTGTTAAATGAATATAATCCAAGAAAACAACAAATCATTGTTTCAAATAATTCTTACAATGTAACTGATAGTGTTGAGAAAAATATCAGACAACAATGGCAATTAAGACACATTAATAAATCAAAGGATGAAATTATAATTGTCTTATGGGATAAAGCATTTTTTAATTCTCTTTCAGAAAATTATAATCAAGTATATGATTATATTAAATTAAAAGAAACTACATTTCCAAATGATAAAATAAGAATTTTCAAAAAGGGGGAAAATGAACCTATTGAAATGACAAATGGTTTATCTGAAAAAAAGATAAAGTATTTTGAAACTCTAAAATCTCTTATCAGTGAAAATAATTTTACTGATAAACAAATTACATGGTATGTCATAAATTTTAATGATACTAGTTTATTACCTTTTGATAGTATTATTAAAAAAGTTTTCTCAGATAAAAAAATACCAACTGATTTAGTAACTTTCTCATATTTTTCAGGAGATAGATATTATATCGACTAGTTATTTCTTTTCACATTTCTTTAAATTTTCTTCTAATGTTCTCATAAATTCTTCAGAACAGAAACCATCAGTTTTACATTTAGTAAATTGGTCAGTTACATCTTTGCAAAAAGTTTCATTAATTGGACTTGATTGAACTATTGTTTTATTTTCAATAATTGGTTTAGGACCAAAAAATGAATGTGCTATAGAAGAACCTACACCAAAGCCAAACCCTTGTTTCATAGAATCAAATAAAGTTGGTGGTTGAAATGTAGGTGGTTGATGAACAATCACTTGTGAAGGTTGTTGTGTTACTTTAGTAGGAACCTGTGCAGGTTTATATGCTGCTATAGGCGATGGTTTATAATTTACCATAGATTTATATGATGAAGAACTTGGGGATGAAAATGATCTAGAAGAACCTAAGCTTGAAGAAGAACGAGACCCTGAAGAAGAACCGAAGCTTGAAGAAGAACTAAATCCAGAAGACGAACGTGGCATTATATTATAAAGTAATAGATATTTATTTTTTAAATGTCAATATTTTTTATGCGTAATCAGGATTCCAACTATTTGAACCATCTAGAAAATCTTTTAGAAACCAGTTAACTTTAACATATTCTGCATCACCAAAATCAATAATGTAAATTTTATCTTTAACAAGCATAAAATTATATGAAGTTATATCACGATAATGAATATCGTTATAATATAATTTATAAATAATTTGATGAATTTGCTTCCAATAGTCTTTGGGAATATCTTTAGGATTATCACCATAAATATCAGCTAATGATTTTCCAGATAATAATTCCATGATTAAAATATAATAATCGTCTTCTAAGAAAAAATCAATAATTTTTGGACAAAGAATTCCCATTTCATAAGCCTTCTTATGAAGAAGATATTCATTTCTTGCTTTATCATATTCGTTAATTAAAAATAATTTAATGAAGTAATTCTTCGTTCTGTAAATTGGTTTTTTATCAGAAAGTTTGTAAATATCAAAATCATACTTTTTAATAAAATTCTTATTCATTAAATATATATAAAATAATTAAAAAAATTTTTAATTCAATTTTATTAGAATTTTCTAATTTAATATAATGTTTAAATTTACCAATAATTTTGAAAGATTTGGCGAAGTGGTCACTGAAAAAGCAAAAAATACAGGTAGACCAACTGGTTCTGGTAATGGTTCTATTATGATTGATAAAGCTGCTGCTATAAGATTATGTAAATTAGCAGGTGGTTGTGCTGCTGTATTACAAGTAGAAAACAATGGTGGTGCTAATGGATATACCTTCAAAGATGCTGATGGTAAAGATTATGATGCAAAAATAGGTTATTCTTTAAGATACCCTAATGAAGATGGAACTCCTATAGGTCGTGGTATTGATATGATTTTTATTAAAGATCAACCAGATTACCAAGATCCTACCGATAAATCAACAGTTAAAACATCTTTAGATGATACTTGCAAAGCTTCTTCCGATGCAAATGTTCAAAATAACTTTAAAAGTTCTGTTTTAGTATTAAATACATCTATTGGAGCTCCCGACTGGTGCCAATTTACAATCAAAAAAGAATTAGTTGGCGATAAATTAATGGAAGAAGATGAAATTACATTTGCTGCAGATAAAACTCAAAATTTTACTGTTGGAAAACTTGCCGATATTAGAGGTTACTCACCAAGTGACACTTATAAATTAGGAGATTTAATAAATAAAGATAACAATACATATATATGTTTAGTTTCAAAAGATCCTAGAGGTGCATCATTTTCGGGTGCTTATGGTCAATCACCTAACTTTGATACTTTTGTTTGGAAACAAGTTGAAGTTACAAAAAAATTATCTCAAGGTGCCCAAATAGCAGCTATTCTCAAAGATCAAACTAATGCTTCTGTAGCCGATACAGCTAAGAAAGAAGCAGAAGTTAATGCTGCTAAAAATGAAGTAGTTGCTGCCGAAACAGAAAAACAAAAACAAGATCAATTAAGAGAATTAGAAGCTCAAAAACAAGCAATTGTTGATGCAACTAATCCATCAGGTCCTAGTACAGGAATGATAATTGCTGGTATCTTAATTGTTTTAGTAATTGCTGTTTTAATTTATTTCTTTGTAATTAAAAAGAAAACTAAAAGTATTGAAAATGTTTCTGAATTAACAGATTCTGATTCTAGCAATGATGATTCTAGCTCTGAATAATATAAAACCTCTGAATAATTTAAAACCCCTGAATAATTTAAAACCCCCCAAATAATTTAAAAAATTGATATTAATACATCTAAATATTAATATTGATATTATAATGTCTTCCGATTCTCAATATAAAAAATATCATTTACCTGAAGTATCCGTTGTTCTAGCTGGCGCAGCACTGCTTAGTTTCGCTGGCACCAGATACAAAACATCTAGGTCTCATGAATGGCTCGTAAGAACTGGTCTTGGTATTAATGATATGCAAGTTGCGAAAAAGTTTGTTCATTGGCCTTTCCAAAATATTCAGAGAATAAATCTAACCCCGACTAGTTTTAAATTTGGAGTTAATGCAATGAGTAAAGAAAAGATGGAATTTAACTTTCCTGCAGTATTTACAGTTGGTGTTAAAAATGATATGGAGTCACTTTCTAAATACAGTAGATTTTTACTCAATCAAGATGATAGTCATCTTGATTCTTTAATTAGAGGTATCATTGAAGGTGAGACAAGAACTTTAGCTGCAAATTTATCAATTGAAGATATTTTTGCAGGAAGATCTGCTTTCAAATCAGATATTGTATCCCATGTTCAAAATCAACTTGACCAATATGGTCTTCAAATTTACAACGCTAACATTGAAGAATTAAAAGATAGCGAAACTTCAAACTATTTTAAATCATTAGCTCAAAAAATTAAAGCTGAGGCAGAAAATAAAGCCAAAGTTGAAGTAGCTGAACAAAATAAAAAAGGTAATATTGGTGCTAAAGAAAGAGAAAGCGAAACCAGACAACGTGTCTCTATTGTAGAAGCTGAAGCTGCACTAATTGAAAATGAAAGACAACAAGCAATTATTAAATCAGTTGCAGAAATGGAAAAGACAAAAGCAGAACAACAACAAATTATTCAACAAGCAAAGATTCGTGCAGAACAAGAAGCAGAAGCTTTAAAGATGGAGCTGTTAAAACAAGTTGAAACTAAAAGACAAGAAATGGAACTTGAAAAACAACGTGCTGTAGAATTAACTAAATCTAAAGTTAGTGCTGAAACTACAATCAAAGATGCAGAAGGCCAAGCTCAAAGTCAAAAATTACTTGCAGATGCACAACTATATTCTAAACAAAAAGAAGCTGAAGGTCTTCTTGCAACTTACCAAGCTCAAGCAGAAGGTTTACAAAAAGTTGTTTCTTCATTTGGTGGTGATGCAAGAGCATTACTATCATACACTATGCTTGAAAAAGGTGTATATGAAAAACTAGCTGATGCAAATGCAAAAGCAATCCAAGGATTAAATCCCAAGATCACAGTATGGACGCATGACCCAAAACAATCTCTTGATGTAGTTCAAAATCTTGGTAAAAGCTTAGTGCCTCTTCTTGATACTATTAAAGATCAAACAGGATATAGTTTACCTGAATGGATGGTTCAAAAAGAAAATAAGGAACTGAAATAAAAAATGAAATTATCTTAATTTATTAATTAATTAATTTATATAATGTCTACACGTTGCCAAAGAGGTATTGATCCTGAAGAAGTTCCACCTGGAATGTATTATGATTGTGTAAATGATGTTTTCATGCCATTAAGATTATCTGGCAAATATGATTTTACAAATTTTGGTGTTATATTTGCTATGGAAGCTTTTCTAGTTATTTTTGCTATTTATTTATGGTTATGTTCTAATAGAAGAAGGTAAATATGAAAAAATTGATAGATATATTAATTGATAACAAATTAATATATGTAATGCAAGATTTTATTGTTCCTGTTGTTAGTATGACTGCTCTTTCCCTTTTTGCGGTCGCTGTAGATATTTATGTTAGACTTACTACTAGTAAACCTGACATGAGTAGAGTAAGCGAAAAAACATATCAAGAACTAATTGAAACTCTAAATAATAAAATTTCAGGACTTGAAGATTCTGTTAAATATCTAAATAGTGAAAGAGATGAACTTGTAGAAAAACTTCGTGAATCTGAAGAACTAGTTGTAAAATATAAAAATAAACTCCATCGTCTCACTTCTGTTCTAAATGAAGAAATAATCGTTGATGACATTCCTACGGAACTAACAAGTGTTGATTAATTTATTTTTTAGCTGGTATCCACTTATTTGTTTTATAAAATGTTGAATAAGAAGTTTTTGGTTTGTATGAAGGTCTATTAGGTCTGTTTGGTCTATGAATGTGAGCATTTGTACTAGATGATGAATGGAAATAATTATAGTAGAAAGGATCCTCAAAATAAGGATAGTCATAATAGTAACTAGGATAATAAAACCATCTATAAAATCTATTAAATGGAATTAAGAATCTAGGAGTTACATATTCTTCTTCTTTATCTTCATCTTGTTTATCTCTTATTTCTTGAAGAATTTGTATTAAATCTTTCTTTTCATTTTCTTCTTCTCTCTTAATAAAAAAAAAGTACAAAACAATTACAATAATAATTATTAATAATGCTGAATCTAACATTATTAATATTTAGATATTATTTTATTTAATTATCAAGAATATCTTGATTTTTAATATCATCAATTGTATCTCTTAATCTATTTTCATTTTCATTTAGGTCTTTACGATATTCTCTTATATATTGAAATTGAGGTACGAAATCTTGAAATTTAAATGGATATCCGACTACATTAATTTTATTAACTAAATTATAATACATATTATTAGGATGACACATAATGCATTTTGGTTTTTTTCTTAAACAATTAGATGCAATAGTATCTGAAAATTTCTCTATTGATGAAACTTTATAAATATTTTTAGTTTCTGACAAATCTTTATTTAAATCTACATTTTTGTTAGTAGGTATGACAGTTACTTTATATTTATCATCACTTAATAATCTGTTTAACATTATTGTTTCTTGTTCAGCTCCCGAATATAAAAATATAATTTCTTCTGTATTTTCTTTGATATAATTTACATAAATTCCAATACAAATAAGGAAAATTATAAAATAAGCAAAGTATTTATTCATTAAATATAAATACAAAAAAGTTTATATATTTAATTTAAAGAAAAATTATTCATAAATTTATAATGGAAAGAATAAGTTGGACTGAATATTTTAGTGACCTAGCTAAATTAGTTTCTAAAAGGTCACCATGTGAAAGATTAAAAGTTGGTTGTGTTTTAATCAAAGATAATCATATTATTTCATCTGGATATAATGGATTTCTACCAGGAGCTCCTCATAAATCTATAGTAATTGACAATCATGAACAAGCAACCGTTCATGCTGAACAAAATTGTATTGCAGATTGTGCTCGTAGAGGTGTTAATACTGAAGGTAGTTCAGTTTATATTACACATTATCCATGTATTAATTGTTATAAAATTCTAGTTGCTGCAGGAATTAAAAATATTTATTATATTTGTGATTATAAAAATAATCCTTTAGTTGAACAAATTAATAAAGAATTATCAATTAATATTTTACAAATTCAAAGTAAAAATTCTAATTTTATTATCTAATAATAAAAATTGAGATAGCACGAATTCATCCTAATTTTTATTATTTTTAGATAATAAAAATTGATATTATAAATTTCATTTAATATAATCTATATTTAATGAAATTGTATTTAGTTAGACATGGATTTGCTTATCATAATTTAGCCGCACATATACATGGCGATAAAGCATATTGTATGTCAGAATTTCAAGATGCTAATCTTACTCCCGATGGTGTTCTTCAAGCGCAAGATTTGCGTAAAGTTTTGAATGCTGTTACTTTTAATGAAATATATTGTTCATCATTAACAAGATGTATTCAAACATGTGATAATTGTGTAACAACTGATTTGGTTGTAAAATTAGATGATAGGCTTATGGAACCACAAGGTCATCACATATGTAATAAAAGAAAAGATAAAAATGAGATTATAGGAATAATAAAAAATTTTAATAATAAATACGAATTATTTAATGTTAAAGATAATTATGATGGTCACATGAATAGTCCAGAAAAAGGAGAGGAAGTTTTGGAAAGAATAAAATGTTTTATAACAGATATTGTTAAAAAACATAAATCAACAGACAAGGTCTTAGTAGTTAGTCATTACGATTGGTTGTATCATTTTTTCAAATATACAATTGGACAACCTTATGGTTTTAAAAACTGTGAATTGAAAATTATTGAAATAGCTTAAATAATTTCATCTACAAGTCCATAAGATTTGCATTCATCTGATGTTAATATTATATCTCTTTTTAATATTTTTTCTAGAGTATCGGCTTCTAATTTTCCGGCAGTTCTTTCAAGATATATTTTTTTAATAACTGCCATTAATTTATCACAATTTTCTTTTTCATCCATGATATCAGAATAAGTTCCCTGAACACCTGTTCTTAATTCGTGAATCAACATGAATGAATTTTTAGTAATAAATCTTTTATGTCCCATCATACTGATTAAACTAGCAGCGGATGCAGCCATACCTTCAACATAAGTATGAATAGGAATACTACTATTTTTGATTGCATCAATCAATGGAATTGCAGCGAATACATCACCACCATTTGAATTAATATAAATTTTTAATGGTTTAGGTTTTGCTTTTTCCATAATTTCAGATGTTTCGAGTAAAAAGTATTTCCAACGTTTTTCTGCATTTTTAATAAATTTTAATAAACCTTGAATAGATTTCATTGATATATCATTATATAAATAATATTCATTGATATTATAATCATCCTCTTCATTTAAATCTAATGCTTGATCTTCAACGTAATATTCATCATCTTCATCATTACATTGCTTTTTCTTTTTCTTCTTATCAAGAGATTGTTCTTTTTTGGGAGCTTTTTTCCCAAGACTGTAATTGTACTTAAATCTACTCATCTAACTTAACTTACATAATATTTTATAAAAAATTGATAATTCAATATTTTTTATAATATATTTATATATAATGGCATCTTTCGTAATCATCCCTTTTAAGAATACTCTAGCTTATGCAGACAACATTTATGTTCAATTGCTTGACCTAGGTTTCGTTGTAGAACTTGATGATAGTTTTGATGAATCACTAAATAAAAGATTTAAGAATGCTGCTGGTAAAATTATCATTGTAATTGGTGAAGAAGAAATGAAAAATAATACAGTTTGTGTTCGTATTGATACTAGTGGAGAACCTCAAACTGTTTCACTAAATAATTTTATTCAAACTTATCTTGACTAAAATTTAATACGAAGATTTTCTTTAATTATAAAATAAACTACAAAAAAAGAAAATATTAAATCATTAGTGTAATGTTCTCTAGTTAGTAACATGTAGAATACAGTAAATATAATGTTATTCATCAAATAAATTGATGATACAGCATTATGTTTCCAAAAGACATACATTGCTATCATTGATAAAGCTAAATGTCCAGAAAATAGTTTATCGTAACAATGACCTTGAATCATTTCATTTATTGTAAAATATTTTATATCACATTTTTTATCTGATGGTAGGATAGTAAAATTAGTTGTTAATCCTCTAATTAAATATACAGGTAAGAAATATTCTATCATTTCCAAAAATAAATCAAATTTATTACCAGATGATTCAAATAAAAATGGTACAAAAGGAATTATAAAAACCACCCAATTTAACAAATTTAACGTGGTGTCTTTTACTTCTAACTTTGGTAATATACTATAGAAAAAGTCAAATACTTTTGGTCTTTTGTTTAATTTTTCTCTTAGAGTGTAAAACCAATTCCCGTTTTTGTATGATGTATAATTTAGAATTAAGATTATTATTATTACGATATATGCATACATTATTCTATTGGAGATTATATCTTTTTATCTATTTTACAAAAATTGATAAATATATATTTTTTTAAATATTCTTCATATATTAATGTCTTTAGAAATTAATGAGTCTATGGTTTCCAATAGAAATAATTATCCTCACTATTGGCCAATTAATGGTAAAATAGAAGATATCATTACTAAATATCAAGATATTGAAAATGGTGCAAGATTACAAGATGTCACTTATTCAATTATGGGACGTATTTTACAAAAGAGGGCTTCTAGTAAAAAATTAGTTTTCTATACTCTAAGTATTGATGGTTATGACTTTCAAGTTATTTCTGATCTTGGATCATATAAGAATGAAACTGATTTTTACAAAGTTCATGATGAAACTAAACTAGGTGATATTGTTGGTGTTGATGGTTACATTGGTAAAGGTAAACGCGGAGAACTTTCTATCTTTCCTAAAGTTATGATGGTTCTCTCTCCTTGTCTTCATGATCTACCTAGTACATTCTATGGAGTTGAAGATAAAGATGCACGATATTCCAACAGATATCTTGATCTGATGATTAACAAAGATGTAAGACCTATTTTTGTAAAGCGTTCTAAAGTTGTTTCCTATCTAAGAAGATTTTTAGAAGATAGAGAATTCATGGAAGTTGAAACACCAATTCTATCAAATATGGCGGGTGGTGCAGTTGCTAAACCATTTGTTACTTATCAAAATGCAATGAAACAAAATATGTATATGCGTATTGCACCTGAACTATTCCTAAAAAAATTAGTTATTGGTGGTTTTAACAAAGTCTTTGAAATTGGTAAACAATTTCGAAATGAAGATATTGATCTAAGTCATTTACCTGAATTTACTTCTTGTGAATTATATTGGGCTGGTGCTGATTATATGATGCTTATGGACATGACCGAAGAATTACTTGCAAAAATGGCTATTCATATTAATAATTCTACTAAGACAACTTGGATGGGTAAAGAAATTGATTTGGCTGGTCCTTATCCTAGATTAGATATTATGGATACGCTTGAAAGTGAACTTAGAAAGAAACTGAATGATGAAAACTTTAAGCTACCTGATATTACCAGTAATACAGCAGCAGAAGAATATAAAAACTTAATGGAATTACTTGAAGTTAAAATTACACCTCCTTATACTCTCAACAGACTTATCGATGGTTTAGTTGGTGAGTTTGTCGAAGCATTATGTATCCAACCCACCTTCCTAATTAATCATCCTCAAATCATGTCTCCTTTAGCCAAACCTCATAGAAGTAAACCAGGTAAGACGGAACGTTTTGAACTATTCATTAATAAGAAAGAATTCTGTAATGCATATACTGAATTAAATGACCCTCAAATTCAAAAGAATATATTCTCAGAAGTAGCTAAACAAAAGGCTGCTGGTGATGATGAAATCCCTCCATCTGATGAGGACTTTATCAAAGCATTAGAATATGGTCTTCCACCTACAGGAGGCTGGGGTATTGGAATAGATAGATTAGTTATGCTTCTAACGGGTCAAGACTCGATTCGTGAAGTAGTATTTTTTCCTCCAAGACGAAATGTATAAGATACTATAATATTCATTTATTATTATTTACATAATAAAAAAAATTGAACATTTTAGTCTTTACGGCTTCTATGAAATGAGGTATGTCCTCGCAGATTTCCTCTGTGAATGTTCCTACTACTACTAACTCTGGCAATGACGGATGGACTACCGTTACCCAGAAGCGCCGCGGCAAGAAGCAGGCGGCTCCGGCTCAGCAGTCACCTGCCCCCGAGCCGGTGCCTGAGCCTGCACCTGTCGCTGCCCCCGCCCCCGAGGCCACGCCTGAGCCCGCGCCCGTGAAGACTGTCTCCATCCCTGCCACTCCTGCGGCACGGGCGTGGGCCAGCTTCCGCGCGAGCAACTCGGGCACGGCGCCTGCTCCGGCACCCGCTCCTGCTGCTCCTGCCCCCGTGGCGGAGTCGGTGGAGAGCGAGTCCGAGGCCGGCGACTCCGAGGCCGACGTGGAGTCGGTGCCTGAGACCACGGTCGAGCAGACGCCTGCTCCCGCTGCTCCGGCCCCCGCTCCGGCCAAGGCGACGCCCGTCAAGGCGCCCTCGAAGCCCGCCGCTTCCGCTGCTCCCGCCAAGCCCCGTGCTGCACCCGCCACCAAGGCGCCCGTCAAGGGCGACAAGGTGGTGCGCAAGCTCGACTTCAGCAAGCAGAACAAGAGCGACGGTGAGCGCAAGCCCCAGCCCAACGCGGACGCCTACAAGGCGGCCCTGCAGAAGGCCGAGGCTGCGTTCTTCGACGAGTGCCTCCCCAAGGCGGCTCCTGTGGGCCAGCTCAAGGGCGCCAGCGACGCGGTCCTCCGCGCTACGGCCTACGAGCAGCTCGCCACCCCGGCCGAGTTCCAGCTCAACTGGCAGGCCGTCGCGTGCAAGGCGCCCATCGGCGAGGACTTCGAGCCGGTGAAGGTGGGCGATCGGGAGGTGACGTTCTCCCGGCGCAAGTTTGCGGAGAACAGCTTCTTCCAGAAGAAGCTCCGCACCCACTACCTCTCCAAGCTCCCCGCCAACTGCTGGGTCGCCTTCCGCTTCGTGGGCAAGCCCGCCACGGACAAGCAGCCGAGCTCCGAGGCGCTCCTCATCAAGGTGGGCAATCGCCTCGAGTGAACACGCGTTCACCGCCTCGAGTAAGCGCCCAGCGTGATGCGACTCGCTATCCTAGCTGAGTCTTCCACCCTGGGCGTTTGCTGCTGACCGTCGACGCCGCGGCACAAAAATCAAAAATCAAAAGATAAATTTTTATCTTCTCATTTTTGGGACCTTTTTTTATTGCATTTATTAAATAAATCCTTGGTGTTGTTTCATTAATATTTTTTTATTTCTACTGTATCATTGTTTCATATTTCTTTATAATAAAAAAAGTTGAAAACTGAAAGCTCTACGTGTGCCATAGGAAAGGGCCTTGTATGGACTGTGCAAGCAATTTCGTGTATGTTCATTCGCGCTACTCACCATCGGACCCCCTGTCTGAGCGCGATACTACCCTCCCCGGCGTGGCAAGTAGCCATCCACGCCGGGTCGATGGGAGTCAGCATCGTGGTGATGTTGACTTTAACGGGGAGGAAGTGGCTACCGCCACGGCTCATGCCGTGGTTGCCGACCCGTTTTCGGCGGGCGTGGACATCTCCGTCTACGCTCGCCGCCCTCTCGCAGTCGATGGCGCCGCCGCCTCCTGCACCCCCTCCGCCCTCCCGGACAACAACGCCATGCGCTCCGACAGCCATGCACATGTTCGCCCCTCTGAGGACGCCGGCCTGACCGCCGACGCCCGTACCCCCGCCTCCCTGAACAACCACGCCATCGACGCCAACCGCATCGCCACTGTTCGCCCCTCTGAGGACGCCGGCCTGACCGCCGACGCCCGCACCTCCGCGCCCGCGCGCCCCTTCGCTGACAACCTGCCCGAGATGTGCACTGACCCGGACCTGACCTGCGTCGGGTGCCCCCAGTGCAAGGTGACCGTCAAGGCCGCAACCGCGACCCACGACGGCCACTCGAGCTACCAGCAGGACCGCGCCTTCGTCTCCGACAAGACGACGGGCACCCGCTCCTACGCCATCTTCGACGGCCACGGCGACGCCGGCGCGGAGGTGGCGCAGTGGGCCGCTGACTTCCTGCGCGCCAACGAGGCCCAGATGCCGCCGGACCGCCTGTTTGAGCTGATGAACCAGGAGATCCGCGCCAAGTTCCTGGCGCACCTGGCTGCGCAGGGCAAGGCCGTGGTCGACCCCGCCGGCGGTGTCTACGCGCCACCCAGCTTCTACGGCCCGGGCGCGCCTCACCGCGGTGGCACGACGGCGACAGTCCTCGACGTCACCCCTGACGACGACGGCAACGCCTTCCTCCGCGTGTCCCAGCTGGGCGACTCCGCTGCGCGGATGTACGTGGTCGGCGGCGCGCCTGAGGGCGCCTGCCTCACGAACGCCGACCACTCCGCCACCTCGCTGTCGGAGTACGAGCGCATCGCCGCGCTGGGCCTCCCCACAGACAAGCGCCCGGACTTCCAGTTCAACAACCCCAACCCCTACGCTGTCCGCCGCAAGGTCTTCACCATCGACCCCGCCACCGGCAAGGCCATCATCAACCCCCTCGGGGGTCACATGAAGTGCGACATCCACGACAGCTGGGGCGCCTACATGGTCGCGCCGTCCGGGCAGAACCTCGCCATGACGCGCTTCCTGGGCGACTTCGACATGGAGACCTGCGGCGGGTGCCACGTGCCCGCTGTCGAGTCCTTCGCGCTCCCGCGCGGCTCCACCGTCGCCCTGGTCGTCGCCTCCGACGGCCTCTGGGACACGATGAAGTACGAGGACGCCGGCGCCATCGTCACCCGCCCTGACCTTGTGGGCAACCCGCAGGCCGCAGCAGACGAGCTGTGTCGCGTGGGCCTGGCGACGGCACTGAGCACCTTCAAGTCGCGCTCCACGGACAACATCACGGTGGTCGTGGTCTACGTCACCGTACCCAAGCCCTTCGCCACCCTTCCCCCTCCCCAGAACAACTCCGCCATCAGCCTCAACAGCGATGCACCTGTTCGCCCCTCTGAGGACGCCGGCCTGACCGCCGACGCCCGCATCCCTGCCTCCCCTGCCTCCCCCGCCTCCCTGAACAACTTCGCCATCAGCTCCGACCGCGATGCACCTGTTCGCCCCACTGAGGACGCCGGCCTGACCGCCGACGTCCGCATCTCCCCCGCCGTGCAGCGCTTCAACAGCGCTCGCGCGCGCGCCGACAGCCGCCGCGCCACGCGCGAGGCCGCCGTGCGCAACGCCTTCTCCTACATCATCACCTCAAAGCTCCGCCGCGGTCGCCCCGGCCGCCGTGCCCGCCGCGCCCTGCTCGAGGACATGGTGGACACCTTCGACCGCATCGCCAGCGAATACGACTTCGAGATCGAGGAGGCGATGCGGTCGATGGAGCGCGAGATCGAGGACGAGCGCATCGCGGCCATGCCCATCTCCCACAAGACCTGCGATTGCACTGAAGAGTGCGACGAGGACTGCGTGGGCGTGGAACTGGACGAGCTGGAGAAGCAGTATGTGGCGCCCAAGGGCCGCAGCTCTGGCAGCAAGCGCCGCAAGCTGCGCCACCGCGTGGTGGACCCGGCGCCCAAGCGCAGCCAGCTGTCCCAGCCGTGCCACGACCCGGCCGCCAAGCCGGAGCCCGAGGCCGCAGTCGCGGACAAGGACGAGGGCAAGCCCATCGGCGGCGGCAAGCGCCGCAAGCTCCGCCACGCTGAGCAGCGCGCGGACGTGCAGCCCGAGGTGCCGGAGAAGATCGTGCCGGGCTGGTACGTCCTGCCTGACCACCCCGAGCTCCCGGCCATCTGGCTGCCCGATGGTACGCCCTACCGTCCGCGCGCCCCGCGCCGCGACAAGACGGGCCGTGACGTGGGCAAGCGCCGCAAGGCCGCGCGTGGCGACATCCGCAAGGCGCCGTCTGGCTTCTTCGTCAACGCGCGCACCGGGCGCTTCGGCTTCAGCGACGACGCCGCGCTCTTCGAGGTCCCGCCCACCCCGGCCGCGCCCTCTGACGACAGCGGCTCCGACAATGGCTCAGACGACGTCTACCCCTACCCCTACAACGGCGAGCGCTGCGAGGAGCAGTTGGTCGAGGAGCTGGCGCGCGCCAAGGACCGCTACCACTGGGCACTGATGTCCGACCCAGCGTACCCGGGCTACGACCGCATGTGCACCAACTCCGAGCAGGAGGTCGAGGACCTGGAGCACGAGCTGTCCATCGTCCGCGCGCAGAACGCCGCCTGTGACGCGCTGGTGCTGCAGCGCCCCTACGGCGAGGCCATCATGGACCTGCAGGAGGACGGCCTGACGCACAACGCGGCCATCCTCAAGGTGCGCGCAATCGTCGCGGCGGAAGCCATCAAGCGCCGCACCGAGCTGGACGCCATCCTGGACAGCATCATCAACGCGCCGCCTGCCGCCACCCCTCCTGCTAGCCCGCGCCCTGACGGCGAGTCGCCGCTGCCGCCGCTCATGTGGCGCACGGGCTCCTGTGGCGAGTCCGGACCCTTCATCGGCCTGGGCTACCCGGAGAGCATCGCGCTGGTGAAGCGAATGGCCGCCGACCTCAACGGCCACCGCAACGCCTGGCAGCACAAGGACGCCGTGCTGAGCGCGCCCGCCCGCCCCGACATCCTGCGCGACTTCACCATCCAGGAGGTCATCAACGGCATGGGCTCCTCCTACAGCTGGCCGGCCGACCGCACGCTGGACATGCTGGAGGAGCTCTACCACGCCGAGTGGGCCGACGCCTACGCCGAGGACGACGACTCCAGCGACGACGGCGGCTTCGACTACCCCGTCCGGCTGGGCGCGCCGCCGCTGGCTGCGCCAACCGCTTCCGCTGTAGTGGACGACGTGCCGCGTGAGGAGGACTGCGAGCTGCACGGCCCTGCGCTTCGCGGCGGCCTGTGTCACACGGCCAACTCGCACGGCTACTCCACCTTCTCGCCGCCGTGCAACGGCTGTGCTGCCGGCCAGCGCGACCTGGACGCGGGCTTGTGGATGAGCGGCTTCGGCGTGCGCCCCGCGCGCTATGAGCCCTCTCAGCCTGCACTTGCCGCGACGCCCTCCATCGGCCTCGCACCCTCCGCATCCATTGGTCTGGCGCCGACCGCATCCAATGCGGCGGGCGACGTGCCGCGTGAGGAGAACTGCGCGCTGCACGGCCCTGCACTCCGCGGCGGCCTGTGCCACACGGCGAACTCCAGCGGCTACTACTCCACCTTCTCGCCGCCGTGCAACGGCTGTGCCGCCGGTCAGCGTGACCTGGACGCGGGCATGTGGATGAGCGGCTTCGGCGTGCGCCCTGCATCGCCGCCTCTCCCTCCGCCACTGGCGCGCACCTACACCAGCACGCGCCTGGACGCCCCCACTGATCTGCCTGCGCTTACCGCTGCCCCCAACACCAACGACTGGTTCTACATCGGCCGTGACCGCTGGCGCGGCCAGGTGGAGCTGCTGACCGCAGACCCCTCGGCGAACATCAGCGACTTGGAGCACGCACTGCAGCAGGCCAGCGACTACGGCCTGCACAACGAGGACTTTTGGCGCGCCGGCATGGCGCATCTTGAGGCCTTGCGCGTTCCCCGCCACGCCGAGACGCAGCACATCGACCCAGAGGACGCCACTCGCGAGCGTGCCATCCTGGCCGCTGAGGAGGCAGGCGCTGCTATCCTGGGCGCTGGGTGTGACATCTGCGACAGCCACTTCGGCTGCGGGTGCCACTCCGCCGAGCCCGACGACCGCGACGACCGCGACGACTACGAGGAGTTCAGCGAGCCCGAGTCCCCCCGGCCGTGCCGCATGTGCGGGGACGACGCTGTGATGGGCTCCTTCTGCTCCTACGACTGCCGGTCCGAGTACCAGGAGCGCATGGAGCGTCGCTACGAACGTCGCTACGAGCGCCGCCACTTCGGCCGCCGCGGCTACTAGGCGCACTCTTCTTTCACCCGCGCTGTCTGAAAGCGCGGTCGCAAACAAAAAACAAAAACAAAAGTTTGACCTTCTGAGCCGATGACAATTCCGGCTACTTTTGTCTCTTCTGAGCCGACGACCATTCCGGCTTATTCATGTTCTTGTGCGCTTCACGCCCATCCTGGGTGACGGTAAGCAAGCGGTTGGTAACACCCGCTTCAGGGGGACGGACGTCCCTGCCGTGCGCACAATTAGTCCTGTCCATGTATGAACGAAGGCACTCTGGGGAATCACGTTGCTCCCAAACCCCACCGATACAGAAGGTGGTAAATAAAGATCTGGCGCCCTCATAAGCGCGAAGCCAACGTCCATGCATGGACACCATCGCTGGCTTGCTTATGAAGTTAAAACTTCGAAAGCAATACCATGAGAGGCCTTTACGCGGCGCGATGGATAAGTAACCCCCTTATTAGATTAAGGGGTTACACAAACCCTTAATTTAATAATCGAGTGAAACCAACTCTCAAAATAACATCAATTTTTCATCTAATTTATTATATAAAAAATTGGTATATCTATACTTGTTAGAAAAATTTTATATTTTTATAATTAAGTATGTAAAATCATTCTAATTTTTTATTCCTAGTAATAAAAAATTGAAATTTCTACTGTGAATCTATATATATAAATAGTTATGTCTTGCTTGTACCATTCAAGAAAGTGTATTTCCAAATGCTACTTTTGTGGTGAAGACCACACCTGCCGTGAATGCCCTCTAGAAGCCCAGATGGCACCTATTTTAAAAAAGAAAGTTGGTATCATGATGGAACATTATGTTGCCAATAATTTTGTCTGTCCTAACTGCTCTAGTTCAACGTTGAAGGTCATCGGAAACCACTCGCCGTCCCTGGACATTATTTGTTCAGAATGTTCAAAGAAAATCGAAGTAAAATCCAAGTGCCTAAGTGCGAATAAACTTCCTAAAGACATTCGCCTCCCTCATGGAAGTTATCCCGACTATATCAATCGTCTGGATAATGGACTTGATCTTTTTGTTGTTATTTATGGTGTCGATAGGATAAAGAAACTTATCAAGATTCGCGAAGTCCTACATGCTACAAATATGCACTTGAGAAACCCAAACATTGTCGAAGTGATTAAACGTCAAGAATCAAGCACTTCTAATCTGTCAACAATCTTCATCAAAGACAAAGATAAGCTTAATCTCTTACAAGTGCCACAAAAAGACAAGTTTATCGATTTTAGCGACGAAATTACCAAGTTTTTAGAGCATTCTAAAGGGGGTGAAGTAACACCATAAAAAAAATTGATTTTTTTATAACCTATCTATAAGGTAATATTAGTATGGATCCTTTCGCTGAAGAAACGAATGATAATACTACTCTTTCCAACCCCGTTGAAATCTGGGTTGAAACTAATGGTAGACGGAAAAATACTTACATTTCAGGTCTCCCTTTCGATGAAAAAGAGATGAAAGAACATCTTAAGAATCTCAAGAAGAAACATGGATGTAATGGTTCTCTTAAAGAAGTGATGGTTGAGAGCACCCCAGTGGAGACTCTACATCTCCAAGGAGATCATGTTGACAATATCATTGACTATTTTAAACAACATAAAATCAATGATATCAAGGTCCGTGGATAAAGGCCTCATTAACCATTAATTCTTTTATATATAGTCTTCAAGAACTATTAAAACCCTTAATATCAAGCCTATTTTTACATATTTTACCCCCTATTTTACCCCCTTCTTTTATATAGAAAAAATTGAAAATGCTACGCCCTACTCGTTCCTTACATCGAGGGTCTTGTATGAGCACTGCAAGCAATATCGTGTATGTTCATTCGCGCTACTCACCATCGGCCCCCCTGTCCGAGCGCGTTACTACTACCATGGGAGAGACGTGTTGTGGTGACATGTCTCTTGGCGGGGGTGGTGCGACCTGCGTCGCACCATCCCCGCCTGTGGCGGGTGGGAGCCGTTCCGCTCCTGCCCGCCATCCCCCCACCCCCGTTCTGCTGAACAACCACGCCATGCGCTCCGACAGCCATGCAAGTGTT
>JACCDY010742056.1_pt1 | contig 105398 bp, 133 predicted proteins | sample 7446391 | NCBI WGS metagenome assembly JACCDY01 (sample SAMN15323451, study PRJNA562643) | freshwater metagenome | isolation source: river surface water | place: USA:Blue River Watershed | collected 2017-08-18 | reverse complement strand
CTCCAATATATAATCGTGCGTTTAATGGTGTTATTATCGTTTGTAGGGTTGCCTAAATTTAAGACGATATATTCTTCTCCTAATTTATATTGTAACCACTCCGGCCATTGCCATTGCTCTCTGTCATTGCCCTTCTCTAAATGATTCAAAGGTTTTAAATTAGTAAAAGAACAACCACTACATAGAATATATTTTTTATCCTTTGAGATATTCACTCTTATACCAATTTAAAGTTTTTTCTAATCCTTCATAGATTGTAGTTCTTGCACTCCAACCTAATTTATCATAGATTTTAAATGAATCAATTAAACGAGTTGGAATCATAGGTGCTTTATTATTCACATAATCAATTGGAGAATCCAAACCTTCAATTTCTTTTAATACATCGATTACATGATTAACTGAATATCCACAATTAGAACCAACATTATAGATTTCATGATTCTCTTCGTTTTCCATAATAATTTGAAGAGCTTCTACGAAATCTTCAACATATAAAAGGTCTCTGATTTCAGTTCCATCTCCCCAAACCGGAATTGGATTTAAACGAGTTGCAACTTTAATAACTGAAGCAGGGGTAACATGACATTTATCTAAATCGTATTTATCATGCGGACCATATAAATTCGCAGGTCTAACAATTACCGTTTGCATTGGATTGATTAAGATTTCAGAATACATCTTACAAAGAACTTCGGCATATCTTTTCATCCATCCTACTGGATAATATGTTTTATAAATTGATTCGTAGATAAAATCGGTTTCCATCACCGCTCTTTCTCCACTTTCTGGATAAATTGTAGAAGATGATAAGAATATAAACTTTTTAATATTATTCTTATATGCTTTTTCTAATGTCAATGCATTAATTATCACATTAGGAGTAACATGAAGAAGAGGAGCATAGATTGTATCAACTGCATTAGAAGTTGAGGCTGCGCAATGGAATACCACATCAACTCCTTCCATAATTTGATTAACAACGTTTTCATCTCTTAAATCTCCCTGAACTGATTCTCCGAAACCTTCTAACTTTCTATTGAATCCATGATTACGAAGATTAGCATAACCTTCGTTATACAATCTTTCTGCTAAATTTCTACCAACAAAACCGGTAGCACCTAATATTAGGATTTTACTGTCTTTTTTCATATAACTTCTTTTAATAAAATATCATTAACAAATTTTTTCCAAGTATTTGGTGAAGGGTGTCCCGCCACTAAATCATTACCCTCAACCCATCTATTTTCTTCTACATTATCATATATCCACTCATACACTCCTCCATATTGACCATAATCATTTTTATAAAACCAACAATATTTTTCCCAATCGATTAAATCATAAAATTTTTTAATATAAAGGTTATCTTCAAACTTTTTATTAAATCCTTTTTTATTAAAGTTTTTAGTTGAATATAAATCTTTTAAAATAGGCTCTACCTCATCAAATCTCAATGGTTCATTTACAACTTCATTGTTTTCAATTTGCCCTTCAAAAACATTTTCATCAATAGATAACATATCTTTAATAAAAAATGTTTTTAGTTTCAACCCTTTAGCCTCACAAAATACAATTAAGTAATAAAACCATTCTAAAAATGAAAGTATATCTTCTTCATTCGTTTTAACCCATTTAACTTTTGAACTGAAATAATTTTTTTCATTTTCAAAATCCTCATTTTCTTTCATCCAATTAAAAAAGAAATTACCACTTAGAGCATAAAATCCATTTTTAAAATCAGTATGAGTATAATCAGTTTTATGAATAACTGAAGTTGGTATTCTAGGAATGAATATTGAATCTCTATTTAAGAAAGTCCAACATGTCATTAATGTAATATCACTAATTCCATTTTCTAACAGTTCATTTGCTTTCCATATTAAACTTCTTATAGTAGTTTTGATATCATTTGTAGGAGACCCCATATTATAAACATTATAATATTCTCCCAAATATTCAGGCCAAAAATTACTTTTTTTATCTAATGTGGCGTGAAAATTAGTAAATGAACATCCACTACAAATTATGTGAGACATAATATTCGTAAGTTTTTTCTAATGCTTTTTCAAATCCTAATTTAGGTAACAATCCCATACTTTGTTGTTTTTCAGTATCCATTTGTCTTCTCAAATCACCATTAGGTTTAGATGTATTCCAATCAATTGTTAAATTTTTTCCGCTAATTCTAATGAGAGATTCTATCATTTGTTTTATAGTGATTTCTTCGCCCGCACCAAAATTAATTGTTGTATGTAGCTTTCTTTTATATAAATCTAAAACTGCATCTGCTACATCACCCGCATATACGAAATCTCTAATTGGAGAACCATCTCCCCATGCTTCAATTGAATCACCTTTTGCTTCAACTATCTTTTTAATAGTAGATGCAATAACTGTTCCTTTTCCACTAAAATCATCATATTCACCGAAGATATTTGCAGGTCTGATAATAGCCCAATTGTGGTAATTGTATTGAACTCTATATGCTTCTAATAAAATCTCACCCATTCTTTTACTCCACGATGGAAACCAATCTGCTTCTCCAGGTAATGTTTTCCACACATCCTCTTCTATAAATTTTTCAGCAGGTGCATACACTCCAACTGAACTCATAAAGATTAACCAAATATTATCCTTTGCACATTGATTAATAATTTCAGTATTAATTTTAAATGATGGATATAAAAAATCAACAGGCTTTTCCTTTGCTCTAATAGGAGAACCTTTGATACCAAAACAGTTAAACACTACTTCAAACTTATGATTATTGAATAGAGATTGTATTGCAAAAGGTTGAGTCAAATCTTCTTGAACAAATTCCCATCCTGTTGAAGGTAAATGTTTTCCTTTTTTCAAATCAACTCCTACAACTTTATAACCTTCGTTTAAACATTTTTTTAATAGGTGTGTACCCACTAATCCATTTACTCCTGTTATTAAAACTTTTTTCATCTATAAATTACTTAAATCTTTAATTGTATCATCAATCATTTTCGAAAAAGAATATTCGAAAAATCTTTCTTTATTTTTTTTAATTTTTTCAATATTATTTTTATAAAAGTTTATAATTGAATCAATTCCCAATTTGTGAACTTTTCTAATTTGCCCCAATGCATCATTTAATCTTTTTTGATTATCAGGCATCGAATCAAATGAATAATCTATCAATTCATCATATAACTCAAATCCTAAACTCTGAAGATATTTGTGAGTATCCATATCACCTATTATCAAAAATGGATGGCAATTCGCAAATGCTTTAAAACTTTTTTCAGTAAGATTAAGACTATTATTTTCAAATGATGTTTCAGTTATAATATTAAAATATGTATCAGCGTAATGAGATTTTGTAGTGTATTTTAAATTTGAAAAAACATCATTTTTATGGTTTGGGTAATCCCAATCTAATACATTAAATCCTATTTTATCAAACTCATCATAATATTCTGCTAATCCATTTAACTCTATTTCATTTGAGTCAAGCTCTCTTTTATTAAAATTATTATTTTTAATTAAAATAGATACATAACTATCATCAATTAATCCATTTTTTATAAGCCATAAAATTAATTGAATTCTAAAAGTTTTTGTGGTATTTTTATTATAAGTTAAAAAGAATTTTTTCTTTTCAGATTCTAAATATTGATTTACATTAAGCAATCCTATTTCAGTTCCTTTATAATCAATTGAAGTATGTTTAATATCTCTATAATGGTCAACTAAAAATCCAAATAAATATGGTTTGTGAATTACTTTTATTCCATGCCTATTAAATAATTCAGAATGTTTATTATTGGTTACAACAGCAATTTGATTGGTTGCTAAATTAAATTTATCTTTAAATAAAATTAATCGAGAAAAGAAAGGGTTTTGGTTTGTTCCTTCATGAAAATTAGAAAATACAATTTTGATATTTGGTTTATCTTTAACTTTATCAAATACACTTTCTAAATAATCTTTATTAGCATCTACAACTTGAGAATTCATCTCCCCTATGATTGAAAAATTCCAAATTATAGGTTCAACATCATTTAATTCAAATATAGGATTTGAAAACCCATAATTCCAATCTAAATTAGAAATATGACAAAATGGATGCCCATTGGATACATTTTTAAAATCTAGATTTTCATAGTAAAATTTCATATTCATTTTTTATTTTATGATAAAATTCTTGCTCTGAATTTAGATATAAAGATAGTTCATTTATTTGAGATTTCCAAATATCTAAATTATCTTTTATAACTTGATAAAATACGGTTTTCTTTTCGGTTTTTTTGAATTTTTCCATTTTTTCCGCATATCCCCATTCTGATATCTCTTTTGTTTTTAGATAATCATCAAATATATTAATATCCATATATGTTATAGATGCCCCCAATTCTTTAAGTTGGTTCATATATTGATATGCAAAATAATGATGATGTTCCACATGAGAATCATTATAAATTGCATTTGTTAAAACATATTTTTCTATAATTGTTTTTAAATGAGATTCATTATTATCGATTAAAAATTTTTCAACCAAATCAATAATATCTGCAATTCCATCGGATATTACTTTTTCGCTATCATTCACATCAAAATAAGATTTCATATATTCAAATGGATCATGTTTCAATTGAATCGCTCTAAACATAATAATAGATAACATAGTAGTTAATCCTGACACAAATCTACTGTAAGGGTTTCTTATGAAAAAAGTAACTTGTCTATTTTTAAACAATTCTTCATATGCATGTGCAACAAAATCACTTCTTTGTTTCCAACGAAATCTATCAAATTCAATTTCTAACAATTGTTCATTGAAAGGATTATTATAATATTGTATCTCTAAATTTTCCGAAACTGCTTTTAAAAATCTACTACCAACTTTGGCAGATGTAACTAATGCAATATCATTATTGTAAAAATATTTGTAACTTGTTGTAAATTCTTTAAGTTTATTTGGCATTTGATAATGTTTTAAAATATTTTGAACAACTTTCTCTTTTCCAAAAGTTTATAAAATGATTTTGGTTGTATAATAATATATCCTTTGCGTTTGAATATATTTCTTTAAGATTCGGTGTGTTTATTGAATTTATTATTTCATTTACGCGAATCATCCGGTCTTTTACATCGATGATTTCATCGTAATCTTCAGTCCAAAAATCACTAAATGTTTTAAAGCCATATTCTCTTAATCTATGCAAATGATGATAAGGTGCTAAAAATATACCTAAATGTAAATTAATAAATGGTTTGAAACTTTTTTCTGTTATATGTTCTTCATTATTTTCATATGATGTTTCGGTTATCAAAGAACAATATGAATTTAAATAAGTATCTTTAAAATGAGTCGTTTTAGTATCTCCAAAAAAATTGTACAAATTTTTTGAAGTTGGTTCAAATTCACTTTTTTTCTTTGTATAAAAAAAATATCTCAAAAAAGATTCATGATTATTTAGAGATTCTCTATCAAAGAATTTAGAAAAATGTTCTATACTGAAAATATTTTTACCATCTGCATCTTTTTCCTGACCATAAAAAGTCGTAAATTCATATGGAGAAAATAATAATGACCAATCAGTATTATAAATTACTTCATTATTATACAATCTAGCTAAAAAAGAAATTCTATGTGCCTTTGGAACTCTATTTAAACACAAAAAATTATATTTTCGCTCAATACTATCATCAAAAGTTTGTAATTGAAATTTATAACCTAAATCATTAATTTTATTATCTTCCAATGCTTTATTTACAACCAATGAAGTATGTTCTAATAACCAATCTGATACATTAACATTTATTCCAACATCTCCTATTGATTCTTTATAGTAATTGATTAAATTCTTATTTGCAAAATAAATATAAAATGCAGAATGTGGTAAATTATTACTTATTATAAACTCATTTAATTGTCTAAAAAATGAAGTATGATCTCCTCCGCCTTCATGCTCTCTCAACATTAAAACTTTTATTTTTGATGTATGGATAAGAGATAATATTTGTGGTGAAAAAAATCCACCTTTAAATATACAATTAAAATCGGTATTCAAATCAATTGGAAAATAAACATTTTCAAATTGACCTAATTCGTTTATTTTAATATTATTAACATTGATGTAATCACGACAATAAGGATGCCTACACCCAAAATGATTTCCATTGGGTATAGGCCCTAGATCGCTCCACTCCTCAAATAATAAATTTAAAACGCTATCCATTTTCCGCTTCCGTAATGTGGATATTTTGATTTGTAAGTATAATGTATTACATCAGAAGGAATTTCTCTCTTAATATCATTCCATGTTTTTTCGGTTGGAGTGTATGTTGAAACTCCATTATCTTCTACAACAAAGTGTAAAGGTAAATCATATCTTCTAGCATATTTATGTACCTCATAAAATATACCACTTTCGAAACTCATATCACCAAGAAATACCCAAACCTTATCATCTCCCCCATCTTTCTTTATAGCACTTGCTACTCCTAACGCAATGGGTAAAGTTCCACCTACTATTGCAGAAGCATAAAATCGATTATCGTGATCACACATTGTAATTGATTTACCATCCTTAATTACTTCAGTAGCATAATCAGCTGATAACCCACTTAGTACCCAATGATAATGTGACCGCCAGGTTGAAAACACCCAATCGGTTTCTTTAATTCGTTTAAATACTTCAATTAGTTGTTCTTCATTTCCGTTTGATAAATGCACCGGGCCTCTGATTTTACCATCTTCCCATATATCAACTATACTTTGTTCAAAGTTAATTAATTTTTCTACTGTCCAATCGATATCTCTTACTATTGGATATTGTTCTAAATTTTGTATCATATTAATAAGTCACTTATACAAACTCTATTTTTATCAGAGCCTCTGTTTAAAGAATTATATTCATCTCCTCCGATTCCAAACATCACACAATCGGTTTCTTCTAAATTCATTTCCTTACAAACTTGTGAATATTTTTCACCAAATGTATCCCAATTATAATCAACCGAATATTTGTTCATAAGTTCATATCCAATTGCCGCCCCAACTCTATTAACCATTTGTTGTTCATTAAAAGCCCCGATTCCATCATCAATGTGTCTGAAATCATTTACCATTCGTATTCCAACTCTTAAATGCTCCATTCCATAAAATGCTTTAGAGAGAGAAAATGTAATCAATTGAATACAATTATGATTTAGATTAACATTTATATTTTTTGCCATTGGATAATAAGCAAAATCTAACATTACTGGAATACTATTTTCATCACAATAATTTAAAAAATCTTGTGTCAATAAAGGATGTTGTTTACCATAATCAGAAAAAGGTACACTAAGAATTACAGCATCTCCTCTTTTGATTTCATCATCCTCAATATATGCCCAATTCCAATCATGTTGAAAAGAGCATTTATGATAAAAGAATTCTCCCTTAAAAAAACGGAATCTTTTTTTCTTTTGGATTAAATAAAAGTGATCAAAAGATTGAATAGTTCCATGTACATAACTAATATCTTTATATCCTTCTAATCCTTCTAATTTATTATACTTCGAACTAGCTATCCAACTTACAAACTTATCTTTAAATTTTTGTAAAATACTATCATCATAAACTGATGATAAATTATTCCAATTAATAATATCTTGTTTGATATTTGGGTTCGGTATAGGCTTTGCTCCTCTTAAATTGTTCATATAAACCTGTTATTTGCATTGTATATTTAGGCTCCATCCCCATATTTCCACTTAAATGAGGCTGTCCATATCTAATTACTTTAAAATTAAGTTTTTTCCATTTTGTATAAGGTTCATTATCTATTTCGAAATAGTGACCAGATTTCCAATCTTCTAAAAAGAAATTTAACCTACAAACTGCAAATTTATCACAATTAACCTTTTTAGAAAATTGATAAAATGTATCAAAGTGAGTGGGAATAGTTTGTCCAGGCATTTGTTTTATTACACTTAATGAATAATCTACAAATATTTCTTTTGCAAAAGAATGATATTCATTTGGTAAATCAAATGTCTGATAGTATTCAGTATTTTTGTTTGTAAATCCAGCGTTTATGTACTTTTGATTTTGTTCATCATACTCCGCTGCATTTCCTTCTAATGATACATTATTAGAAAGTTTATCAAAAATTATATTATGTATTGTTAGCATATCCTAAAGGAAATCCATTTCTAAATTCAGAACCCATTCTAGGTACAATCATTTGATATCCTTGAATCAATTGTTTGATACCTCTATCCAAATCCCATTCCGCTTTCCAACCAGCATCTTCGATTTTAGCATTTGATACTATATAATCTCTTTTATCAGGATCTTCATAGTAATCATTGTATGATACTGCAAAATCTTTAACATGAGATTGAATTTTTTCTAATAATTCTTGCTTAGATAGATTAGCCGAACTCAACCCTACATTAAATACTTCGCCTTTATATTTTTCATAATTCTCTAACATAAAAAGAAAAGCAGATGCTACATCTTCTATATGTATGAAATTTCTCTTAAAATTTTTCTCAAATACTACAATGTATTTATCGGTGATAGCTTTGTAAACAAAATCGTTTACCAATAAATCAGTTCTCATTCTAGATGATACACCAAATACAGTTGCTAATCTGAATGTAATAGCGGTGGTATTTGTTCTAAGGAAGTTTTCAGCATCACATTTTGTTTGTCCGTAAACCGAAATTGGAGTGAGTGGTGATTCTTCGGTACATTCAGTTTGGCCTATACCGATTCCATATCCACTATTTGTATTAGGGTATAAAATCTTTTTATCTCTTGCAAACTTAACAATATTGAAAATTTGGGTGAAGTTTATTTCCTTTGCTAATTGTGGGTCTGCTGCGCAAGCAGGAAATCCTACAATTGCTGCTAATGGAATAATCACATCACATTCTTTACATAATTGTTCTAATAAATGTTCATTGCGAACGTCTCCATAAATAAATTTAAAATTTGGATTAGATGTATATTGAAGTAATGATGTTTGATTAAATAATAATTTATCCAATACAACTACTTTGTATCCCGCATTTAACATTTTACCAACAATAACGGAACCTAAATAACCCGCACCACCTGTTATTAATATTTTCATTCTTCTTCTAATTTATTTATAATATTATTTTGTATATCATTTACATTAAAATCTTGATATAAAAGAGCATGATTACCATTTCCACTGCTATCCCATACTTTAAATCTATTTAAATTTTCTAAAGTAAATTTATATTTTGCCAATGTAAATCTTCTAACGATATCAGGATTAAATAAATCTAATTCTTCTTTATTTAAAACTTTTTCCATAATAATTACATCATCAATCCACCCCTTATACCACCACCCATACTCTTGTAAATGTGGTTCAATATAATTAGGTGCAGCCGCTCCTATAAATAAAGGTGTATTTTCATAACTTACAACAGGATATGGTATAGGAGCTTCTTTAGTCTCGCCATTATATGTAACTCTAAAAATTTTATTTGTGTAATCAACTGAAAAGAATATTTCTTGCCATTCTTTTTCGAAATCATAAATAAATGTAATGTTTATGTTTTCGGCATCAATTGGTCTACTCATCCACAATTGTGCACTCACAACATAAAAATCATTTTCTTTATTAACAAAAACTCCGGAATGAAGGCCACATTTAGAAAATATTCCATAAATTTCATCACCTTTATCTTCAGTTTTTTGTATTTTAAACTTACTATAAATTGTAAAATCTTTATGAAAAAAAGTTTTTAAATTTGGTTTTTTTGACGTGTTAAAAGTTGATTGATCCCAAACTTTATAACTTATATCTTTATTGAAATATAAATGATTCATTATCTTATACTTTTACATAAATTCCAAAATTCTTCTAACTCTGGAAAGGTTTTTACAAAATCAGTTCCTCTTCTTCTATCATGTTCACTAAAGAATCTATAAAAATCTTTTCTATCTCTTTTTATAGTGTGTTCTTCTTTTGGTGCAACAACAACATCATATATTCTTCTCAATTTATGAATTTCTACATCGGTATATCCAATTGGATTTTGTGTACCCAAACTTTCATAAAAATCCATTAATTGAGCCTGCTCAAATACTTCTTTATGCCAATCATCGGTTATAATATTAGCTGCCTGATGATGTGGGTGTCTTAAATAAGAACTATCCAACCCAATAGGATAAAACCAATATCTATCTGGATTTGTAAACTCTTTTTTTAATTGATAAACATCTTTAATCAACCCCTTATAAGATGGAATACTTAATACGTTATAAGTTCCCATAATAGAGATAGTAAGTTTAGGAATTTCTTCTAATAACTCTGCACATCTATCATACCATTGATTATAATTAAATCCATTACGAATGTAATTTGCCTGTTCTCCCCATCCATCGCAAGATGTAAAGATGATAAATTCTCTTACCAATCCATCACCACTAATTCTTTTAATTTTTTCCTTTGCTTGTTGATACAATTTTTCAGGTGCACCTAAATTAGAATTAATAGCCAATTTTAATTTTTGGTTTGGATTATCAATTACATAATCAAATACTTTAAAAGTATCTTTATGTAATAGTGGTTCTCCTCCAGTTATTCTGAAATTCAAAAGAGATGGATACAAATTAGGCCACCATTTCCAAAATGCTTCTACATATGGGTTATGTTCATTTTGTTTATAAGGTTGTTTACCTTCTTTTATAATATGTTCTAAACCATTATGACGAGTTGATGTTGGATATGCCCCAAATTGCTCAATTTCTTCCCACCATTGAGTAGAAAATTGTGGATAACAATATGAACATTTAAAGTTACAGGTATTACTAAATGATACTTCAACATATGAAGGATTAACATCATCCATAAAAGATGAATTTTTAATCTCATCAAAATGAGGTAACGCCCATTCTTCCGCAGATTTAAATGTTCTATCAGAAAATTCATTTGAATTATCCTCCACTTTCCAGCAATAATCACATTCAGTAGGTCTTAATCCCTGCAACATCTCTCTTCGTAATTCCTTTTTGTATTTGGTATTATGAAGTGCAGATGGATTATCTACTAAATCTTCTTTAATGATTTTGTGAATACCTGGATGGTGACAACTATGATTTTGTCCAATGTGAAGATGTAATGTAACTTGTTTCCACTTTGCTAAACAAAATCCTTTACCAACCGAATTTAATTTTCGTCTTATTTCCGAGTAACGTTCTGTATTATCCATATTTATTTGGTCTGGATTTCGAAACAAAATCCATTATTTTATCGTGCTTAAATTTAACTGGCTCTGATATAAATGCGTGATTACCATTACCACTATTATCAAATATTTTAAAATTTGTTTTTTCAGATGTATCTAAACAACTAAACAAACTATCTTCTTGTATTACTTCTAAGGTTTTTAAATTAAAGTTTATTTCATGTGTTTCTAATAATCTATCATATAAAACAACTAAACTCAAATTACCATTTAATATATTCTTTTCAGTTGTTTTTTCATGAACATTATCGGATAAAAAAGTGAAATAATTTTCTTCCTTTACTACATTCTGAAAATCACATTTAAACTCATAATGAATTTCGCTATTTAAATCATTGTATGTAAATGTTTGTTTTCTATTATCAATTCTAATAAAAAAATCAAAACTATTTTCTACATCACATACTATATTTGAAAAGTATTCCTCACCAACTTTGTACTGAAAATGTATTTTACCACCCTCAATAATTAATGTCTCTGATGATAAGTTTCTTCTAAATAAATAACCAAATGGTTTTTCACTATCATAACTACCTTTTAACCTAAGAGAATATCCATCATTAAGAGATGAAAAATTCTTAATATTAGTGCTATTAGTAGATTTATTTGGTATATAAAATATCATTATGCTTTACCTTTTCTACATTTTTTATAAAATTCTTCATATTCAGGAAACACTTCTAAAAAGTTAGTTCCTCTTCTCATATCATGATGTCTTACAAAGATAAAGAAATCTTTTCGATTTTTCAAGAAAGTTGAATCATCATCGTGGTTTTTCATCCACTCCGCAATTCTCTTTACTTTTGTAATTTCGATATCAGTAAATCCATATCCATCATTCCCAACTCTAACTTGCTCATAGAAATCCATAAGTTGTGCTTGAGAATAAACTTCATCTATCCATTCGTTATCTAATACCTTTACACTTTGGTGTGGAGGCCATCTTAAGTATGAACTATCTAATATAATCGAACTACCATAATATCTTTCTGCACTATGATATTCTTTTTTAATTTGATATACATCTTTTATTAAACCTTTATATGAAGAAACCGAAAGAGCATTATAAGTACTCATTATTATAATTGTAAGTTTCGGATTTTCTGATAATAACAAATTAACTCTATCCATAAATAAATTATAATCAAACCCATGTCTGATATAATTTGCTCTTTCACCATGCGCATCGCAAGATGTGAATAAGATAAATTCATTAACTCTATCCTCATCCATTAATTTTTTAATCTTACCTCTGAATTCGTTAAATATTTTTTCAGGAGCATTAAGATTACTATTAATTGAGAGATTAAGGTTTTTATTTGGATTCTTTGATTCATTAATAAAATCTAAAATATCAAAGGTATCTTTCGCCAAAAGAGGTTCGCCTCCGGTAATTCTAAACGTATGTAAATCCTTATACAAATCCGGCCACCATTTCCAAAACGCCTCCACATATGGATTTCTCTTATTATGAGGTATTGGCATTTGATCAGTTCCTTTCAAATAATCTAAATTATTGAAATTAGTTGATGTTGGGTATGCACCATGTTGTTGAATTTCTTCCATCCATTGAGAACTGAAAGCAGGCCCACAATATGAACATTTAAAATTACAAATATTAGAGAATGAAACCTCTACATATTTTGGATTTATATCTTTTATTCCCTTTGTTTTTAAAACTTCATCAAAGTGAGGTAGTGACCACGGTTCTGCCGATTTATAAATTCTATCCGAAAAATCAGATGAATTATCTTCGATATTCCAACAATAATCACATTCTTTGGGTCTTAATCCCTCTAACATTTCTCTTCTTCTATTTTTCTTAAAAGAAGTATTATGGAGTGCAGATGGATTTTGTGTAATTTCCATCTCCGAAATTTTGTGTGTAACCGGGTGGTGACAAGAATGATTATGTCCTGTTTGTAATTGTAATGTAACTTGTGTCCATTTGGCCAAGCACATACCTTTACCAACAGCATTTAATTTTTCTTTTGTAGCCTGAAAGTGTTCGTTTAACATTTACAATTTATTAAAACTGAATTATTTCCTATTTCTTCTATACCTAACAATTCGTATGTTAAGTTACTCATACCATCGTTTTTCCAATCGTATTTACCCTGCTGCATTTCTAAAACATATCGCCTTTCATTTCTTGCAGTAGTTTCACCTTTTGCCCATTTACCATTCACCAATCCTTCGGTTTGATGTGGCAAACATTCAAATCTACCATTTCTTCTATAAGGGATTACAGTAGATGGTATTTCTATTTTTTCTTTAGTAAAATTAACATTCGTAATCTTACCATTATTTTCATTACCACTTAAATCTTCTAACAATCCATCATTGAAAGAATTAAAATCATAGTGAAGTTGTAATCCACTTTGTTCACATTCAAATGGTATATTTTTTATCTCATTATCAGTCAAACATCTATCGTACAATCGAACTTCTGCAATTTGACCTTTAAAAAATTTATTTGGAAATGTTTTATTTATAGATGGAGATGTACCTAAATAATAACTCTCACTACCATATCGTTTTAAATCACCAACATATTCCATAGGCGATTGTACACCCGTTCCAAATCTCGCATCAGTTTCTCTACCATTCAAATAAAAATGTATTTGTTTATTATATGAATCAACTTTAAGAGTAACCCATGTCCATAGATTTTCATATCTCTTCATCCACATATATTGCATCTCTCCTTCGTTATTCCATAACATTGAAGTAAATGCTCTACTATTATTATATGAAATACCATAATCATATCCAGGTCTTCTGAAGATAGGATATTCCCAAAATCTTCTTTCATTATCACCAATTAAATAAATTGGTATCTTTTCTTCCTGTTGGGCAGCCTTTACTAAAAGTGATAATGTGTGTGAACGATTACTAAGGAATCGTATTGATCTACTTTGTGGTATTTCAATAAAAGAATTTTCTCCGTTAAAGTTTGCAATATCAAATTCATTTTTAGGTCGGATATAAGTTTGGTCTGCCATACCATTTATAGCACATCTCCAAAATAAATCATCATCTTCCATTCCCCAATCCCAATAATCATTTGAGTAACCATTGGTTTTATAAACTTGCTCTTTAGTAAACAATACAGCGCCACCAAAGTATTCTTCATACTTTAAGTTGTAATCAGTTTGAGAAATATGAACCGCTAAATGTTGTGGTAAATCGGGATTATAACTATAATCACAAGTATCATCTTCTGGAATCATATCAATATCATGCCAAACGATGTAATCACATCCATCTTTAAATGCAACATCAGCTGCAATATTTTTCATTTTGCCTCTATTAAATAATTTATCATCACATTGATGGGCAAAATAAATTTTATGTTCAATTCCTCTTTCTTCTAAGAATTTATGAACTCTAGGTGAGAATTGGGCTAAATGCTCTTCTCTATTTCTATATGGAACACATACTCCTAATTTCATAGTTCTACTGATATGAATTTGGTGTTATCACTTAATTTCTTTTCTTCTACTTTTTTATATCTTAATGTATTCAATCCTTCGATAGAATAAAATAACATTTCATTTTTTAGTGAGTTATACCTTAATTGGTTTTGTCTAGTCTCTTCATGCACCCATCTATTTCCCTCAACACTATTACTACTATGTTTTAGCGATTTAAACGAACCATCCTTTTTATAAGGAACAACCGCTTCGATTAAGAATTTTTTATTCATCAAAGTGTTATTCTGACAGTTTACAATTTCGCCATCAAAACCACTTCCTGATAAATCAATTAATTTATCTCTTCTAAAATGTTTAAAATCGTAATAAAGTTTTAACCATTTTGAAGATTTATATTTACCAAAATTATTGAGTAAAGATTTCTTAGCAGATTCTTTATATATCTGCTCTATTTCAGGCTTTGATAATGTTTTATCAAATACCGCAAATTCATTTACGAATCCTTTGAAATAATAATTTTCATAATTTTTAGCAGGATTAGCAACTCCTATATAAAAATCTTCTACATTATAATCATAAAGTTCATCAACATATTCAGCACCAATGTAAGTGTTGTTGATGTACAATTCAATCATTTTATTACGAGGATTACGATTGATTACTGCGTGAACCCACATATCAGGACTGATATCTGAAACTATACTTTTTGATTTTTCATCTTTATCCCAAATATCTAATTTGAATCTATTAAAACTATTAAATGATAAAGAAAAGTTAAAACCAGGAATGGAGAATATAGTGTACTCATCATAATCTCTATTTAAATCATTAACTAAATCATCTGGTTTGAATTTTACTGAAATAGAAAACTCATCTTCAAATATAGGTTTAAAATTTTCAAATGGAATACTGATGAATGAATCTATACCATTGAAATAAAAATAATTTAAATTATACTCATCATTTTGAATTCCAAATGTTCTAGTATCCAAACTTAAATTACATTGAACACATCTTTGAAGTAAATCATCATCTTCAAACCCCCATCCCCAATACTCATTCGAATACCCATTGATTATTTTGAAATCTAATTTATTAACAATGGTCACCCCCCCAAAATAGTTGTAAAAACTTTCTTCACCATCAACTTTATTAGCTAAGTGTGTAGGTCTATCACAATATGAATAATCAACCTTAATAGGTAACATATCAACATCATGAAAACAAAAATAATCGAATTCATTACCACTTTCTTTATAACCAACATTTAATAATTTCCCTCTATTAAAAGGTTTATTATCTTTTTGCTCAATTACTAATATTTCAAATGGTATGTTTTTTGATTTAAGATACTCTTCCAAATATGGAATAAAGACATTAAGATGTGATTCCCTATTTCTATAAGGAACTATAACAGCTAACTTTTTTTGTTTTTCTTTTTTGTTAAGGTCTTTCATCAGTATTAGGTCTTTCGGTATCTCTCATTGGTCTAGATACGCTTCCTAAATTTTTAGCTTTTAAAATAGTGTGAAATTCATGTAAGTACCATTCAACTCTTGTCCCCCAAGCTGATTTATCAATTTCAAACATCCAATCATTTAAATCTCTAAGTGAAGAAGCAATATCTTCTAATGCTCTTACTTGTCTTTCTTCCAATGTTTTTTGATCTGCCATAAACTATTATTGAGGTCTTTCGTTTGATTTATCAGGTCTTCCTGTATTTCCGATTGTTTTTGCCTTAGCAATCATATAGAATTCATTTAGATACCATTCCATTCTTTCAGACCAACCTTTTGTATCCAATTCATACATCCAATCTTGAATGTTTTCTAATGATGTTCCAATCTTTTCAAATGCTCTAACTGCTCTTTCTTCAATATCAACATTTGAAGTTTCTTGTTTCTTTGATGTAGCCATTTTATTTGTTTTTTAATTTATTTTGTGTTCTTTTTTTGAAAAATCCTGTTGGAAATGGTGATTGAGTTCCACCATAATAACCTCTCATTAATTCTAAAGAAGAATAGATAATCGGCATCATATATGAAAAATTATCAATCGTTTTATTATCTTCAAACGATTCCAATATCTCTGCAATTTTTTCTGCTTTTTCAACAATTTGCTCATTGTTGATAATTTGTTTTATTATAGAACTACCTTTATCCATTTTGTTTTTTCATTTATTTCTTCTTCTGATAAGATTTTGTAATTTAAATAATTTAAACCTATTTTCTTTGTATCAACTTTTCCAGTTAAAACTTCATCAAAATAGATTTGTGAGTTTTGAACGATATCTGGATCCCAACTATAAAATTTTTCAGTTATTTTATCATCATCATCGTGAATTAAGGATTGATATTTACCCATAATTCTAGATGGAACTGAAAGTTTAGATGTTTTTTCTATTACATCGGTTTTAATAAATTTAGAATATTCGGTAAAATCCAATGAATGCATTTTTACATGATTCATAGTAATAGAAGAATCTAAAATAAAATCATGATAAATTTTATTAAAATTTATATTGAGAACAGGTTCTAAATCCGTGTTTTGTTTTTTTCCATTATACCCCTCTAAATAAATGTTATCAACTTCTCTTTGTTCCAACACATAATCAAACATTAAAAGATTGGAAAGTTTACCTTTATATGGTGAAGAATTTAAACTTGCACATCCTATATAAATTGGTTGATAACTATAATCAATTAAAGGAGTAACGATGTATGGTTGTTGGTCACCTGTATATGGAACTTTTACACTATTAAGATATAGTTCAACTACCTCTTTATTGTAATCAACTACCATTGCAACATGATTCCAAACACCTAATTCATATCTTTTATATGCAAAACAATATTGTCTATCATTATCATAAACATTTACTCTAATCGTTCCATCGTTTTGTAAAGATATACCAGTATTAAATCCAGGCCAACTTACTAAATATTCTTCTTCTTTAGCAATTTCATCCTTATTAAACCAAAGAGATACACTAAAACTATCTTTTGTTAAATCTTTTATCTGATTATTTGGGAATATCTTTAAGTATAAATCATTATCTTTGAAATCAATATACTTTACATTCTCCGAATATTTTTTATCGGTGATTTTTATTTTTTCAAATTCATAATACGAGTCTATGCGAGGAAAAACAATTTCTTCATCCAACTCTATATCATTAATTCTACATCTATGAAGTAAATCTAAATCAGCAAATCCCCATCCATAATATTCATTAGAGTATCCATTAACGGCTTCAAAATCTTCTTTAGAGAACATTACCACTCCTCCAAAATATTCCAAATATGGAAGTTTGAATGTATGTGCCGATACCTTTGTTGCCATATGAATCGGATATCCACCGATGTGAATATAATTGTAATCACAATCATCACTCACCGGTAACATATCAATATCATGAAAACAAAAATAATCGAATCCTTCTTTAAATAAAGAGAACCCAATATTACATAACTTACCATAATTAAATGGTTTATCATCGGATTGTTCTATGATAAAGATTTCATAATCCACATCCTTATTCTTAAAGAATTCGGTCATATGTGGAACAAAGGTATCTAACTGCTCCCTTCTATCCCTATACGGAACTATTATTGCTATTTTTGCACCTGTCATTATACTGAAACTATTTGTTTGGTTAGTTTATTCCAATTACCGAAAGATACGAATGTTTTTTCAGATTTCCAAGTCCATTCGGTAAAATCTTTTAAATTTATCTTAAAATTATTTTTTTCTAATTGTTTATACATCAGATGGTATTCATCTGAAAACGAATAATGTTCACCTATCTTAGCAACTTCTTTTATTCTATCTACACAAGTACTATCCCATTTAAAATGATGAACTTGAGTAAATCCCCTTTGAATAGGATATCTAAGTGGGTGATTCCATCCTTGCCATCTCCAAGTAGTTTGTTCATCTATTTTTGCATAATGTTGTCCAGGAGTAAGTTCAATTTTACCCTTCATCATTGTAACTTTATTTGGACAAGCTTTGCTTAAGGGATATCTAAAAAAAGAACTAATAGGAAACGCTTCCCATAGATTAGTATTCTTCGTTACAAGTGGGAATTCACCATCTTTTCCAATTTTATCAATAAATCCACCTGTTACAAATTCCCATCCATTATGCTCACACTCTTCTATAATTGAACTAATATCATCCCAATATAGTTGCAATTCATCATCATCCGAAACAATCCACCAATCATTAGGATATAAATTTTTTATTTCGTTATAAAATTTAGTTACGGCTTCCCAATTAAAAACTTTTTCAGTTCGTTCATAGTACACACATCCAAATTCTTTAGCTATTTCTTTTACTTCATCAAATACATTTTTATTATCAGCATCTATTGAATAATAATTAACCAAATGTATTTCACTTACATCATCTTTATAATGATTCAACATTTGTCGTAAAGTATTCGTTCTATAACCGGTTACTGTAACTAATTTTGGTTTCATAAATTTTTTATATATTCCTTCAATCTATCTTTTGGATACCAATCTAATCTTTCAATATCATTATCTTTTCTAGTAGCGATTCTATAATTACCTTTAACGGAATCAATATATTTTACTTTTACATCGATATATCTTTCCTTAAACATTTCATATAATTGACTGATGCTATATGTAATGGTATTACCCATTTCCCACCCTAAAAGATTTATTAATTCAGTTTTACTCAACTTAACCAATCCATCAATAACATCATCTATATGAGTAAATGCTCTATATGAAAGCCCACGCATTATCATTTCTATTTCTTTATCATCTCTTATATTTCTTCTCCACTTTCCGATTACCGCTGCCATATGAGAATCAACTAATTCACCTGGCCCATATACATTATATAATCTTACAATAGTAACATCCAACCCCATCCCATCTCTATAAAAATTACATAACTCTTCACCAATTCTTTTTGAGGATGAATATGGGGATATGGAATGATGAACTGATGATGAACTTACAAATATTACTTTACAATTATTTCTTAATGCATAATCTAATAATTCTTTTGTACCATTTACATTAACTGAAAATGTTAGGTCTTTATGTTCATATGATAATTCCAATCTACTAAATGCGGCCAAATGATAAATGTAATCATAACTTTTATTTTCAATGTTTATCATTGCCCTAACATCTCCTCCTAAAAATTTAGCACCATCTACAATTTTAGCTTCTTTGCCAATATATAGATTATCAATTATATCAACTTCGTTACCTTCTTCTAATAATCGTTTAGAAAGTGCATATCCAATAAATCCACATCCACCGGTAACTAATATTTTCATTTTCTTCTAATTAAAGTAAGACCTGTTGATGATGGTTTATTTTTTACAATACCATGATTAAAAAGATTAAAAACTTCCCATTTAGTAGTATCAATTTCTTTTGCTAATTGTATAGGCCCATTCCAATCATCATGTTCACCTCTATCTTTTACTTCTTGAGTTACAATAAACTTATCATGATACTCTGGATCTGTATCATGTATGGAGATGATACCATTTTCAGATAATATTTGTGAATAGAGTTCAAAATCTTCTTTAACGTTTTCATACGAATGTCCGGCATCGATGTGTAAGTAATCAATTTTAATATCTTGCATTACAAAAAAATTATGAAATGCTTCTTCAGTTGTAGTGTTTATAATTCTAGGATGAAACGTTCTACGAAAAAATGATTCTTCATCTTTCCAATTTACTAATCCACCAATTCCATTCATTGCATCTACTACATAAGTTGATCCAATATCACCATAATTAAAATCAGCATTACCTTCGAATATTCCCTGCTTATGTAAATCATATCTAGCCTGTGTCATTAGACGAGGAATGAATCCTCCACCACTTCCTAAACATACACATACTTTAGCTCTCATATATTGAATAATCGAATATACGATTAAACCATCGCCTAAGTGTACATCAGTTGCTCCGTGAGACCATCTATAAGGAACGGAATGTTCCTCTTCTTCACCTCTATAATCAAACTCTAAATTGTTTGTAAGGTATCGTTTTATGTAGTTTAAATCTTGTAACATCTATTAAATATAATTATCCTAATCTACAAAATTAGGAATTATTTATAATATTTCCAACTTTTTCTACCCATTTATTTTTATCACCAAACCCTTTCAAATAACTCTTTAGCTTCTCAAATTCTAATAATTTTTTTTCATAAGGAGTTTCTATTAATTCTTTAATTAAATCATCAAAATCCTCTTTATTTTCAACCCTATATTCATAATTACACTCCACTCCCCACTCTTTATGTAATATAGGTAACTTCCCATAATTAACAGAATCAAATATTGAATATCCAAATGGTTCATTTTTATATGCTGCATGAAATAATTGCCAACTCTTATCCACAAACCAATTACGATGTATATTCATATCAAACTCATAAAACTTACATCTTTTAAAGTTATACATTTCTGATATGTTATAATAATCATATTTGTGCGTTAGAACTTTAGCAGAATGATTTGATAACCAATGAGGATTTTTACGAGATTCAAATCTAGCTGCATATCCAATTACTTCGGAACATTCTTCTATTAAAGTTCTTTCTTCGGTAAATGTATAATAATTTGGTATAGTGATACAATCAAAATCTTTCAATAAAGGAGAGTCATTTAATCCTATCCACACCTTATTTTTACATTTTCTAAGTAAAAGATTTTGCCAACTCAATTCTATTTTAGTTGGATACATTTTAAAATCAGTTCCACTATCAGTTATGTCTTTTGCATATGCCTGGATAAATACGGTATCCCATTTACTTTGATATTCCATAAGATATTCCCTATGTGAATACGGAGGATGTAGAAAAATAATCCTATCACATTTATCTAAAATTTCTTCTGTCTTTTTTGGGTTCTCTAATCGAAAAGTATGTGGAATAGTTATAGAAGATTCTATATGATTAGAACTTCTTTTATTATCAATTATAAGATGAACTTTATGTGAAAGAGTAGGAACTACTTCTTTAATAAAATTATTTACCCATATATCTCCTCCGCCGATGATTTGATTTCCGGCGGATGTTGTAACCAATACTATCATAACTTATTTTGATGGTCTGAAAATGGACAACCATATACATCTTCTCCCTTAAAATATCTTCTACCATTACCATTTGGTTTATGTATATCTTTGGTTGCACGCTCTATTCCAAAGTCACGCATTGCTGTTTGTTCTTCTTCTATTTCTTCTTTTGTAAAAATATCATACCCATTTACCAATTCAAACTCATCAACAAAATGTCTAGGTATAGGCAATACACATCCTATGTAATCACCTTTATTTATAGTAATTTCGGTATTAGGCCTTGTTATTTTTAAATTGAAGGTAAAATCTCTTCTAAGATTATCCGTTTCAACAACTCCGGTCATATGATGTACCCCATCAATAAATTGATTTGGTGGGTTTATTGTCATAAGATTCACACCAGGCGGTGTTCTAAATGTAAATCTATTTTGAATTGTAATTGTACCCATTCCAAAGTGAGAAGATATTGATTGATAATTTTTATTAACATCTTCTTCTAAAATTTCAACAGTGGTATCGGATGGAGAATCCCCACCATTCCATATTGCCTTAAAAGTTTTTAATGATTTTATACCAAACCCATACTGATTTCCGATAACCAATGGTAAACAAAAATATGCATGTTTTATAAACCAATCACGTTTAAATTTACCTTTTAATGATTCTATTATTAATTCATTAGATTTAATAAAATCATTATTTTCAGGTATAGTTACTAATTTATTGTTTGACACTACTATCATAACCATTCATTTTATATTGTTCATTAAAAGTCCAAAAAGATGTTAAGGTATAACGAATTCCACTTATAATAGGTTTAACTCCATGCAGATATTCTAATGTACCAGGAAAAAATACCAAAGTATTTGCTTTCGGTTTTATTTCAATGTTTTGTTGTGGAAAATATATTTCTCCTCCTTCATAATTATCATTTAAATAAAAAACACACCCGAAGTCTCTCCAATAATATGGGTGCTCTCCATTTTCATTTTGCCCATCGGCATGTGGATGTTGATAATCACCATTTTCCCATTTTACAATACCTAAATAATCAGGATATATATCAGAATTCAATTCAAAATCTTTTTTTATTTTAATTTCTATATTTTTTAAATAATTAAAATTATCAATTGAATTCTGATATATCACTCTACCTATCCAAACATTGGTAGTATTTCGCTGACCCCACTCTTTTGTTTCTTTTGAAAAATTTAAATATTTTTCAAATTCAAATGTTGGTAAATAATTTTCAGTTATTGATATAAATCTATTCATTATTGTATTATACTAGTTTATATCACAATTTGTAATTCCTCCTAAAGAATTATTTGTAGATTGTCTTACAACATTTCCATCAGAATAAAATCCATTATTCACTACACCACTTCCATCAGATGTATCGGACATTGCCGTAGCATCTGCAAAATCAGCAGCGTTGATCCAAAATGTATTAGTTCTTCCGGTTTGAGCTCTTGCACATGCAGTTCCGCCGCCTCCGCCAGTACCGACTGCCAATTGAACTTCTGTCCACGATGGTGGTGGTGGAGGAGGTGGAGGTGGTGGTGGCGGTGGTGCCACGCTACAAGCAGTCACCGTTTGTATGAATCCTCTTGTCTCAACATAATAAACCGATGTACCATCTGAATAATATCCATTTGCAACATTTATATCACCATTTGGAGAAGTTTTCAATATACAACCACTTGATAATGATATACAAGTACTATAAACCGGATTCGTGCCAGCAATACAAGCAGCATTCGGGTCTCCAGCACTATATCCTAAATTAAAGGCATAATATGTAGGAGGCGGCGGCGGTGGAGGCGGCGGCGGTGGTGGTGGTGGCGGCAACGGTGGAGGTGGAGGTGGCAACGGTGGTGGCGGTGGTGGCGGTGGTGGAGGTGGTGGTGGAGGCGGTGAACCACCCGCACTTTTTCCATAAAACTCATCCATCTTTAAATCATTACTACCATCAATTGTAAATGAAACTCCATACGCAGCTGCAGCTGTAGCCATATTCACTTGTGTACCAGATGCGATTCCTCTATCGGTATTAAACAAATTAAATGATATTTCCCCTGATATTGGTAACGCCATTACTTATTTTTTTTTAACTCCTCTACTTCGGTTTTAAGTTCTTTTATAGATTGAACCAATAATGGTACTATTCTATCATATTTTATAGCTAAATATCCATCTTTTCTTTGTGCAACAACTTCTGGTAACACCTCTCTTACCTGTTGAGCAATTAATCCAATATCATGTTTTCTTATAAAATAATTATCTTCGCCTTTACCATTACTTTCTTTTTCTATATATTCATCAGTCCAATCAAATTCAACTCCATCTAATTTATTTATTTTTTCAAGAGCATTATCAATTGGTATAATATTTTCTTTTAATCGTTTATCTGAACTAAAAAACGCAGTAATGTTTCCGGTTGCAGTTAATCCACCTCCAATATTCACAAAATTTGCATTTGCGGCATTTCTTTCAATTATACAATATCTATCGGTAGAAGCTACAACCTGAAATCCTCCTGCTACTAATTCCGTTTTTGAAATTGTTTTCGAAATTGATGCACCAGTAACGGTTGGAGTTCTATAAAATGCTCTCAATTCAATAGTTGAAACATTACCATTTGATAATTGTCCAGCTACCTGTCCAAATCGAATATAAGGAATTATATAATAAGTTGTACCACTTGTAACAGATATATTACCGGTTAGAATAGGGTCTGGAACTGAACTTTTAGCAAAACTTGTACCTCCTGTTAGAGTCTGACTCCAGTCTACATATGTGGAGAAATTTCCAACTTCAGTTCCACTTACACTACCGGCTCTTATAGAAACTCCTATTGTGTAACTGGCCCAAAAATAAACCCATGAAGGGGAAGGGGCTACACCATTTGGTTCTACTATACCAATTGCAGAAGATGGAGTTCCTCCCAATACTATCGCACATTGGAAAGTTGCAGTTTGGTTTGGTACAAATGTACCCACAGCTGATGATCCACCTGTTGAAAACATAGGATCATCACCATAATCTATTTGATTAGCTTCTGGATATGTACTAGAATCATAACTAATTGCCGAAATTACAGATTGTTGAGTATATGGTAAATTAGAAACCGTTGATGAACCTGCAATTATGGTACTCAAAAATCTTGCAGAACTTATATCCACTGCTAAATCAGTTCCATCATAAATCTCTAATGAGGGTTTTGTTGGATTAGAACTTAATTTCATTTTATTAGAGGTATCGTTAATTTGCGAAGGGCCTATTTGCCATCCACCAATTGATCCCGCACCCGCAGTAACAGTTCCACTAAAATCTCCTCCAGCTGCAACTAATGTACCAGTAAACGTACCACCGGCAGCATTTAAGTTACCTCTAAAAAATGCATCTCCCGATGAACTAATAAAAAAGTTTTTACTTCTCAAAGAACCATTATCCAAATTTAAAATAGTTCCATTTAGAGTATATCCACCCACTGCCAAAGTTTCACCACTAGCTAATGTATATCCAGTTGATGTAATAACACCGGTTGAAACTTTTCCACCATTAATAGTTGTAACATCCGCACCTCCAATATGATTTGTAATTGAACCCTTTGGAATTATTTCTGATGCGTTTGATCCATCACTAATATTATTAGCAGAAGTAAATGTTACCAATCCGGTAAATCCTATTGCCTGAACGGGAGTGGAAAAGGTTGGGGTGGCAGTATCTCCTCCGGCAGTTGTTTCTACTGCAGTATATGTCGAATACCAATATTTGTTACTATTTCCAGCTGCAAATGTTGGTGCCCCCTTTGCCCAATTCGATGTTAAACCTCCAAAGTTTCCAGTACTAAAAGTAAATGATGTAGCAGAAGGAGTTGATGGAGCTGATGCAGCTGATAATTGATAATAAATTAATCCAGTTGCAGTTCTTTTACCGTTTACTCCATCAGTTCCATCAGTTCCATCAGTTCCAGGATCTCCTTGATCACCTTTTGCACCGGTTGGAACTTTTGTAAATCTAACAACAATTGTTTGGGTTTGACCGCTCGATCCTTCACTATCAGTATGTGTAACGACAACAGTAGCAGATGCTTCTGCGGCATTCATAACAGCAGATGTCATAGTTAATGTGTTACTACTAATAGTTGGATTAGTAGAAAACCCACTATATGTTGCAGTCATAGATGTAAACCTACTCGTTGTTCCTTCTAAAGCATTTATTGTTACATTACTTAATGTTCCAGTTTGAACACCTGCAGTATTTGCCAATACCGATTGAGCCTGTGGAGATGCTGTTACAACAACTAACGGAACTGCTTTTTTAATCTTTGTTAAAGTTATAGTATCATTTAAAATTCTATTTGTACTTTCACTATCAGTAACCCTAGCAGTCAAAGTTATATTTGTAGAATTAACAGCATTACCTAAAGTTCTTCCATTTAATGTTATTGTACTACTTGTTGATCCCGAAGTGGTTACAATGCTTCCAATATCAGCAGAGGAAGCGGTTAATGAATTTATAGTTAAAGAAGATGTTGCTCCATTATAAGTCTGACGGATAACAACAGCTGAATTTGAAAACGCATCAATTTGTTCACCGGTGGATTTAGCCGATACAGATTGAGCAGCATTTGTTGTAATAATTTCTAAAACCGGTGCCGCTTTTTTAACTTTTGTTAATGATATACTACCTGATACATTTCGAGTTATATTTTCAGAATCTAAAACAGTACCATTCAATAATAAATCGGCAGAATCAAACGCATTATTTAAAGATGCTGTCAAAAATTCTTTGTTAGAAGATGTCCATACGTTTACTGCCCCAACTGGCACCGATGTGATAGTTAAACCACTTAATAATCTTCGAGTAGTTAAACCATCATATGTATCCGATACACTCATAGTAACGGGTGCAAATGTCCCAACTTGAATTCCAGTTGATGTTGAATCGGTACTTTGATTTGAATTTACAACATTAAAAGATATTACAGGTGCCGCTTTTTTTACTTTTGAGTATGTAATTTCTTTTGAAGAACTTATAATAGTACCACCTCCATCTTTATATTTTACATCCAATATCAATGAACCACTATCTATTGATAAAGAAGATAATGAATAATTTGTACCATTAAAACTAGCATTAACACCGGCAGTTGTTGATGATGATATACTTGCAGTATATGTATTATTTGCGAATGAAGGAGAATAACTTATAACTTCACTACCAACTTTTACTAACAAAGAACCACTACTACCATTTAAACTTCCTGATATAGTACCATTTGATAAAGCAGGAAAAGAAGTGTTTTCATTTGTAGCGATAACAGAAAATCCATCTAATACCTTTACCGGTGAAATTTTTACAAAATCAGAATAATCTACTCCTAAATTATCAGAACCGGTAAAAGCATATACTGCTTCTCCTACTGAATATGAAAATGAACTTCCATTTAAATTATAAGTTGTAACACCATCAGTAGTTCCCACAACTGATAATGGGGGTGCTAAACTTGAAGATTTTACTTCAATTGGAACAACCAATGATTCTAAGTTTTGCCTTTTTGCCTGAATTAAAATTGTTTGTCCAGTTGGGTTTAGTGATAAATCAGTTGCTTTGTAGAAAAATTGATTAGTGTTAGCACTTACAAATAATCCCTTTGAATCAGTTCCATCTTGCCCACTTGCTCCAGCTACCAATCTTCCAATAGTAAACCTCTTAATAAAAGGTTGAACGGATTCAGTTTCGGTTAATGTATAGGTAATTCTATCAACAATAATATCACCACTTTGTGTTGGATGATTATGAAATGCTCCTGTAAAATTTGTAACATTTAATGAAGCTGAAAAACTATATAAATCTTCATGATAAAAATCAAATTCACCTGGATAATTTTTACCGGCTCCGGTATAAACAGATTCAGAGATAACAAAACCACCGGTATCAAATACTTGTCTTGTTATTGTCAAATCACCTAATATTCTATTTTTAGTTCCAATTATGTTTATTGATTGTGATAAAGGTAACGGCTCTAAACTAGATGAGAAATTAAAAAATTGTTTATCAACATCTATAACAATATTTTTATCAATCAACCCTATATTACCACTTTGAAATGTTTTTGCACTCGTTACATTAATAGGAACATAGTTATTATTAATATCAAAAAATTCAAATTTAAAATCAAAAGTTTCTCTTTCTAAATCTCTATCAATTGGAATTATAAAACTAAATTCATCAGGTGAAAATCCTAATTCATGTGCAGCTTGTAAACTAACTTGCCCAACATGCCAATATGAGTTAGGAGTTGTATTATCCGCTTCAAAATGAAGAGTCCAATTATCAGTTATAGGAGGAAAAAAATTATATGATAACTTATTAGCACTTCTATATTCATTTGAACCACTTAGTGATACAATACTTTCCGTTACATAGTAATTTGAAATACCACTTCCACTTCTTAAGGTAGAAGTTAGATACACTTTTAACGTATCATTTTGATTATTAGAAGATGTATCATAATAGTTATAAAATTCCAAAGTGTATTCACTTCCACTTTCTAATCTAATATCATCTCCTAAATTTGTAGATAATCTATTGTTTTGAAGTTTTACTGCTCTATATACTTTCGAAGAATCTAAAATATTTCCTGCATTACTTTGAGTTACCCAAAAATTATTCCAATTTTTTCCACCTTCATAAGATGCACTAAAATGACCGGTATCAATATTCGAACCGGATACAATTGTAGTTAATAATTCTGCTGAAGCAATTCTTGTATCTTGAATAACTTCATAATCTACATTCGATGCTCTTGATTTTTTAAATACCTTAACTCTTTCAACATCACCTACAAATGTTTGAAGTTGATTAATTTCAAACCTACCAAATGAACCTAATATAGATGATGCAACTGGATTTTGATTATATTGATAAACTAACGAATAAGATTTTCCATTAAAGTTTGAAACAACATTATTAGAATCAGTATATGGAACTTGAATTATTAATGTTCTTTGATTCAAATATTCTACAATTTCAACATCCTGCAATGAAGTTCCTGATACTGAAATACGAATTGCTCCATCCCTAAAATCAGTAGTTTCGTTTTGGATTAAATACTGAACTCCTCCTCTGTACCCTCTATATGATGTACCTTCGGAAGGAGTTAATGCAATACCTCTTACGGTTCCATTTGTTTGTGTAGCAGTAACAAGATTTCTAGAATAAAAACTTTCATTTAATTCTTCTATAATAATTTGAGGTTTTTTAAGAAATCTTACTCTAGTTTCATTTGGAATATTTTTATTTATCTTAATATCTCTTTCCCATTTGATATTATAAATCCCTTTCCAATCTTCCGGTATATCTTGAGTAAAACCATCTTCATCTATCCATTTTTCTAATTCTCCCAATATAGTAATTTTTCCTATACCAATTGGAGTATCTTCATAAACGTGAACTGAAATAAGTTTTGAAAGACCTTCATAATATTCGGGTATACCTTCTCCAGGCTGAACGAATAAAGGGTTTCCTTCGGTATCTAAAATTTCTATCTTAATTTCAGTTGAAGGTTTTAAGAATGTCGAACCTTCAATCAAAAACGCATTTTTCCCAGAAGTTAATAAATCACTCAATTCCGATATTTTGAAATATTGTGATAATGGGTTATTATCCAAAATGAATGTTTGGAAATTTGTTAAGTTTAAAAGCGGTGAAGTTTTTTTAATTTTAGACATTAAACTATTCTTTATTTAAAATAAATATTTCATATATGTATTTATATAAGTAAAATCTAAAGAAATCTAAAGAATGATAAAGAAATCAGAACGATATGCTATGTTACAACTTCCAAAGGAGGTTCACACCGCATTAAAAGATTATTGTGATGAGAGAGGTTATAAAATGAGTAGGTTCGTATCTAATCTAATTAAAGAAAAAATACGAACCACTACTAAAGTAAGAAATATACTACCGGTAGATAGAGTTAAAACTTAACGGAACTAAATCCGTTATCTTTCTTAATTTCTAAAAGAGTATCTACCACATCTCTCATAGAATCAATATGTGAAATAACAATCACAAATTCAAATTGGGTTTTTAGATAAGCAAATGCCATAAATAGTGATTGTAAATTTTCACTATCTAATGTACCAAATCCTTCATCAATTACTAAGAAGTTAGGTCTAGGTAAGTTACATATATTAATCAATGCAACTCTAATCGCCAAACCACTAATAAACTTCTCCATACCACTACACATTTCAAGTGGCCATTTTCTACTATCTCCATAATTGATGTAAGCATTTACATTTTTGCCATCCATTTGTAGGTTCATACTGAATTCTACTATTTGACCTAAAATGTTATTAATCTCTCCTTCAATAGATGGTAATGTTTTAGAAATCAATTCGTATGATATACCATCCCTTTTGACAGCATCTAAATAATATTCATATAGTTTATTAGTTTCTTCTAACTCTTTTACTTTTTGAATATTAGCTTCTATTCCACTTTTTTCTTGCCTAGCTTTAGATATGTTTGTATTAATATTCAAAATATCATCACCTCTTCTCTTAAGCTCTCTTTTAATACCATCTAATATTTCTTTTGTATCAGATATATTTTTTCTAAGTTGCTTATTGGTTTCAATTTGCTCTTTATTTTTATGATATTCTTCAATCTTAGATGTAGAATCTTTAATACCATCTTCACAATCTCTTATATCCAATTTTGTCTTAGATATTTGCTCTTTTATTCTACTAACTAAAGTTTTAGAATCATTTACCTCTTTATGTTTTGATTGAAATGCTCTATATGCATTTTCTACACCTTCCATTGTATCCAATGTTTGTTGAATACCTGTGCAATCAATTAATGCCTGTTTAACGATTTCTTCTAATTGAGGTAATGCTTCTTTTACTCTCATTGCATCTTTTACAAAATCATTATTACAACAAAATTCACAATTTGGGTCATACTCATGTTTATCTAAATGTTTAATCTTTTCTTCTGCAGAACTCAAATGTAATTTTGCAGTTGAATAAACTTTTTCAGCTTCAGTTAATTCTCTTTGTTCTCTTTGATAATTTGAATATGCGGTTTCTATATCAACACCACCATATATAGATAATTCTCCTTGTGTTTTAACTAATTCAGTTACTATACCTTCTGCCTGAATTAATTGAGAATTCATCTTTTCAAGTTTTGTGGTATTTGTTTCCAACGAACTTGTAAAAGATTCTAATCTATTTGTTTCAACATCCAAATCAATTAAGATAGTTGTTTGTTGTATTTGAGATTCTAATGAAGATAATTTTCTTTCTATTTCAGATTTATCTGATTCCAAATCTTCTTTATCATCTACTAATAATTTGAATTCAGCTTCTCCTTCTGAAATAGTAGTTTCCAATTCGGCTAATCTTACCGAAAAATCATCTTTCTTAAAATTCTTAAGTAAAATAGATGCTTCTTTATTATCTTCGTTTACTACATCAAATAATTTATCAAATACATTTACACCGATATATTGAGCAAGAATATCTTTTCTTTCGGATTGAGATTTATCAATGAATAAAGCGTTATTACCTTGCAATGATAAAGATGTCATTACAAAGTCTTCATATGTTCCTAAATACTTTCTAATAATATCGTTTGTATCTCTTCTCTCTTCTCCATTAAGAGATTCTTCCATTCCATCAACTACTCTATAAAAGTTTACATTTACTTTTACATTTCCACCTTTGGTAGTATGAGCCTCTCTTTCAATGAAATAATCAACCCCATCAATCTCAAAATTGAATTTACAACTAAAAGTATCTTTTTGATTATTCATAATATGAGTAGCCTTAAATGCTCTACTACATTTATCGAATATGCAAAATGATAATGAATCAAATAAAGATGATTTACCCTGTGTGTTTGGTGCAAATAAACCTATGATTCCTCTGGCATTTTCAAAATTAATTTTATTACCTTCACCATATGAGAACATATTACTGAATTCGAAAGTTTTTGGAATCCAAAGAATATTATCAGTATCCTCATGTGTTATTTTAAGATTAACTTTATTATTAATCTCAACAATTTTATCCAATGTTTTATCATCTAATAAAAATTGTCTTTCTAAATATTCTCTAATTAAACCATTTTGAACATTCGGGTCTTTAACATTACCCGCTAAATTTCTAGCATTTCGGTTTTTGGATTTAAGAGAATTTAATGTATCCTGTTTGGTAATAGTAATTTCATTTACCTTAAACAATTGTTGTAATTCAGCAGATACTAATTTAATATCGCTTACTTCGGTATCAGAAAATCTAACTCTTAATCTAGGTTGTTTAGGTAATTTAGTGCCTATCTCATTCTTTACCCATTGTGGAATTACGCCATTTACTACATCAATAGTAAGATAACCATAATCATTGTGAATGTTAAATTCTTCAAATGTTTCTTTTTCTACATCCCACAAAAGATATCCATGATTCTCTAAGTACTCTCCGTGATTTTGTTGAACAGTTGAACCAGCATAAACTACTATTGGTTTACCATTTGATTTATCTCTATGTTGAACTACTTGCCTTTTGTGAATATCCCCCATCAAAACCATATCAAACCCATCAAACATATCGGGTGTAAAATTATGAGAAGATACTACATATCCAATATCAGTTTTTGCCGCATCAACAGGCCCGTGGAAGAAACAAATTTTCTTATTACCATTTACATCACTACCCTTCGGCCAGTTTTCTTTTTTATCTAAAATTGAATAAACAGTAAAGGTAATATCATCGGTGATTTGATAAACACCGGTATCTCTTAAATAAACTAAATTTGGGAGTGAAAGGTTATCACATATAGGAGTAAGCACATCCAAACGGTCTTTGTTGTTTAGATTACAATCATGATTTCCAGTGATAACAAATGTAGGTCTTCTCTTAGCACACTCGGTAAAAAACCAAGTAATCTCTCTCACTAATTCAGGAGACATTTCAGTTTTAGCATGTGCAATATCACCTGCTAAATAAATAACGGAATCCTCTAAGTTTTGAGAATCCACATCGGACAAAAATTTGTTTAATACTTCTCTATATTCTTTATGCCTTTTTAAATTGCGGATATGCAAATCGGCCAAGTGATAGATGTATTTGATTTTATCTAACTTGATCATAGTATATTTCTTGATGTAAAGATACGAAAAAAATGGGATATATCCAAATTATTTTTTATTGGACTTAGAATTAAAATATTCTTCTAATTTCTCATCTAAATAATCCATTGAGTCTGAAGGGCCTTCGTACCCCATATATTTTGCATATATTCTCAATCTATCTGGATCCTGTTCTAATTGTTTCTTTAAATCTTCTAATTTTGGAAGATGTGCTGTTATATATGTCATATTAAATCGTTTGGGGCATTTCGGTAAATTCGATAACTATCATCATCAAAGTGTTGGGTTGATACTTCGAATATAGTAGATTCATCCACCATTGCTTCTAATTGGTGTGGTAATCCTCTCTCTATAAGAACACTATCTCCTACGCCCAATACTTTTGTATTTAGCTTTCCATTTTCAACATCTATCCAATTGAATATAAATCCACCCTTTTGCACATACCAAGTTTCTTTCTTTTTCAAATGATAGTGCATTGAAAATTTATCTCCAATTTTATTGAATACTAACAATTTTCCACAATACTCTTCATCATTATGAACCCACAATTCATACCCCCACTTTTTATCTATTCTATGTGGTGCTTTAATATCTACATTTATTTCCATAATTAATTTGATAAAGGTGCTTTAATTGTTGGATGTGATTCGTAATTTTCTAATATAATATCCCCAGGCATAAACGATTCAATTCCATCTCTAACATGTACATTTGGTAATTGATATGGGTTTCTACTGATTTGTTCTTTTGCCTGCTCAATATGATTTACATATAAGTGTGTATCTCCTAAATTACCAATCAATTCATCTGGAATCATTCCCAATTCATCTGCTATCATCGTTAGTAGTAACCCATAAGAAGCAATATTAAATGGTAATCCCAAAAATGTATCTACACTTCTTTGATTCCACATTAAAGAGATTGCTCTATATTTTCCAGGATGAACTATTTTTTCTTCTCTTGTTGTTTTTCTCGTATAAAGTTGAAACCCATAATGGCAAGGTGGCAGTGTCATTTGGTCTAATTGTCCAACATTCCACGCTGATACCATTAATCTTCTACTATCAGGATTTGTATTAAGTTCATTAATCAAATTTTGAATTTGATCAATTGGTGGGTATTTGTGATATGAAACCCCATCTAAATATTCTTCTTCACTTACCCATGCTCTCCATTGTTTACCATAGATAGGCCCTAAATCACCCCATTTCTTCCCAAACTCATAATCTGTTTTTATTTTTTCAATAAATTCTTCTTTTGTGAGTTGCCCATCTGAATCTAAAGATGTTTTGGCTGCATAATTTTTATAAGCATCTCCATCCCAAATATGACAATCATTATCAACTAAGTATTTGATATTAGTATCGCCTCTTAAAAACCATAGTAATTCAGTTACCATAGTTTTCCAAGCCATTTTCTTTGTAGTAAGTAATGGAAACCCTTCACTCATTTTATGGCGGATTTGTCTACCAAATACTGAAATAGTACCAGTACCGGTTCTATCCTCTTTTTGTATTCCATTATCTAAAATATCTTGTAGTAATGCCTGATATGATTTATCTAAATTGTTCATATGATTTTAATCTTTTATTATTTTCTTTCTTAAGTTCGGATGAGTATCGTTCTTTCATTCCAATTATTCTATGAAAATCTTTATATGCGGTTGGATGGTAATCTTCTAAATAAGATAATCCTATTTGATATTCAGAAATAATATCTTCATATCTATGTTCTTTTGAATCAAACCCGTTTTCCATTATTTCTATTTCAGATTTTAAACTATCTATTACGATTTGTAACGAATCTCTTTTTTGTAACGATGTTAGATAACTCTCTTCTGCTTTTGTTATGTTTACTTTATTATGGTTCATAGTTAAACCAACTGCTATAAATCCTATAAAAAGTATTGTAAATAATCCAATTTTGTATGTTGTATTTGAATCCATATTATAAAGATAATTTAAGTTTTATTAAATCTTCAAAAGAAGAAGTTGTGTTTGTTTCTATTTGTTTAGTAACTTCAACAAATCCCATTTCGGAAGGGTCTTTTCCATTTAAAGTTATGATTTTACAATCAATTCCATTATTAGTTAAATATTGATAATGCCTAACAGCATCTCCCATAGCATCTTTATCTAACACTATATTAACCGAAGGTTTTTTTGTTAATATCTTATCACTTAAACTTTTTGGAAGCGTTTTACCAAAGATAGGAACTGCATTTCTTTTAATAGCAATTGCATCAAATGCACCTTCACATAAAGTTATAGGCATATCCCAATTTATAGTTGAATCAAACCCAATAATATTTTTCGATACAGGTGGGTTTTTATATTTCATATTTTCATTTGGGTAGATACTTCTTGCTATAAAGAAATTTAATCTACCATCACAATCATATGATGGAATAATTACTCTGCCTTTATATAATCCACTATCACAATATCCTATTCTATGTTTTAAAATATCATTATCACCTATTTCTCTTTTTTTAAGATAATTATAAGCAACTTTGTATTCTATAATATGTTGGTTATCTAATATAGTTTTATATTCAGATGGTAATTTTAATTCAATTTGTTCTTCATCTTTTACATCTCCACCAATATTAGCTTCATTATAAATTGTATTAACTTTTACAATTACTTCCCTATCAACTTGCAATTTACGAAGAAGAGTATATATTTTTTTACCCTTTGAATCACATACCCAACATCTCCATTTTTGTGATTCTAAATTAACCTGTAACTTTGGTTTATGATGTGAACAAAATGGGCAGTAGTATTGAATTTCATCTTTACCCAAGTTTCTACCACCACCTAAAACTTCATCTATTTTGGTCTTTACATATTGTTTATCTATTTCAGATATCATATCTTTCCATTAAAAATTTTAAATACCATTTATTTCCAGTATCATTTAAATGTTTATCATTTTTTGAAACGAAATGATCTGATTTGTTATTTTCTCGTAAATAAGTTTCTATACAATTATATTCGCCAAATTTGATATGTTCTGAATTTAATTCTAAATCATAATTTAGATGAAAATCATAATCATTTGTAAAAAACAAATATTCAAAATTTATTCCCACACTTTTTGATAAGTTTGAAAGAATTTTTAATTCTAGAATTAAATCTTTCAACAAGCGATAATAATTGTTGTGATATATAAATGAACAATACGGAGAATACAAATTTTTAATAAGAGGGTCTTTACTCCATCCTAAGTAAGGATATAAAGTGGAATACATTTTATTTTCAAATAGAAATTCATCTCTTATACCCTCATTCTTTTTTAAATATTCCAAATTTTTTGGAGTTGAAAGTAGTGTTTCAAAAGTATCATTATAAATCAGTAATAATCTTTCCGGAACGGTTAATTGAACCAAAACATTACAATCAAAGTATTGTTGTTCGATTAATTTGTTTAATTTAATCTTCGTTAATTTAAGAATATGATCATTCGAAAGAGATGAATGGGCATTATTTTCAATTCTCAAATTGAGATTATTTTCCAATAATAGGTGCTCATCCAATAACGAAAATGAATCTCCAAATAGATACAATTTTTTCATACCCAAATGTATGAAATTATTTTATCAATTCCAAATATTTTTTATACAAAGTGTGGGCTAGCCATTTATGAGATGCTAAACAAGGATGATCATCATTAACTCCTATGTTTTGTCTAAGTGTGAGATAACAGTCTTTATTCATAGAATCCCAACTTCTATATTCATTTCCATTGAAATTTATAGGTAAATAATATGGGCTTTCTTTAATAGTATCATAAATTAAATGATGGGAATAAAAATCTTCTAATCCCATAAAGAAAATACATTTACACCCCATTTCTTCTAATTCATTAAATTTTTCTATCAGTTTATTATAAATTATCATAAAAACTTCTGCAATTGTTTCGTTTAATGAACTTCTTCTTAACGGATCATCCAATAATGTTATATTTTCAATTAATTTCTTTTTTAAATCAACTCCTAACCATCTCACACCTTCATCATGACCTCCAAATGAAGTACTATTAGTAAATTCTACTATATCTCTTATAATATTAGTAAATTGAAAAACACAATACTTCGGTGCATAGTTTTTTTCAATTTTTATATAATCCATTAAAATTTCTAATCTTTCGATATTTCTATAATTATTCCCTCCATTTTCATTTTTAGTCATCAAACTAAAATTTAGAAAATTTTTAAGAATACCAGACCATCTATATTTTTCTCTATAATTAACCAACTCATCTAATGAAATCATTATCAATGATGATGGATAATAAGTCACTTTATTTTTATATAAATCAAATGTTGTCGGATATTTTTCTTGCCAATGATGAAATTCCAATCCTTCCCCATAAGTAAATGAACACCCAAATGTTAATAATAAATTTGTCATATTTGAGGAATATCTTTTCTAAAAAATTTTCCCAATATGTTATCATTATAAAAAACATTTGGGTTTTCTAATACTTCTAATGAAAATAAATACTTTGTTTCTAAGTATGTGAGATGTTTTGGAGAAAAGGCAAATTGAAGAATTCTTCTTTCAAATTCTTTTTCTTTGCCATCCTTAATAAGTTGTTTGATTTCAGATTGAGAACCATAATAGGTTTTCCAATCACTTTCTTTTTGAACTTTTTTCTTTTTACTAGCTCTTTTATCAGTTAGTTCCGCTAATTCCTTTTTACCCAATGCTTTTGTAGTTACTGATATAAGTTGTTTCCTCCCCACATATCGTTTGCCAGATGGAAGATGTCGCACTTCATATACAAAACCAAAAGCACCTTCTGGTATTTGATTAATATCAGAAATTAAGTCTTCTTTATACTTCCACATTCGTAACCTTATATTTTAATTAACGTTTTACTTTATCCGAATATTTTGATAAATCTGCTTGTCCCTTTCTTGCCGCTGATAAAACTTTATCATCTAAATTATAATCGGTATTACCAATTAATGCTTTAGAAGTAAATCCTTTCACCGCTAACAATCCACCAACTTTAGGTTTGATAAAGTCAGTTTTTTGATTTTTAGCATTTTTTTCAGGTATTTTAGAATTTTTGTAGGTATCTAATATTTGTGCCATTTTGTTTGTGTTTTATATAAATATTAAGTATCGAAACGAATAACGAAATTAATTGGGTAATCAGGTGTAGATTTAGGTTTAGATGGTATTTTAGCCACTGCTACCATATCATAATTTTCATCATATAATCCTATTGTTGTAATATAAGGAGCTAAATATGAACCAGTTGGGTCTATTGAAGAACTATATTCATATTCATCAAATCCAATTTTAGTTGTACCATCATAATCAGAAATTAATCTAAAATCTAAATTATATTCAGATGTTGCACCTTCAACCGTTGCTGGTGTGAATGGAATATATTTTCTAACATAAACATCACCATTGTAAAATTTGGTAGCAGATGGGTTTGTTGAATAGTTAAATTCATTTGGATTTACTTCTAAAAATAATTCATTTTCATAAATTGTTTTGGTGGATTGGAATTTCATATCCCAATTATTATCATTTCCAAAATTATAATTTTCACCTTCATCCAACGTATCCTTTACTCTTTCTACTCCATATGTTAAAACAATTATACCATTTGAATAAAATATGTTACCAATTGTACTTGCACCATTATATCTACTTAATTCTAAAGGAAAATTAAAATTTCCTAATGCGGTTAATACCCCAGATTGAACATCAAATCTGTAAATTAAAGTTTCTGAATTGGGGCTTCCTTGATAACTTAATATTATATTACCATCTTGATTAAGATCACTATCACCATTATTAAAAGATACTACATCTAAAGTAAAATATAAACCATCATTCATCAAAAATGTAGCAGTATTATTTCCTATATCCAATGAAGTGAGTTCTACGAAATTTCTTCCAGAATATTTTAAATTACCTTTTCCATCATCAACGATAATAGATTCATCTGTATAATTTGTTAATATAAATGAATTTGGTTTTATACCTTCGCCTATATATTTTTGAGGTAAATTCCAAAATAAAAATCTATCACCTAAAACTCTTTCAGTATATGAAGCATAATTACTCATTTCTCCATATACCTTTGTTACATCGGTAAATTTACCTTCAAAGATTACACCGGTATCGTTTACATAATAACCATTTTTATCTAGATATTCCTGAAATTCATCAATATATTTTTTTTCAGATTGACTGTAATAATATTGGTATGATGTTGTTACGGGTATCGATAAATTATTTGAAATACTTACATCGTATTTTTTTAATTGTTTAGCATTATGTTTTCTCAAATTCCAATTGGTCACAACTCCTATTTGTTTTGCAGAATTTGAGTAGAATAATTGTTTTATACCCTTATATAAAGAATATTCTTTATATCCGGCTACTTCTCTATTTTCATTATTTTCAAAAGATCCAGATAAATGCTCTACTGCATATATTGGTGCAATAGTATTATCTAAAGTCCAGTTTTTATAGACTTTAAATGGTCTTATTGTAATATCAGATTTTTGAATAGACTTAAACATACACTTATAAATATAAGATAATAAAAAACCCGCCGAAGCGGGTTTCTATTTAAAATTAAGGTTTAAAAATTAAAATTAAAAATCAAGTTTTACCTTAATCAACACCTCCTTATCGAAGGATTTCGCGATTGGCTGTGATGTTTTCGCAACTGCAATCAATTCGTTAGCATCGTTGTATAAACCAACTGATGTGATATATGTTTTTGGATCCGTTTCAAATGATGGTTCTCTAAATGTTCCATCTGAACCACTTACAAATGTAGGGTTATTAGAGAAATTAAATTCTCTATTAGTCGCTCTTACAAAGAAGTGTTGAGTTGATACATTTTCAGTTCTTCTCATTTCAAAATCAGCTCCACCTTTAATTGAATTAAATAATCTTCTATGATTATATGTTTCTACTGAAGGAGCTGAAGCAGTTGATGGTAATAATTCACTGCCCACTACCGATGCTACCGCAGTTGGGTTTAATAAAATTATACCCAATTTAGGATAAAATTTACCAAATCCTTGTGCATTTGATGCGGTATATGTATTGATACTAGCAGTAGCTTCAGTACCTAAGTTTGTAGAACCAGATACAATGTTGAATACGGTTCCGGCTTTTCCTGCTTTATCAGAGAATTTTTTACCACTATCATCGATAAAAGTAAAAGAAGCTCCGTTTGAACCACTCAATGTAAGAGTTAAATTACCAGCATCAGCTTGTTGTCTATATCTAGCTCTTGCTAAGTTAATAACATATGCATGATCCAATTGATATCCATCTTCAATAGATGATGAATAAACGGTGAAAAATTCATCAGCTTCACCTTCATAGTTATCATTCAATAACATTCTGTATTGAGAGTAGATAGCTTTTGTAGGTAATAATGCTGAATCAGATGTAGTTAATTGTACCGAACCACTTCCAAATTTATGTCCATATGCTACTGCAAATTCAACAGGTGCAGATGAACCAGTGTTTGAACCGGTTAGATAAACATTTAAATAATATTTTGAAGCATCTGAACCACTATGACCTGCAATAGTTGAAGTTGAACCTGATGCAATTGCACCATTTAAACTACCACTACCATTACTCCATAATCCTTCAGTAACAACTTCAATTTTATTTGAAATTTTATCGAATTCACCAAATTTCTTAAAAATACCTTGTGATAATACACCACCACTAGCCAAACCTAATCTTTCGTTAGGAGGTAATGATGAGTTTAATATATTAGCAACCGCAGTAGGATCAATTACTCCCGCATTATCAATAAGATATTGGGATAATTGTTGTGTTACTGCTGCTCCTTGTGCTCCTGTAATTTGTGCCATTTTCTATTTTAATTTTTTTTATGCTACATAGTTTACTGTCACAGGAATAGAAACTGAACCTCCGGTTTCGTTTCCATAAACTGTCAAAGTTGTTACAACTGTTGCAGTAAGTGCAGGATTAGGAATAAATTCAAAAGAAGTTCCTCTTTTAACATCTGCGGTTGCAGCTATTGAATCACTAACTGAAATTTGTCCAGTTGCTGCAACTCCCAATCCAATCAATGTACCTGCTGTTTTATCAGCTAATACTGCCGTAAAACCTGCAGTTGTATTACCTGCTGGTGAAGTTGATGGGGTAATAGTAACTTTACCTCTAGTTTGGTTTGTACTAATTGAAGTTGTTCCAATTGATACTTGAGGTATTTTAGTTGTTCCTTTTGGAAGTGTTACAAGTTTATATTTTAAAACTTGAGTTTCATCAGGAGATGCTTCTAAAATAGGAATTGATTTAATAGCCGCATCATAGTATGCAGAACCTTTTGGGTGTGCTGCATCATATAATTGGTAATCAATCTCATCATCACCCAATGCAAATTGAGTAATGTTTAATGATTGTCCAGCTGCTAACTTTTCTCTACCTTTTTTTGTAAGAATAGCATCTACAATTATGCTTGAATTATCTAAGTAAGCCATTTTTAAATGTTTTGGTCTTTTTTAATAATAAATATATAACCTTTTAGTTTTATAACTTTTTTTTAATCAACTTCTAAAATTGGTTCACCACTTCCTCTACCAGATGGAGAAACTCTCAATCTATTTGGATTAGTTACAAACACTTCTACTGCAGATGTACCATCTAATGTAGTATTGGATGTTTGTTTAGAACCTTCGTAAAAACTATTTTCTAAACCTCTAGCGGTATCCTTCGTATATCTATAATGACCACTTGTATATCCATCAAATATTTTTATAGCAGTTATTATTCCATTTTGATATGGGAATACCCCTAATGCAGAGATTATATCAGTATAAAATGAATGTGCAGTTGGAGTTCTGAATTCTCCATTTGCTTTTTCATCAAACGGACTTACTAATATTAATTTATTTTCAAATCTATATTGTAATTCCAATTCTATTTTATCAGTTGCTCCTAACTTTGTAGTGTTATATAAAGATGAAGATAAACCATTTGCAGGAACTCTCTTTGGAACATATCTTCCATAACGAACCGTTATTAAATATGCATTATATCTTTCGGTTAAAATTAATGTTCCGTCTTCTCTAAAATATGTTCTATCCAAAGCACCTCTTTCTCCATAAAGACCAAACCCTAAATTAAAAGGTGAGTCTGCATCGTTTCCTACTTGCTGATATGAATTTTCTAAATCATATTCACCTAAAATTGTAGCGTTCTTTAATCCGGCATCTATTTTTATTTCAATACCACCCATAGTAGATCCGGAGTTATAAATTATATCCCCTATTATCAAATCATCGGTAACTATTGTATTACTTGCAGTATAAAAAATATAATCAGAATTAATATTCATCAACCCATCAACGCTATATGAAGATGAATAAAAAGGTACACTAACTTCAAATTCTCTATCCACTTCCATATTCAAACTACCAGTGTGATATGGAACTTCTAATGATATATTTTGTGTTTCAGTAACATCAAAAGATGCACTATGATAAATATTTTCAGCAGTAGGTCTATTTATTTTAATTTTACTTCTATCTAACAAAGAAGGTTCAATTAATATACCCTTTGATACATTAGCTCTAGCAGGTATAACCTGTTCTAACATATCAAATAAAGATTTATCAACTGATTTAATCAATTTGATATATTCATCGAAATTTAAAGAAGTTCTTTGGAAATAATAATTTCTTAATTCAACTAAATTAGGATAAGAATCATTTCCATATTCATCATCCCAACTACCTATGTAATCTCCAATGTTAATAGCTCCTAAAGAACGAAGAATATCTAAGTTTAATTCTTTTACAGGTGAGAAGAATAATCCTAATCTATTTGAATCAATTGGTGCTCTATCATAAGCCTTTTTAGTTGCTCTTGCTTTATAAGATAATTGACCGGTTAATTCAATATCTTCCAATCTCACCTTATCCTTTCCTACAAATCCTATTTGAGGAACTTCAGCTGTTACAAATCTTTCATAACTTTCATAATGATATGGATATGTTGAAATTGATTCTGATACAATTGCAACCACCGATGATGTATATGATGAAGTAACAGGTGCTACGTTTTTAATTGAACCGGTATAATATAAATTTTTAGGATATTCAAAATCTAATCTTAATAATAAATCATCAGTAGATGAAGATACGTGATTTCCAAATACTACATCGGGATTCAATGTATGCGATGTTAATACTGAAGACGATAACGCGCTATTCCATAATCTAACCTCATCTATCGATCCTATAATTCCATTTAATCCAGAACCATTTACTATTAGAGTTCCATTATAATCCCACGGTGAACCACTATAATAAGTGTTACCATCGATAAATGATGCGGATGAGGAAACTTGCAATACTAATGAAGCACTCTTAGCTAATCTAATTCTATCCCCATTAGCCTCTCTTAAGTACATTTGATATGTATCAAATAACTTTCCACTATTATCCGAAGATGTTGATTTTTGAACTGTCAAAAATTTAAACTCTCCATCATAAAGTGGTATATTATCAATACTCATACTACTTGTATGATTAGGAGTTAAATCAACATCAATTACATCAATATCAACCTTAGTATTTACTAATTCAAAATTTATATTACCAAACACCGAACTACCGGTTGGTTCAACACTAACTCTCCAATAGTTACTTCCCGAAACACCATATAATATTTGTGAGTTTGTTTTTGTTTGAGTTTTAAAACGTAATTGAACAGCATTTGGCTCTCCATTTATCCAAGGTATATTTAAATAATCATTTACACCTAAGTTTAAAAATGCACTTCTATCTTCGTAAGTAAATTTATTGGTTTCAGATGGAACATTTGAAGGGCCTCCAAATTCTACAATTGTTAATAATGATGAAGGTACACCATAGCAAGATAATATCGCATTAATTGATTTTCTTGTTCCTTTATGTTTTAAAAGATATGGTAAGTTATTAAGAATTCTTCTCCAAACTTGATTCTTAGCTTCTTCAGGTGTATATGAAGTTGATATATTATTACCTAAAATATTTTTATTAGAAGTTGATGAACCATTTGAATTTAATCCAAACGCATAATTCCATAATTCCTTACCTTCAAAAGGTGATTTTGGATCCCATCCAAAAGATTCCAATAATTCATATACTAATTTATCGGAAATTCCATCTACTGCTTTATTTTCAACCTTTTTAACTCTATTAATACCATTTATATAAGACCAAATGATATCAAAGTGTTGCCCAATCATTTCTAAGAAAGTAATATATTCTAAGTTATCAGAACTTTCTTGCAAATATTGGGGAATATGTCTTACTAAGTAATTCTTGTTAGTTTTATCATAAACTTCCGCATAAATTGATTGAGATGTAAAAAATATATCATTTGAAGATGTTATTGAAAAATCTTCGTACATTTTTTTCTCAAACCCATCAAATCCGTTTATTACACCTTTAATTTTATCATTATAAGATGCACTTGTTAATAATGAATTCGATGCAACTGATAAAGAACCATTATAATAAAGACTGGATGTAATTTTGTTTTCCCAAGATTCAATTGTTTGAAGTTTGTATTGAAAATTTTCTAATCTAGTTAGCGCACCTCCGAAATTAACAAAGTTATCAAAATTGATAAAATATTGATCCACTTTATCACTACCACTTACATAATTTATATTTAAATCTTCTAAGTTAAAAGCACTTTGAGAAATAAATCTATTTACTAAATCATTTGAAGTGGTACTTTGATTTGATACAATTTCATCAAAATATTGTAAAGCCGTTTCGGAAATGATATCAGTTCCGAAATTAGGTTTTAATGGTAAACATTTATCATCATCCTCATCGGTTATAATAATTGATTCAACAATAGTTGGAATAATTTGCTTAGATATCCAAACTTGTGTATTTAAATCAATTGTAGATGGTAATGGCTCTAATAACTTTACTACTAAAGATCCATAATCCTCATATCCTTTTTTCTTTCGTGTACTTCCGGTTTCACTATCTATTTCAAATTGGGATTCAACAACCTTTCCACCAAATACAGAATAAGTAAGTCTATCCATTCCTGTATTTGTAATTACAAAAGATTGGTCAGCGGATGTTCTTACTTGATAGTAAAGATGTTTATCATCTTCAAATACTATTTGGTCTTCATAATTTTGTTTAGTGCCATCACCTGAAAATAGTTGTGAAAACGTACTAGAAATATCTCTAATAGCAGTTCCTTTATCTATTAAAAAAGGAGTTCTCTGAACAGTTATTGAAACACTTTCAGTTTTTCCAAATATTCTACCACCAATTCCGTTGAAATAAGGTCGGAAATTAAATGTTATTAAATAAGTTTTAGCAGTTTCATTAAAGTAATCTTTATAAAGATTATATAATTCTTTTGCATTAAAAGTAATTTTTGAAACTCCTTTTGTTATTTCAAAATTTACTTCACCTATTTTATTTTCTCCTAAGAATACCTCTATACCCTCCGAATTAACTGCCTTTAAATCAAATTCAAAATTAAAATCTAATGGTCTTAAATCGGCTTCAATTATATTCTTATCATATATAATTTGAGTTACATCAGGCTCACCATATGTTCTCTCTCTTATAACATCAATAAATGTTCTAACCTCATCTCTTTCTCCTACCACACTATTTCCCGCAATTATTACTAATTCAAACCTACCCAACGCATTTGGGTTAGATAAATTGATTAAAACTTCATTATTATTTGGAGTTAATCTTTTAGATCCTTTATCATCTACACCTATTTGATTTGGAAAATAATATCTAACAAATTGTGTAGAATTGGAAACCCCTACTTTTAATATAAATTCTTGAGAATATTCAGTATTCCAAACATACCCTTGATTTATAGGTGTTATAAATGACGGGAAATCCGTTGTTTGAACTACATCGAAACTATCTACATTGATTCTATAATTTTTATCAATGTTTGTAAAATCAAATGTATTTGCAGTGCTTTCTTGTACTAAAACATCATTCTCATCATAAATCTTAATACTTCGGATATTGTATAAAGAGTTATTAGACCTTACAATTGATATTTTAGAATTTTTTCTAATTTGAAATACATCCGAATTTGTAACTTCTGCATTTTGTGTATCGGAAATAACTCTTATAGAATTTTTTCCTAAGTTGTTTATTACCTGTACATTTACAGTTTCATCTGAAAGAATAGGGGTTTCGGACACCACTAACTTTTCAAATGGAACATCCAATTGAAAATTAATTTGATTTAAAGGTGGTATGAAATATTCTCTTCTTTCCATCTATGATAAATATTTTTATTCTACAATTCTTCTATTTCCAATTCCTAATAGACCAGGTCTTCTTACTTCAGTTGTGTCCATAGTAGGGGTATCGGAATATACATTTCCAGCAATTGTTCTTATTAAGGTAGGTTCTTCTATAACATCACTTCGTACTCCATCAGGATTTATTCCTAAAACTCTTCTTCTTATTCTAGCATTTTCAGTATCCGGTTCAATCAATTCTCTTTTTCTAAAACCTACATCAGGTGGTCGAGGAGTATCATTTATTAAATTACCGAATTCATCAGCTTCTTTAATAGTAACTTCATTTTCTTGATTTACTTTAGCCTGAATGATAAAAGATTTTTTAGATTTTACATTTGTACCTATGAATGAAATTTTAGTTGGGTTTAATATTTGATAATCGAAAAATTTAAGAGTAATTTTTCCATTTTGAGATGAACTATCTGCCCATTCTACATCATTAACTAAAACTTTTGCCTGTACGCTATTTCCTCCTTCTTCCAAAAAAGTATTAAATGTAATATTCACTTCTCTAGCAGCAGAAACAGGCGTGTAATTATCATTTCCAGCGGTTTTCCATTCCGAACCTATCCAAACATATCGTTCACCAAGTTCATTAGTAAACATTTGTCCGGTATAATATCCATTTCTATTAGGTATTGGCATTTTTAAAGTATATTTTCAACGTTTCTTCTTTCAAAATCTCTTATGTAATCATCGTTTGAGGATCTCTCATTTATAAATCCACCTCCAGGTTCGCCTCCACCACCAGAAGGTGTTACGGTTTGAGTAGGAGTTTCATATGGTGATTGGTATGGTACATTAAAACGAGTACCCGCACCACCTTCTTGATACATCATTTCTTCTTGTAATCTTCTTAATCTATTTCTTTCAATTGCAGTATCAGATGTTTCAGGTTCTTCTATTATAACTGGAATAGGTTCAACCAAAGGTTCTTTTAAAACAGGTGTTTCTATTACAATTGGTTTATCTCCTTCTATTACCGCAGGTATTACCTTTTTAGTAGTCGTAAATAAATCTTTAACTTCTTGTATCGTAGGAGGGTCTACTACAAATTTTTGAGTTTGTGGATTAGTTCTAGTTTGGTCTGATTTTAATACCTGAACTAATTCTTGTAATTTATCAATACTTTGTTGAGTAATATTATCCAATTTAACTTCATCTGATAATGTTCTTTTTGGTAAATGATAATCTACAGCTTCTTCAAACTTACTATTAAGCAATTTTATAATATCTTTTTTATTATAATAAATAAAATCGATTTCATCTCCTAAATAAGCACCAAATGAATTACTTCCAATTGTAGAATTTTTATGCAATAATGCGTATCTCACTGCAACTCTCATTGAATCTAATACTTTACTAAAAAATATTTCCCAACTATTAATACCAAATTCACTACCCAATTGGTCAATATATGATTTAGATTTAATCAATTGAAAAGTATTATAAAGTTGTGCAGGTGTCAATGCGTTTAATATAGCATCTATTTCCGAATATACCTCATCACCACTAAATTTATTTAAAACAAAACTATTATATGATTGATTTAAATCTATTTTAGTATCAATATCAATATTAGATGTTTCATCAAAGTTATCAAAAGGTAATAAACGTAATTCTAATCTTGTAGCAGATATTTCTTGAATCCACATTTTATCTTTTTCAATCGAACTACCTACTCTATCATTTACAAAATTTAACTGAACTCTGAAAACTCCTACATTATATCCGGCTTCTTTTATAAGTTTTTTTATATCAATTAAAAATCCACCACCATCTAATACTTTATCTAAAACATTTTCACTTTGAATTAAGTATTCATTTAATTCTTGACCTTTTATATATCGTATTTTACCATAATCTCTTTGTTCTAATATATTATTAGCCGAATCATATAAAATAAATTCCAATACATCGTTTACTCCTAAATTAAAAGGGGTAGCCTTAAATCCTTGATTAATTAAAGCTAAATCAATAGGATTTAATTCAGTAGTAAGGGATGTTCCCTTATTAATTACTTCATCAATATTTTTAAAATTTTCTAATGCCATTTTAATTTATTTTATCCCCATTGATTTCCTCTTTGTTTTTGAACCGCAGTTGATAATGATACTGTACCATTAGTTGATTTAAATTCTAATGTTCCCGTATATTCTTTATCTCCGGTAAACCCTAATCCAGCAGATGGTTTAAAATCATCAACTTTTCCTTTGTTTCTATCAAATTTTATAATCACTTTTTCTTGAGGTTGAACTACTGCCGAAAAAGGTCCATTTAAGAAACTAATATTTTTTTCACTTATTGTAACATTTTGAGTTTCCAATGAGAAATTAAATATTTCAACTTCAGGACCATTTATCCAATTACCATTTCCATCATCCTTTGCTCTACCTCTAAATGTCAAATCATTATATTTTGGATCACTTTTATTTATTACTCTAACAGTAATATCAGCTCCAGCTTTTGCACCTTCTGCTATTCTTGCATTTTTACCATTCAATTGCTCTGTTAAACTATCTACCTGTTTTTTAAGAGATTCAATAGTTGCGTTTTGACCTTCGTTTCTAGCTTTTAATGAAGAATTTTCGATACCTTCTAAGGTCATTCTTTGAATGTTACCTTGTAGTGTATCGGTGATAATAGCAAATTGTGTTCTCAAACTTTCAGCATTTGCTTCAGCAGTAACTCTAAGTAATCTTTCACTATCTAATTCAATATCTAATGCCGCTGATACCGCAGTTAAATTTGCTACTTCTGATTGTAATTCTGATATTTGCAAAGATTGTGATGCAATCGTACCATTAGCCAATTGTAATGATCTAGTTGCCTCATTATAAACAGGTCTAGGTACTAAATCTAATTCAATTTCAGGAGAAGTTGGAATTAATTCAAAAACGTTTACATCGATTGCTTTTCTAAGTTCATCAGTATTGTAAACTCTTTTTTTAGAAGGAGCATATACAAATCCACTTTTATCTTGATCCAATGTTGCTTCAAAATAAACATTATCCCTATCTCTTGCGACTAGGGATCCACTCATTTGTATATCTTTTTTAATCAATTCGAACTCCATTGCTTCTTACTTCAAATGTTAAATCATCTTCAAAATATTCTTCGAATCCATCTCTTTCTATTAAGAATAAAAGTCTATAAACTCTATTCTTTGGAAAATTAGTTGTATCAAAAACTATATAGTTTCCAGATGAATTACAATTTATCTTACTATAAGTAGAAAAATCTATAATTTTCTTCTTTGTAATCTCGTCCCTAATTGCATAATAGGAAGTAGTTGGAAGATATTTTACATCTAAGTAAGAGAATGAATTAGAAAAAGTTTTAAGAGGATATTGTTCTCTACCTATAATTTTTACTTTTACTTTTCCACCCTCATAATATGCGGGTTTTAATTCTTTACTTTTTACAATAATCGATGAAGCAGTTAATGGCCCTAATGATCCGGTTGAAAAACTTCCACTCGTATCATCCCATCCTAATTTTAAAAGTGGTTGATTTATAGTATTAGTTTCTTTTGAATAAAAATTCATAATACCATAATCAAGTGAAGATGATTCAATTGATTCAGAATGCTTCAAAACCATTCCGTAATTGTTAGAAGATGTCCAATAGTTGTATATGGATTTAACATCCATATTAATATCCAAACTTTGATATGTAAAATCCTGTGAAGCACTTATGGAACTAGATATATAAGGTTGTGTATTCCAAGATATTCCATCATTTGTAGAAGGAGTATAATGAAATGTACCAATACCCATATTCCAACTAGATGTTACCGGATAAGCATAAAGTGAAAAACTTATCGGCATTTCTTCCGCTTCAGTAAGTTTTAAACTAAGTGTGGCAGATGATGCCGTTACATAAGAGGGAACATTTTCTAAATCAAAATGTAGATATACTCTAGCATCATCTTTCTCTGCAAAACGAGAATAATGTTTAGATACGGTTAATATTTCATCTAATCCCGTATTCTTATTTTTATATAAAGTATAAACTGTTGCATCTTTTGATGCTGTTACAAAATGTATCATTATACTGCTCTTCCTTTTATGTCTTTATCAGGAAACTTAACTTCAAAGATAGATGGATCCAATGAAGGATATATTATCTTATTCTTTGTAGCACCTTTAATATCATAACTATTTCGTGCATAACCCCCACCACATTTATTTACAATTTCAACTTTTTGTATAGATGCAACCCCATCAACCATCGCAAGTGATAATTCTATATCGGAAAGGTTAATTGTTTGGTTAAACTGCCAATTTTCAATTGAAAATATTGATTTAATTTCTTCAATACATCTTAAAACAACTTCTTTTGAATTATAATTTTTATACACGGTTATATCAAAATTAACTCCTATGTTTATTATAAATCCATCGATAATATTTACACCATCGGTAAGAATTCTAAATTCGTTTAAGTATGTTTTGAGATTTTCTTTTACCGCTCTATTAAGAGTAGTTAATTTACCATTTGCATCATACCCCAAAGTGTATAGGTTAATAGCAAAAGGATTAACTAATTCCGCATTTTGAGTTGTTTTTTGAACAAAATCTCTTACATTTTGTTTTATTTCATTAGTAGAAGGAAGTTTTCCACCTTTTGCCAAAGATGAATTTACAATACTTCTAACTATTTCAGCAAATTCAGTTACATTATCAGTTGAATTTAATACTGATTGTGGAGAATTTGCATTTAAAGAGTTATCTCCGATTGCAAATACTTTAGAAACTGAACCAAACTTCGTTGGCATTGAAAGTGCTCTAACTTGATAATCTTTTGCAGTTACGGCTCTATTTTGTGATGCATAATTCGCCAGAGCAGTTTCTCTAATTTCTTCTATTGTATCAAACCCTCTACCACCTTTTGCAGGTATTTCATTTTCTACGGCTATCGAAGATTTAGCAAATTGATAAACAGTGTTATCGATATCAACAAATGTATCTATTAAATCATCATTAAAAACAATATTTGTAATATTAGTTAAATCCCCTTGAGGAACATTCGATGATATTCCACCACCAATTAAATATTTTACAGTTAATGTTGAATTAGATGATGGAGATTGACCATAACTTTTTGTTTTTAAGAAATTAGTAGGGTCATAAGATTCTGACATTCTATCGATTGAATTATTTAATCCCAATCCTACATTTTTAAGATTTGGAATTATCAATTCATCTGATAATGAATTATCTCCTCCACCAAAGTGAATCGATGTAGTAAAATCATCATTAGTTTTAACAACGAATCTTCTAGAAGTTTTTAATAATTTTAACAAATAAGGAACAGTTGTAGAAAATTGATATAAGTCTGGATCATTTTGTTCTACATTTGGATAATCAATATAAATGGTTTCTTGTGCCAAATAAGGAACTTCGTACCATTTATTACCATTATCATCTACTATACTTTCTATTGATATTACATTCGTATCTGCTAAATCTAATTTTTGAAATGCTTCAGAACTTGTAAATGTTTGTTCAAAAGTTTTTTCAGTAGCAGATATTGCCTGAATTTTCTTTTTTACTAAAAAATAATCAGGTATATTTGTTATATCAGTTGTACTATAAACACTTACCTCTCTATCGGTAGGATCATTAAAATCTAAAATTTCGGTAGTTCTAAATGTTATATCAATATTTGAACTAGATTTTACTTCCAACCCCTCATTTATCCTTAATAAATATTTGGTATCCAATTCACCGGTAGATGTTGCTTTACATAGTTGGTAAACTGATAAAGTAGTTATAGCCGGTGAAGTAGCTTTTGGTTTATATCCCAATAAATTTGCTAATGCAAATACATTCTTTTCTTCTCCAGCATATTGAATAAGACTCTCTTTTAAAGTAGCATCAGTATAGTATCCTAATACATCACCAATATAAGATGCCATTTCAATAAACATCATACCAGGAGATGCCTCATTAAAATCGTTATAAGATGATGGGAAATATGTTTTAGCATATTCAACAAGATTATCTCTAAACGATTGGAAATCCTTGCCTAAATAGTTTATATCCCTACTATTTCTACCTATTTTTTTATTTGTTACTTTAAATGCCATTATTCAATTACATTAAATGTTACAGTCTCTAAATTTTGTTGTCCCGAAACCCTAAATGATATTGAAATATCAAAATTATATCTATCTCTATTTGAATTAGATTGATCCACAAATATCTCTTCAATAGAAATAAACGGCATCCATTCTGAAATTGAATCTTCTATCGATGTTTGAACTTTTATTTCTAAATCATCGGTGTTTTGTTCAAATAATGAATCATATAAATCAGTACCGAATCTAGGTTGCATTAACCTTTCACCTCTTTTAGTTAATAAAAGATTTTTAATATTTGATTTAATTTGATCAATAGTTTGGTATGATTGGGCAAAATATCCATTATTACCTCTTTGAAATGGTAAAGTTACTCCAATAGCAACCCTATCCTTTTCAGGTAAATCCTTTACTAATTTTGAACCAATAACTATTGCCATTTATTATCTATTTTTATCTTTACTTGCTGCTAAAACCTTTGCACTTCTCGCAATTGCTTTATCAATTAAATCGTTACCGGTAACAGGCATCGATTGTGTTCTAGAAGGTTGTGCTCCCATACCTAAATCACCATAACCAATCATTTCAGGTGAAATAGTTCCCCATTCACCATCAGTTCTACTGAAGTTTGGTCTTACGGCAGTTTCGTTAAGAATTTGATTTAAAGTAGGATTTTTAGAATATTGTTTTTGTTCTACTTCTCTATCTTCTTCTAACATTGCCAATGCTTTATCAAATGGGTTATCTATCTTTTTTTCAATGATAGGTTTTTGAACATTTGATTTTTTTAATTCAGCAAGAATTTCTTTTCTTACTTCCTCTTTAATAATAGAAGTTTGCTTTTTAACTTCTTCCTTAACTACTATTTGAATAGCTTTAAAAAGTTTGTTAGTGTCCATAGTTTATGTAATTCTGATTATAAATATATTAATTCGATAATATCCAATTTATCCACCAGCAGTTGTTCCAGATCCTGGTTTTGTAACTGCCGCTAAAGCATTTGTATTTCTAGCACTTAATTGAGCAGCATAATCATTAGCTTTACCCAATGCAGTTGTTGTTAAGAATCCAGTACCATTTTTATCGATAGGTTTTCCTGCAACAATACTTGTAATTAAGTGAGTAGCTTGTTCTTGTGTCAAATCGTTTTTATTAATGTTCATTTTTCTAGCAAAGTTATCTAAACTTCTATTTATGAACCATGCACTCGCTTCTGCCGCAGCTTTTGGATCATTTAATAAATCTGGATTTTTAAGTAATCTATCATCTCCATATAATGCTTTTGATGCAGCTGCATAGTTTGCTCTGCCCGTAATTTGGATAAATCCTCTTCCTCTAAATGCATATCCATCACCAGGTTGAGTATTACCCAATGAATTTCCTTTTGCTCCGTAAATATAATTTGCAAATGTTTCTGGACTAGTTTGAATTTGAGCTAATTCAGCATCGGATAATCTTCTAATTCTAGCTCCAAAAATTTCCTCAAGTCTTGCTCTACTATTTTTAGTATAATTAACATTTTCAACTATCACTCTACCACCGGTTTCTTTCAGAGCATTTGCCTGAAGTGCTATTATCAATTTAGGATTAGTAATACCAAATTTATTTGCTGCCGCTGCAATTTCATTTAAGTTAGAATCCTGATTACCACCATATACACTACCACCAACTGATGCAGCTGCTTCTTTTTGAGCATCTGCCGCTCTAATTAGTGCTTCTGCTTCTAATTCTGCTTTACTTTTCAATTCAGTTGGATCTACAATAGTACCCCCAAATCTAGCTTTAAGTTCAGCTAAAACTCGTGGGTCAGTTTCAAATGCACTAGGGCTAAATGAACTAAAATCAACGGGATTTCCTCCAACTGAAAATCCTTGCCAAGGTAAATATCCAGGACCCGTTACACCAGCAGGATAAGCAGATGTTGTAAATGTCCATCCTGATACAGTAAATAAATGAATATTAGCAGCCTGAATTAGTTTGTTTAAAAACCCATCCACATTATCCAATCCTTCATAAGTAAATGGAATAGATACTTGAATACCTGGATTAACAACCATATTTTGGGTTACCAGTATATTACTGATTGCTCCAGGTGCAGGTAAAATAGGTATAAGAGTTCTTTGAAGAGTGGCTCCTCCCCAATATGCAACAAACCCATTTGCAATCGCATTTATAATGGGTAATTGTACTTCGGATCGTGATTGTTGAATTAATACTATTCGTATTATATTTTCTAACAATTGAACATTTCCATTTTCAACTGCATTTTTCCAACTTAAATCTCCAGATGGTGGTAATTTAACTACATTATCATATGCAGTAGCAATCACCTTAGCCAAATCATCGGATGAGGCGGGTGATGATTCCATCACTGCTTTTACTTGTAATTTAAATAAATCCCACATTAAATTTGAATTTTGACACTATTCGAAAGCATAGAACTTAATTTACCGGCTAATTCTTCAAATTCAGCCACCATATCAGTTCTCATACCAGAAACAGGTCCTGCCGGTGTTAGTAATCCACCATTTCTTAAATTTACTATTAAACGAATTAAATCTTCTAAAAACCCTCTTAACGCTAATCCATCAACAGCAGGTTTTAAATTTTTATTTCCTAAATTTATTTCACCCGCATCACCTATATAAAAATAAATACCCTTTTCATAGGCCTGAATATCTATATTACCTTTTGAGTTTATATTCAAACCTTTATCAGTATCTATTGAAAAAATTCCATCGGTAATAACACCATAATTTCCCTTACTCCAAAAAATCATTTCATTTTTTCTAGATGAAAAAACTAATCTATCCGAAGTTATAAAACATTGCTCACCTGAATAAGCCGGTGGAAATGCTTCAAACGCATAATCATTATTTTTTCCACCAAATGTTAATTTATTTGATTTATCAGGTCTTGTTACAAAATCAGAATCTCCTAATAAAGTGGGAGTACCTGGAATAAAATTAATTTTATCACCACTACTCATCAAAATAGTAGAACCATCATTGTTTAAATCCTCTTCAACTAACATTGAAACCGGCAATAAACTACTTTTTGCAGATTCTTTATTTCTTATAATAATTTTGGGATTGAAATCCTTTGCTTTATTATTATAACCACTCAATCGAATACTTTGTCCAAACTTAGATTGGATTAATGTATCACCTTCATATAATTTTAAACGATGAATTGGTTTTTTCTTAAAATATTCACCAAATTCTCCCCCAAGTTTAGCTAAAGTGTTTACAACTCCACTAAATGATTTAAAATTACTTACGCCAGTTTGTGGTGTACCCGCTGGTTTTGTACCAGCTTCAGTACCTCCATTATTGATAGTTTTATTTAAGTTTACTCTTTTATAAACAGGAACTACTCCGTTAAAATAAACATCTACCACTTCAGTTACAAGTGGGATATCCAAAAACAATTCACTTTCTGGGTAAGCAATTATTTTTGTAGCTTTATTTTTTCCATAAGATTCAACTTCGATTGTACCAGGTATAATAGTTCTTCCATTTGGTTGTTGTCCAAATTCTAAATAAACCTTTTTCACTATTCCAACTGTTACACCGGTTCCTTGATAGTTTACCGATTTTGTTTGGGGTGATACCTGATAGTCATCTTTAAATGAAAACATACCCATTATCTTTTTTCCAATTTATTTTGAATTTCTTGTAACTCTATTTCAATATCATCAACTTTATCCTTAGTTTGTTTTTCCATCTCATCTGCTACACTTCTCACTTCATCCAATAATTGTGCTCTTTCTGCTTCCGACAAAAATCCATCATCGGATGGGCCTTTAGATTCCGCTGCAATAATCCTTTGTGCAATAGTTGCTAATCTAATAAGTAAATCATCGTTTTCTACTGAAAACTTTACCAAATCTTTTATAACCGGACCGATTTCTGCAATATCTCCCGCATGTCTGATTGATTTTTTAAATTCTTCAATCAAATCTCCTATTTTTTGTTTTTTTGTTCTTTGGTTAGTATAAATTTCCTGAAATAAATCAGATAATTTCTTCTCTCCAAATAAAACAAAATCTGTTGCCTGTTGTTTTCCCATAATTTAAATCTTAATTATAAATACCCAAAACCAAAATATCTAAATCATAGATGATATAATACTAAGAATTGGAAATTCTTCAATTTCAATTGTATTCAATAAACCATCATTCTTATCTTCATAAGAATCGTTTAGAATATATCTATATATATTTTCAATATTTAAATTTTTATAAAAGAAAAATTTATGATAATTGTGTTCTATTCTTTCTTGAAATTTTGGTTGTAAAACCATTTGTTTTACATCATATGATCTCATCTTAGCAATTTGTTCAATAACATCTACATATGATTTTATAGTACCATCAATATCATTTGTATCAATTTTGAAATTAAACAAATCATTGAAAAGTACAAACCCTAATTCTTCGATTATTTTAATTTGGTATTCAGATGATATTAAAAGTAAGAAGGGTATTTTATGAGCAAAGTTTCTAATAGTTTTTTCAGTTAAATGGCAATTGAATCCATTGTTATCCATTCCAAAATCAGAAAATGTTTCTACTACAAAACTAAAAAATGAATTTTTATATACTAATTGAAATTTTCTATCTTCTTCTAAAATTGTATGTTCATAAACTTTATCATAATCATGACTCTTAAGAATATCTAAATTATTTTTAATGTTTTCAAATTTTGTTATGTTTCTATCACCATAACACAAATCACCATTACACCCCACATAACTTTGGTTAAAATTTAAATTTCTAGATAGTAATTCATTCAAAACTAATGCTCTAGGGGTTCTAACCGAATTGTTTAAAAAACTAAATTTTAAAAACCTATGGTCTACATTTAAAAAGCCAGTATCTAATTGTGATTTTATTATATGATCAGTAATAGATAATCCTTTAGTTAGACAATTAAAATTATCTAAAAAATGATTTGTAGAATGAAAAAAAATATTTTTTTTATCTAATCCTAATTTTATACATCTTTCTAAAAAACTTTTAGCAGAACCGAATGCTATTGGTTCAGTAAGATTATATAATACTACCTTTTTATTTAAAAAATCATTTCTTTCTAAATCTATAAAGAAATCAGTTTGGTTTGTTAGAGATATAAAAAGAAAATCTGCTGAATGAGGGTTATCTACTTTTTCAAAAAAAGTTTGATTATATAAATGAGATGCATTTATAAATTCAATTGCTAAATTGTAAAAATATAATTTTACCATTTTATTGATTCTATAAAATTAAATAACTCTTCACCAATAAGTTTATAACCCTTTACATTAGGATGTTGAGTGCTTCTTAAATCCCAGTTTTCATTATATTCCCAAAATGTAGAATCAGTTCTCTTAATTAACCAATCTCTAAATGTATTCGATTTATAACCCCAATATTTTTCAGATTTTATAAGATTAGTCTTATCATAAGATTTATCCAATCCTAAAAACATATTTTCAATTCCATCGCATAAAACATAATTTATTTTATAATGTTCTAAAAATGATTGAAGAAATATAATATAATTTTGATTTACAATTGAATAGTATAAATCTTCATAAAGATTAGTAAGCCAAAATTTTTTATAATCTTCCATAAAGAAATCATAATATCTATTATCAGTTTGAGTTGAACTAAAAAATCTTTCAGGAGTTTGCATTAAATGTTTAACACTCCAACTTAACCATTCTCCTCTTGGGCCTTTAGGCATAAATGGCAAATAATCTCTTAATGATGAGCTCCACATAACAACTACCAAATCATGTTTTGTTGTTATTCCAGCTTTTACATCATCTACAAGTTGATTGAATATTTTATTATTTGGATTACCACTCAAACCGTTATTTTCATACGGCATATTTAAATTATCGGATAAAAACTTAACCCAACTATTTTCTTTTTGATATGCCATCTTTTCGTGTTTAGAGAGGGTATCTTCGATTTCTCTATTACAACCCTCTCCAATAGTCCAACTATCTCCGTAAGCAACTAATCTTTTCATTTTTTTGTTACAACATAGTTTTCTAATATTAACATATCCAATCCAATTTCCAAGAAAGTTTTAATGGCAATTTGAGGATTCATAATCATAGTTTGATCCTTAACATTAAAAGATGTATTTAAAACAATTGGAAAACCATTCTTCTCTTCTAATTTTTCTAATAGTGAATAAACTCTTTCAGTTTCATCTTCACTTTTTAATGTTTGTATTCTTGCAGTTCCATCTATATGTGTTATAGCAGGAAGTTTATCTCTAAATTGTTTTTTTACACTTACAATCTGATTCATATAAGGTACTTCCTTATCCCATTCAAAATATGTTTTAGTAGATTCTTCTTTTACTATTGGAGCAAAAGGTCTAAATCCTTCTCTTTTCTTTACAATTCTATTTATTTTATTTTTCATTTCAGGATTTCTTGGGTCAGCAAAAATAGAGCGATGCCCCAATGCTCTAGCTCCCAACTCCAATCTACCCTCAAACCAAGCAACCACTTTTCCATTTGATATTTCATTTGCAACCAAATCAACGATTTCATAATTATTTAATTTTTTGTAGATTAATTTATCATTATAAGTTCTTAAAATTTGTAAAATGTATTGATTTGTAAACTTTGGACCTAAAAATGGATTTGTGTTATCTAAACGAGTTTTTTCAGTTCCTCTATAATATGATATTAAACATCCACCTATTGATGAACCCGCATCGGATGGTGCAGATGGTATCCATACATTTTTAAATCCTGTTTTTTTACTTATTTTTCCATTTGCAGTTCCATTGTATGCACATCCTCCACTTAACACCAAATTATTACATTTAGTTTGTTTATGCAATTCTTTTAATAATCTAAAAAAGTACATCTCATAGATAAATTGAACTGATGCGGCTAAATCTTTATGTTGTTGTGTTAATTCTTCATTTGGTAAACGAGGTAATAATCCCAAATGATTTGATAATTCTGAATTAAACATTACCTCATCACTTTTATGATAATTAAACATTTTCATGTTTAATTTGTAAATTCCTTTTTCAGATGGAGAAATAATGTCTCTGAATTTATCGATGTATATTTTAGGGTTACCATATGGTGCTAACCCCATTACTTTATATTCTCCTTCGTTTGGTTTAAATCCTAAAAAAGCAGTAAAGGTTGAATAAAACATTCCTAATGAATGTGGAAAATTAGTTGAATTAAGTTTTTTCCAATCATTACCATCTGCTTTTGCTAAAACGGTAGTTTCCCATTCCCCTACACCATCTACACTTAATACAGCCGCTTCGTTAAACGGTGATGTGAGGTATGAATATCCTATGTGAGAATCATGATGAGAAGTAAATTTAATATTAGCATTTGAAAATAAAAACTTAATTTGTTTTTTAAGTTTAAAATATTGTTTTACACCTTTTATTAAAAAAGAAAAAGCATCTTTTATTTGAAAATTAGCTAAACACAAACTAACTATTCTATGTGTTTTAACTAATGGTTTTTCATAAAAACATACTTCATTAACATCTTCAAATGAAATTCCTGCTTCTTTTATTATCCATTTAATCGATTTATGTGGGAATGAGTTATCATGCTTTATACCACTAAATCTTTCTTCTTCTACTGCTAATAATACTTTACCATCTTTCACTAAACATGCCGAACTATCGTGGTAAAAGCAACTTATCCCTATACTAATCATAATTAAAAAAATCTTTCTTCTTCTATTTCGATATCTCCTGTATTTAAAAATTCTTCTAAAATTCTATCTTGATGAACTTTCATTATCGAAATAACTTTTGTTATATAATGTGTTTTATGCCCTGTCATCTCTCTGATTAAAAGATAAAGGCTTTTTTTGTTAAAGTTTTCTATGTAATCAACTCTTCTGAATAACTCCAATATAGCATCTGCTATTTGTATATCTCGTTTTTTATCAAAAACTGAATTTAATTTTTTATCCCAATATTCTAACATTATAACTCTGAATTCAGCGTGGTTACTATCAGTTTCAATAGCAACAGTATCTTCTGCTGGATTCCAGCTTTCAGGCATTGCTGAAATTAAATCATTTTGTTTATATCGTTTATAGTTTGAATTGTTTAATAGAATTAAATGGTTTAACGCCATTCTGGTGAAGTAGGAAAATGCCTTTCCCTTTCCTTCCTGAAACATATGAATTTTTGAAATCATTTGTGCTACAACTTCTCTTTTCACATCGGATGGCCCATCATCAAAATATGAAAATTTATAAGTATTCAATACGTTTTCTGCAATTTTTTCAAAAGGATACTTTATCCTATCAACGTACAACTGATTTCTTTCTCTTTGGCTTTCTGATTTATTGTAAGCTATAATAGCTTCTTCAGTATCCAAAGTGAAATACATTTTATTCTTTGGAGTTTTTGGTTTTCTCGGCATATTAGTCTAAAATATTTTCAAATGATTCTATCTCGTCTTTTATTTGTGTAAACACAGCACCAACATCATCATCTTTTTCAAATAATTCTTTGCTATCAATCTCTCTTATAGTGTTTAATAATTTTTCATATTGTTGTCTTCTATCATTTATAAAATTTTCATAGAATTCAATTTTATTTATTGAGTTTCTAACTGCGTATATTAGAAGTCCACATAATATCAATAAAAAAAGTATGATTATAATTTCCATAATTTATTTTTTTAAGCTTCTCCAGGTTCCCCATAATAAGGGAAATATTCAAATACCTCTTTTTCTTTAGATTCAGTAAATTTTCTAACTCTATCATTAAGAAGTTGAGCCTTTTGTTTGATTATCATTTCCAAATCATTTCTATCAATTACACCTTTCTCTGTAATTAAATCAGTTATAGATGCTAATAATAATTCTATTTCAACTAATCTATTTGTTATAATAGAAATTGATTGACTTTGTTGATTTATAATTTGTTTTTGTGTTAGTTTTGCCATATTACATTATAACATACCCATTATCGATATATTTTTGGATATGTTTATATTTGATTTGCTCAATCAATCCTTCCGGTGATTTTGCCATAACTAATTGATTTCTTTGATATTTTACTTCAGATTGCACAGGTCTATTTACATTTCTGTCTGCAATAGTAATACCATCTAAACTATCTATCATTTGTTGTGCATAGATACATTCATTTAAACCTTCTTTATTTTCCTCATTACCTTCAAATACAACTAATCCCAAATTATCAGTTTGTACTTCAATTTTCAAAGCCCTATTAACATACCTATATTTTCTCAAATCATCAAATTCAGAAACTTCTTGTGATAGAATTGATTCGTTTGAATATTTTAAAATAATAGGATTAATAAGTAACAATGGAGTTTCTTCATTAATCAAAAAAGCTCTAAATGGTAACCCAATTGATTGAGTAGATGCTGCGTAAAACTTATTCTTTTTACAATAAGAAATTAATCTATTTTTTATAATTTCTTCATCTGATTTATTAAATTGAGTAGACTCGATTCTTTTTAATTTCATATAAATTTTATTAATATAACAAATGTAGGGAAAATTTTTATAATTTCAAACTATTCTTTATCTTTTTTATGAGTAATCCAATAGTTTACAGCATTTTGGTCATTAATCCATTTTGATTTATCATTCCAATCAAAATTTCCTCTTGCATAATATGGTAGAATATCTTTTGCAACTAATACTCTATTAGGGTGTGCGGTAAATTTATCTATTAATCCATCACCATCGGTATCATATCCATCGATAGAGCCATCACCATCTAAATCAATACCTCTTTTTGTGAAATCTCTTTGTAAAGAATTTAGTTCTATATCTTCAAAGACTTTTTTTTTAAAGATTCTTCGTATTTTTCTTTTGCCTCAATCAAAGCATCAACAGGTTCAGCAGGATTTGATACTGCATTAAAAAATACGTTAGCATCATTTTCGGATTGTAAAATATTTTCCGATTTAATCAAATTTTCATCTTTTATTGAAGAATTTTTTCCACTATCTTCATAAATTTGATAATTTTTTTCCACTAAATCTTCACCGTACATATTTTTCTTACCTATCAATCCATTAAAAGCAATAATAAGTGCTACTGCCAATGGATCAAACACTAATACGATAATAAGAATAAAGAATTTAACTACATTTTTCAACTCCACACCAAATGCTTCAGCAACAAAACGAAACCCGCCAACTTCTTTTTCTAAATCTAAGTTCGAAATTTTTATTTGATTGATTTTTTCAGTTTCAGAAGCATTTTCTTCTTGCAATTTAGAGATTTTATCATTAATTTTAGCAATTTCTCTATCTCTATTATCAATTGAACGAAGTAATCTAGAATTTACTCTACCCCCATCAATAATTTTACTCTGATTGGTATTAAATTCGGTAATTTGAGTGGAAAGTTGAGTAATTTGGGTGTTATTTTGGTCTATTTTAGTTTGATGAACTGCAATTTCTCTATCAACTTGTTGTAGTTGAAGTGATTGTGCCTGAAAAGCATTAGAAAGATACCCAAAGATACCAGCTGAAGTAATTAACATTAATACTCCAACAGATATCGTCAAATACCACTTATTAAAACCATGTATCTTATCCCACATTTGTTTTAAATAAGTAGCAGCAACAAGTTTAGCTAGTTCTAATGAACTAGCCATTATCATTACTGATAAAGATGCTCCAGCAAATAAAACCCCTAAACCTGTAACTGAAAAATAAGCTGCACAACCGGCTATTAAAATTGCTGAAAATCCTACTAAGATTTTTAACCAATTCATTTTAACCTAAATCTAATAAATCGTTATTTCCTTCAACTAAGTTTCTAACCTCTTCCAATAATCTAATTGCCTCTACATTATCTGCAGGTCTTGCTCCCTTCATCATATCCAAAACAATTCTTAATCTTTGTTTGATTGCTTCGTTGTTGTCTTGAATTCTTTGTCTAAATTTTGCCATAAAATTGATTTGTTTTTATAAATATATATTAATAAAAAAGGGAAGATATAAATCCTCCCTTACTAAAGATATAAATAAAAATTTAATTATCCAACTTTTAATGAAAGTTTTTTAGGTTTAGATTCTTCTTTCCTCTCTACAACAAATGTTAAAATACCATTTTTAACTTCTGCTTTAGCACTTCTTCCATCCAAATCTTTACCTAATGTAATTCTTTCATCAATGTTACCAACCAATTCATTAAAAGGTGTTTTATCTTCACCTTTTTTAGCTTTTACTTCAATTCTATCTTCGTAACAATTAATTTCTATATTTTTAGGATCATGTCCCAATACTGATAATGCAATAAATGCTTTATCATCTTTTACTTCAACTGCAAACTTTTGTGGTACATAAGTAGTTGAATAAGTTTCCCATAAGGGAGCATTGCTGGAGAATACTCTATCAAGCATTCTATCAAATTTTGAGTCGTTAATAAACATAATTTTATTTTTTTAAGTTAATACCATATAAAAAACAATTTCCATACCAACTGAATGATATGGAAATATTGTCATTATTATATTGACAAAATGTCATTAACCAACAACTTGCTGTCTTTCGATAAATGAACTCATTGAGTCTGCGAAATGTAGGATTTGATACATTGGAGTTTTTATCGATGCTCCTGGTTTATAAGTTTTTAAATATTTCTGATTATCTTCATCATACATACCATCTGTAAGTTTGATACCAAAATATTCTTTTTCATTATACTGAATACCATAATGATTTAATGTAAAAAAAGTTCTATCTGTTAAAGTCATATAGGTATTACTTTCATTTCTTTTAAAGAATTCTCCTCTATTTTTAACATGCCAATCTGAATCATTAGGAATGTAATGCATTTCTTCTTTAGTTCCTAATTTACCTAAATCATGATGCAATGCTGCAAATAATAATTCATCTTCAGTAAAATCAAATTTAGCTCCTGCTTCAGCAAAAGTATTTTTCATTCTTAATGAGTTTTTGCACACATTAAAAATATGGTCAATATATCCACCTTCATAAGCATTGTGAAAATTTAAATTACCACTCGCAGGTGATAGCATTAAACTAGCTCCTAATTCATCCATTGAGTACATATGAAGACATTTTTCTAATCTCTCTCCCTTTACATACTTTTTGATAATTCCAATGAACCTTTGGTAGTTTTGTTCTAATTGTTCGTTTGAGTACTTCTTAGTCATTTCTTTTTTTTTCTTTTAAGTTTTATTTTTAATTCTTTTTTACTTCTTTAGTGATCTATACTAAAATAATATACCCCAAATATACGGAAAAAATTTTAATTTTCCAACTAAATCGAAATATTTTTTTCAATTATTTTAAATTTTCCTTAGTCAGAACAAAATACAACATATCTAACTCCTCTACAAACGTACATAAACCCAATCCTCCACTATCAAATAGTTCTACTATATATTCACCCTCATTTAAACCGATGTCCTCTGATTCTGCGTTATATGAAGAAATAAGATACATACAATTTGGGTCAGTATTATTTTTTGGTAATTTTAACATATACGCATATGAACCTTCTTCATGTTCATCATTAATTTTTTCAAATCCTAAACTAACCAAATGTTCTTCGGTAATAGGAGTTAAATCTATTTGTATTTTTGGCTTCATTATTCTAATACTATTTTTGTATAAATTTTCTTTTGGCTATCAAAGTGAGATGCTTTTATAATCATTGTATCACCTTTCATTCTGTATATAGGAGATATGATGGTATTTATTTCACCCTTAGTTCCACTATACGATGCTTTATTTACAGTAGGTACTAATTCATCCTTTGATGAAATTAATGGAGGTAATTGTACTACCGTAAATTGACCCGTAAAATAGTTAATATACGTTTTTGTAATTGTAGCAATAGTATCGTTTCTCCTTAACATCCAATAAAGATTACTTTCCCATTCTATCTTTTCAGGAGGAAATGGTTCTTTTCCATTTACCAATATTCTGCCAGTAATTCGATGTGATTGTTGATTTAACGTACTATCTAACTTAAGATGGTATAATCCATTATTATCCTTATATAAACTTTTTCTACCATCTCTTGTTAAAGCTGAATCGATTGTGAACGTATATTCTTTTTTAGGAGAAATTTCATTTACTTCTTTTTCACATGATGTAAAAACTAAAAGAAAGGAAACTCCTATGAATATTTTTCTCATAATAACTTTTTTAATATAGAATCCCAATTAGGATACTCATTATATGAATCATTTACATAATCATATCCAAATTGTAATAATTCACCTTTAAATCCACCGGCACCATTAGCTTTTCTATCATCAATTAAATAATCTCCGATTAACATATTTTTCAAATGAGTAACACACATTTTTTTCTCAAATAAAGAACCAAAGTGTTTTTCAACCCAATAACGTTTATCGGTAGCAGATTCCGGATTTTCCCAAGGGGCAGTTGTAGCAATATACAAATCATACTTTCCACTTTCTGCTAATTTTTTAATAGCTTCAATAGCTCCTTCAATTGGTGGAGGATTACGAAATACACCGTGTATTTTATCATAATCTCCTTCATATTTTTCTTTAAATTTTGGATTTCTTTCTAATATTTCATCAACTCCTTTTTTGAAATCAACTAATACTCCATCCATATCTATCCACACTATTTTTTTACTCATATTATTCTATATTAAACGATACATAAATTGATAACCACAATCATCATCGTAATCATCATCCTCAACTACTTTAATACCACTGCCGATAATTTCTTGTAATTTACCAACATTAACTCTACTCCAATAACCAAATCGAAGAAACACATCATTTGTTCCACCCCAAACTTGTTTGATATCAAACTCACCAAACTCTGCTTCAATTTCTTTTAATTTGGAAATGCTTAATCCGTTCATCATAATTTTATATTTTAAAATTTAAATTTTTATTAAAGATATTCAGGTCCATATACTCCATAACGAGCAGTACCATCTATAATGTTTCCTCTGGCATGCTTTGCCGGAGATTTCCAAGATGCACATTTTAATAAATCACCTTTCTTAATCGGTGCTCCTTTCAAATCACCATCAACTCTACTAATGAATCCCCAACAAGTCGAACCATCCCAAAAACGAAGGAATTTATTACCAACTTCCATAACTAAATCAGTATTACCTTTTTTGAACTCCATATTCTCATAATACTTAGCTCTTTCGGCATTTACTTTAGTTAAAAACTCAGCAACTTTTGGGTTACTTTTTAAATAATTTAAGGATTTTTCATTCATTGTTCTCATATATCTTATCTTTTATTACATAGTAAAGATATGATAAAATTTTGGATTTTCCAAGCGTTTTGGAAAATATTTTAAAAAAATAACCCATTGATTTTCAATGGGTTATATAAATTCTAATTCTCTATTAACGAAATCGTAATCAAATGTGATTGGATCGTTAATTGGTTCGTAACTCAATGTACAAATACATCCATTAAATGCATACGCACTCCAATCACCATACTGAATAGGAGCATATCCATAATCTTCGTGAATGTGCCCACTAAAGTGCAAATGTGGTTTTACTGCATGTAATCTATGTAGTAAATCAGCACATCCAACATTTTCATATGTACGATATGTTTTATCCCTATAACCATAAATCGGTCCGTGAGTAATTACAATATCGGTATCATTAGGAATTTCATTCCAAATCTTTGAAATAACTTCACCTCTATCAGCGTTAAACGCCCAATTGTAACCAAATGTAGGTGAATAAGGTGAACCCCATATTTTTATTCCATCCAATTCAACAAATGAATTTTCTAAATAAAAAACATTAGTTCCTAATCCTAATTCTAATATATCGATTAACCATTGTGGTTTTCCATCCGCACATTTTGTATCCCAATTATTTCTGCCTCCATCAAAATAATCTAATTTGTTTCTTAGTAAAACTTCTTTGTCAAAAGACATATCGTGATTTCCAGCAATAAAGATTTTGTACATATAGTTATCGATTCCATTAAACCATTTAATAAAATCTTTAACTTCATGCTCTCTACCCAATGAACTGATATCACCGCTGTGAATAAGCAAATCACCGCCCAGTAGTTTTCCGTTTAGTTGTTTGTGTTTATTGTGTGTATCACTAATATGTGTTATTCTCATTTTCATCCTCTAAATGTAATAAAAATTATTCAATATTCCAAATAATTCTTTCAGAGTTTAAATATGTTACATTAAATAAAATTGCTATACGGTTAATATCTTCTTTTACAATTGAAACTTCATGCATAGGGTCACTATCTCCTCTAAAATTTAAAAAAACTAATTTACCAAAGGAAGGAATAATCTCCGTTCCATCTACTATAAAATTTCCACCCCATTCTCTTTTATATTCTTTGTTTAAATACAACAATATATTTGCAGGTTTAGAAAACAATTGTTTAATTGGTGATTTTCCATCTTGATGAGCAGATAATCTTCCTCCCTTTTTATACATTGTCAATAATCCATCTGATATATTAAATTTATTAACTCTAAACGTTTTATTATTTATTTTACTAACTATAATATCCGAACCATATATTTCAAATATTTTTTCGATAATAAACTTATAAATTAATGGATATTTTTTCCAATCAAAAGAATTACCAAATAAGGATAATTGACCTATATAAAAATTTTCTCTTTCTATCCAATTGTTAATTTCACTATGTTCTATTACTAAATCATCATATGTTTCAAATGATTTGATAGTATTAACAAATCCTTCTCTTTCTGGCCCTCTAAATATTAATTTTGTGTAGTTGGATACATCTGATGCGAGCGAGTACAATTCTTCTAATTCTGTTATTAAATTGTGGTTTGATGCCAAATCAAATTCATAAAAGGGTTTTTCCATAAAGAATATATATACTTATAGATATAAGGTTTTATTAATTAGTTTATGAAAAAAGTATTCAAAATAGATTTTGGAAAATTCGATTCTGATAAAAAATTAACATCGGAATATTCTCTTTCCTTCGAAGTTCAACAACACATTATTGCACAATTATGGTATGATAAATTAAAAGATTTATTAACCGATTCATCCTGGAAATTAGAAACCAGATGGGCTGCATTTAAACTTCCTTCTCGCCATCCTAAAATATTGGTAGATAAATTAAAACGATGTGTAGATACTATCAACAACTCAGATTGGTTTGAGTATCATATTATAGAATCGGATATGATTACAGAAGATTATCCGATGGAAGTTCATAACATCATTCATCATCATTTCGAAACTCTAATTGGACAAGTGTGGAGACCATCCGAATATTGGCAACAAATTATAGAAAAAAAAGATTGGAAATTAGTAGATGCAGTTAGAGGATTAAACGATTTATCACATGAAATAGAAGAGTGGAATATGGGAGGTGATGCTACTATATGTACAACATTTATGAATGGATTAGCTCCAATACATAAAGTAGAATTACCAAAAGAAGCTGATGAATTTTTTACATTGGATGGTGCATTTGGTAGAGGATATTTACATTATGCTCAATTAGGAAAGACATGGCAAGAAGTTTGTATAGATGATGATGACCATATTGATCCAACAAATATTTCAGAACACCGATTACTTAGTGGAGAGTTTGATTTACAATTCTCTCTTTATGATAGAACACATGAGGGAATGATTGAATCTTTTGGTATGAGAGAAAAATTAGCCAAATTTGATAGAACTCCTGAAGATAAAAGTTTGAGATTAGGATACTGCCCTATATTTGATATTCAACATCAATCAAAATTAACAAACGATGATAAACTAAATATTATAGATACTATTAGAAATCATCCTCAAATTATTAGAATGGAATTAGATGGTGTAGAAAGACCATTTATGCCTTACTACGACCCATACTAATTAGTGGAGATGACCGGATTCGAACCGGTGTCTTACAAAGTAATCATAATACCAACGTTTCACAAGTTTAGTAAGTTATTATCAAAACTTACAAAATAGACGAGTTTTGATATTTCATCGTCATCAATATTCCAATTCGATTTTGGGTTCAATTGGTTTCCACCTTTGTAAATACTTCTGTTCCTAGGTTATATGTACACCGACCCGAGTTGGACTAGGCAGCTACTGCGTAATCCGCACCAACGAATGCCATAGCATCTTCGAAGGTGAATGAAGATAATTCTTCTGCGTTTATTTTTTAATACAATATTAAGGGATAGTATTATCTCCCTACTTGTGATACTATAATTCTCATCGCAATCAATTCCATAACATCCCCGAATTACTTTTTATAAAATATAAATATAGGTTCGTATTTATAAAACTCACCTTTAATTTTCATACTATTTTTAACACCACTTAAATCAACTCCTGTCATTGGAGACATCGTCATTCTGATTTTACCCTGATACTCCATACCCAATTCAGTTAAAATATCAATTGAATCTTGTTCTAATGGATAAAAACTTTTACCAATTTTAATATCAGCAATATTCCATAAAATATATCTATCATTTTTTAGATATTCAAATGCAGTTGTTAATGTAGGTCTTAAGAATCCATCTCTCCAACTTTCATAGTTACCAAACTTTTTATAAGATTGAGTTTCATCATCTGAATATCTTTCCCTATCAAAATAAGGAGGTGAAGTAAATATAAAATCTAATTGACCTTTATATTTTTGAAATCCAGGTTCTTCGCTAATAATTTCTGAACCCGTTCTGTAAATTTCATATGTGTTTTTGTGTCCCCAAAATGGATTAGATGCTCCTGGTATGCGTGAATTAAAAAATTCAGCTAAGTACTCATAACGAGTCTTCCCTATTTCATCAATATAATTTTCTGTATTCGGGTCATTACCAATGTAGTGAATATTTCTATCATCAACTGATAATGCTCCTAATATTCTACCACCCCAACCAGAAGATGGATCGTAAATATTAATTTGTTTTTGGTCTTTGATGTGGTTTGTAAATCTTTGATACAAATACTTTGCAGTAAGTGGAGGAAAGTTTACAGCTGCTTGTGTACCCATTCCAATTCTAAATGCAGCGGTTGCTTCTGGAAATATAGTTTGACCCAAAGGATACCACTTTAATTGAATAGGTTGTTTTTCTAAATCAACCAATGAATCAATATCCTCACCCCAATTAGCAGTTTTAAGAGATGAAATATGTTTGTATCCAATAATACCTGCTTTATATAACTCTTTAACTTCTTCCGCAGTAATAGGAAGAGATTCAATTCTACTATCAGTTTGCGCTAAACAAAAATCATGCCCTTCCCAAATATTACCTCTCATCCATTCTTCAATCCATTCCTTACCAGTTGCTAAATGAGAATTGTGATGTTCTTTATTACCTTTAGCAAGAGTTTTAGAGAAACGATACATTGCATCCTGACGAGTTAATCTTCTCATTTGTTTTGCAAATTCAGGAAGATATTCATCATTACAAAATATATCGTAAATAGATGGTTTTGGTTTATCATAAGTTGAACCACCAATACCTGTTTTATACATTGCAGGAAAGAATTGATTTACCGGCGTTGCAAATTTATTAAAATTAAAGATTACTTCATTACCATCATCATCGGTTTCTTCAAACTTATCTACTTTATATGTTTGTAGTTTCGAAAATTGTTCTATAATTTCACCTTCAGATGAACCAATACGAGGAGGTGCTCCTGTTTCATTCCACACTTCAACAACGGTCTTGCGGAACATCGCTACCCAATCTTCAAATTCTTGTAGTGTCATCTTAAGAACATCTTCATATTTTAAGTTAATATGAGATTCATTAAAATAATCACACTTTTCGTAAAAATACTTTTTTTCTGACATTATAGTTTTATTAGTATCATCAAAGATACGAAAAAAGTATTATATTTCCAAATAAATTATTCTCTAATGGTATCTAATGTTACACAATGAGGACCACCACTAAATGTTCTGGCATGTCTCATTTTTACCGGTATTGATTCCACCCCCCATTTCTTCAATTCTTTCATAAGGGGTATTTGTCTTTCTTCTACAATCATAGTTTTTTCATCATAAGAAAGAGTATTCATTCCTAACCACGGAGATGCTTCCGCCCAATGGTCTAAAAATGGAGTATCTATCATCTCTGAAGAGTATATTTTATCCCATTTTTTGAATATTTCTGGCATATTGGTATCATTTACCCTTTTAGGATTAAGTAAGACCAAACCTTCTCTAATTAACACGAAAGTGGTATCTATATGAATGAAGGCATAAACATCTTGTATAGGATGAACTTTATATTTTTCTTTCATATTCTCATCTAACCATTTTTGTAAATATTCCGCACCTGCCAGATTACCGGTATTTGAAACTAAATAAATTATATCATTATTACATTTCAACAAATTAGCAGCATCAAATACAGGTTCATCGTTTCTTAATGTTGGTCCAGGTAATAACCCTCTATCGTATATGGAATCCAATAATTTTGGTTTAGGAAAATCAACCCAACAACTCTGATCGAAAAGATGTTTAAAAGCTCTCGTTTCATTTTGTCTTTGACGAAGAGCCATTGGAGTCGCAATAACTTTATCTTCTATCACCAACATTGAATCTCTCGGACAATATCCATAATATCCATCCACTTCCCAATTTTCAGTTGAATATTTTTCACTCCAATCTATTAAAGATGGTCTAAATACTTCAACTCCTAAATCTTCTAATGTTTTACTTAATTCATCTAAATCTTCGATTGTTTCTTCAATCATCCAATTTGGATATCTTCCATACGGAATACGAAGAAATTCTTCATAGGTATAATTAGCATAATCAATTGTGTGAAGAGATTTATCTCTAACTGAAGGTATTTGTGCAAATTCAGGTCTTCCAACAATTATTTGCTTTAACTTTCCCCATTCGTTTTTAATGTAAGGTTTTATCATCTATCTCGTTTTTGTAATATTGGATTATTTGTAGGCCATTCCATTTGGAATTCTGGATCATTCCATTTAACTACACCTTGCTCATCTGCATCTACATAACCATCTTTATAAAATAAATTATAGTGAAACATACAATCGGTTAATGCATAGTGCCCGTTTGCAAATCCTGGCGGAACTAATACTTGATTTCTTAATCTTTCGGAAATAATGTATGATTCCCAATCACCATATGTTGGTGAATCTTTTCTCATATCTAATACAACTAAGTAGATATCACCAACTGCCGCTTGAACCAATTTCCAAGTCTTATTATCCCAATGTAATCCTCTCAATACTCCTTTATATGAACGAGAAAATCTACCGTGTATTTCACACCCATCGCTTACATAATTCATTACAGGATGCTCTTTGGAATGAAAGGTTGTAAATATTTCACCTCTGTATTCTCTGAATACGGATGGTTGAAATTCAGGAACTTCAGTACCAAAAGTTTTTGATGGAGTAACTTTAAACTCATCCCACTTATTACTCATATTATTTTTTTATCAAAAGTGAATTTATGTACAAGATTTTTTTCAGCAATATGACATATGCCATTTTTTTCAAAATCATTATATGATGGATTCTCATTAAATAAATAATTTATTTCATTAAAAAATAAATTAACATATTGTTGATTTAATGTAATTGGAGGAATATCATTTATTTTTTTTAGAAATGTATCATAATTTTTTTCAATTACATTTAAAACATCCATATAAGATTTATTTACCGATATGTAATCAGTCGTTCCAATTAAAGATGTATTGTTTAACATATCAAAATTTAAATGATTATTAGAGTACATTTTGAATATATCTATAAACGTATTTATTTTATTTTCATTTATAGGGTGTTTGTAACACAAATTTAATGCATCTTTTTTAATTTTATTCAATGTAGGAATAAAATTTTTAATTACCAAATCATTATCCAAATGAATAAATGGAAAATCTATTTCAGATAATACTTTTAACTTTGGATAAGACCATAAATTAGATTTAAGATATTTTTCATCAATTTTAATATTAATATAATCATATTTTAAAGTCGTATTTTTAAAATAATCTTCATCTGAATATATTAATGGAATTATATTTTGATTATTAAGGTTTGATATAGAATAATTTAGATATATTTTTGTTTGAGCATCTAATCTTATTGGAATATAAGTAAATACTATTTTCATTATATTAATTTATTTGTAATGTAAACACTATTTTTTTTAAAATTTGTTTGAATCAAATCTAATAAATCATTTTTAGATAAGAGTTGATTCATAAATACATCATTTGCTTTTTTAGACCAATCTAAACATAATGAATAATTTTTATCAAAATCTTCTAAAAAATTTTTTACAAAATTACAAAATCTTTTAGGATTTCCATAACATTCATTTATTTCCTTATAAAAAGGATGTCTATCTATTTTTAAAACTTTTTCTAAAATATCCAATGGATAAATATGTGTGGAAATAAATGGTATTTCTGCCAATATATATCCAATAGTTTTTTCGGAAATATATTGGTGAACGTATGGTACTGAACTATGTGCCCAACTTTCATCTAAAATTTGCATTTTGGATTTTGGCAAAATGTTAAAAAATAAATCTAATCCAATTGGTTTTATATCATTAATATGGTTAGTATTTTCAAAATCAGTTTTACCCATTCTTTTATTATAGTTTAATCCCATATTTAAGAATTCGGATAAATGATTATTAAAAATTTTAATTTGATATTCTATTGTTTGAGATAGTAAAACATCTGTAAATGATAAAAATATTTTTTCGTTATTTTGTTCTTTTAATAACTTTAAAATTTCTATTCTATTATGTTTTAGTCTTCTAACCGAAAAACCTATATCATGTGTTTTATTTATATTTTTAAATAACTCTTTATATTCATAAAACCATCTTATACCTATTAAATCATTCCAATTATGAATAGTATTTGTAAATGTATGAAAAAAATTTGGATATAATGCTTCCACCTGATTATTTAAAAAAACATTATCACTTATTATTTTATGATTTTCGAGTTTCCCCAAAAGCTCTTCAATTGTAGTAATAATTTCTAAATCAGGAGTATCCATCTTACCCAATATCTTTTCAGTTCTAAAATAAATAAATACCCAATCTTTTTTATTAGAAATTAATTCTACAATTCTTTCGATAATTTTAATATCATGTCTTATATCACTACGTTCCGGTTTTAAATCACAAAAATTTTTATACATATAATAATTTCTATGTATTGAAAAATAATCTATGATGTGAATCCCATCTTCATTATCATTTAATTCAGGATTAAAAATAAATTCAAATAATTCTTTATTATATTCACATAATACTTTACCAATTTTTCTTTCAATTCCTTCGGAGGTATCAATATCTATGTCATAAATTCTATTAATAGAATTATGTGCAAGTGTTGTGAATAATAATTCATTAAAAAAATTATGAACATATATTTTCATAACTTAAATCAGTTTACTGATGTTTTTATCAATTTTAACTTTACCCTTTTTATTTATAAGGTAATCATTATATTTTAATACATCAAAATTTACATTTAAATACTCAAATAATTTAATTATCTGCCCACTATTATCCAAAAATATATCTTCATAATAATAAGTTGGTATATTGTATTTATTTGATATATTTAGTAATAATTTAGAAGACTCTTCGTAACGAACTATCATTGTTTCTAAATAGGTTTTATCTATATTAGAAAAATCGTAATATTTTGGAGAATGCCAATCTAAACCTTTTTCTCTAAACATAGTTTCATTTATCACAAAACTTTGAGATTGAGAAAGTTTATCTTTTCTATCTAAAATAATTATTTTATCAAAAAATGATATGCACCATTTTAAGTATGATTCGTTATTATTAAATGATTTTATTGGATATTCTATATTTCCAACTAATAATAAACTTTTTACTAATAAATTATCAAAATTTTGTAATGGTATATAAGTTTCAAAATCAAATCCGTTTGATTTATATTTTTTATAAAAATTAGAATTAAATGGTTCTATAAAAATACTATATTCGGATGATTTTAAATGAGAGTATATAAGTTTAGTTAAAGATGTAGAACCACTTCTAGGAGTTGCTAACACTAATATTTTCATTAGATTATTTTTTTTATCAATTTAGGTTCGAAATTTGTAAATGAAACTAATGTATATCTATTACCTTCTTTGATTTCACTAACCTTATGCATTAAGTCTCCACTAAAAATAACTAACATATTTTTAGTAGGTCTTATTATTACATTTTCAATAATCAAATCCCCTCCTGAAAAATTATCATTTAAAAATGAAACGATGGACCAATTATAAGTGTGTTTATGCATTTTTTCAATTGATGGTATTAAGTTATTAATCAATTGAACCCTTATAAATTCTGGAGATGGGATTATTATTTTTTGTGATAGTTCTGATATAAACTTCTCATTTAAATTAACCGCTTTAAATGAATAAACCTCATTTATATTTTCAAACTCAAATTTTGTATTTGATTCGTAATATGATATTAACTTATCGCTTTCGGAATTAGTAAAAAAATCCTTATATATTTGAATCATATCATTGTTTTTTTTCTTTTAATAGCACCATCGATATATCTATCAACAAATTCAATTAATTCATCGGTTTTCGTTACAAGAGAATAATCTAATTTAGTTTCGTTAATATGTACCAACTTAAAATTAACATTAAGTGATTCAGACATATATTTTTCAAATTTGGATATATTATCTAAATGAAATTCTTTAACTGTTACGGCATCATTAAAAATCCAATGGTATTGAGATATGAACGTCAACATATGTAATGAAAATCTAGTTAAAAGTTCATCATTGCTTTTAAACTCTTGTGGAAAATCTAATTCATTAATTAATTTAATAAATAATTTTTTTGGAATAGTTCTATCCGCATACATACTAATAAAATCATAATGATTATTTTTTATAAAATTCATTATAAAATCATTATTTGTATTTTTGAGTTTTGATACCGTCTGATAATCTAAAAATTCAGATGATTGTGTAATAAAAAACTTCCAAGCTGAAATAAATCTATCCGTAGAATTTCTTAATATACATACATAATCTAAATTAGTACCAAATGTAGAAATTAAGGCCTGTATTGTTGTATGAATATGTCTGTTACGAATTCCTCCTCTTTTAACCTCATTCTCCCATGCAATATTTGAATATCTTAGATTAAAATTTAAATCTATGCAAGTGTTTTCAACAGACCAAGATGCGTTTTTTGGTATAGCAATAAACGCTATTTTATTATTTATAACCATTATTATAAAATACTTTTTACATCTTTAACAATGTTTTTTATTTGAAATCCTAATGTTAAAGTTATTCTATCTTTATCTCCTATTACAGGCATACTACCGTGTTTAACTTTACCGGCAACACATCTCCATACCATTCTTTCCTTTAATTGATTAACTTTACCATTGTATATAGAATGACCTCCTTCATATGGATATGATAGTATTACATTATATCTAACATGCGTATATCCATCTAAATTTGAATCACTATGTAAATGAATAGACCCACCTTCTTTATTGATACCAATAGCATCTTCGAAGCGTGGGTCTAAAATCCAATCGTTAATTTTTTCTAATTCAATAACTCTATCCTTTATTTTTTTTACTAAATCTAACGGAGAGTTTTCAATTTTTCGTAATATACCAATCTGTCTAGAACCATATGGGGCATTTATACTATCACTATTTGTCGTATTTACTTCAAATAAGTATGAATTTGATTTTGTCCATAATAGAAGTTCTGACTGTTCTTCTTTTGTTATAAACTCTTCATAACCATATGTATCATTTAATTCTACACGATTCATACCTCAATTTTAGATATTCTTATTTATTGAACTATATCATTATAAATAAGAGTAGCAACTTCTTGCATTATAGAGGTAATAGCCGCATCAGTTGCCACATTTGTAATTACTACTTCCGAAGATATTATTTTTGGTTTCATATAATTTTTTATTTTTTATTTATATTTTAGCAGGTGGTCTTCCTCCACACCATGAGCAACTATTACAATACCATGTACCACATGAATAAAATCCACACCATCCGTAACAAGGATTGTGTTGTATAAATGCTAATCCTAAAGTTTCATCTAAAACTGGCAAAAATACGTCACTTTCTTCTACGTTTATATCATATATCATTCTATTCACATATACAATCTCTAAATTTGTTATTTTAGATTTAGTTAATGTGTTATTAATATAATCATAAAATACAATAGAATCGTTTATTCTAAATGTATTTGTTAGAGCATATGTAGTATTAAAGGTATCAAACTCTTCTATAATCATCGTACTACCTGGCATATCTTCATATGATAATCCATTTTCTAATGTAACCTTAATCATTAAAGAATCTTTTTGAACACCTTTAATTTCCTGAATAACAGTAGATCCTGTTGTAAATGTATCGATATCATCTGCCAATGTACCCGAATTAACACCTAGTTGGAAATTAGGTACACCATTTATTAAGATATCATTAACGGGCACCCATGGAAGTAATATTGTTTTTACCGTATCATTTTCTATCAATTGATTGGGTAACATTAAATTACCTTCTCCTGTCAATATTTTTGTATTATCATCAAGTATATATGCATCTCCGGTTACGTTAGGAATTTTACTCATCCATAATACTCTAGATGATTGAAGCATTAACCCATCAGAATCATATTCAGTTTCCCAGGTATTTTTATCAACTTGAGAAGTCATAATATATGAACCAAGATGTAAAAAATTAAGTGTATTTCCATATAATATATCCAAACTTCTAATTACACCCATTTTATTATTAACAATATTATCACTATGAGTGTGATATTCTTCCATATATTCGGTTTCATTTAAAGAAGATTTTAATGATTGTAAATTTTCTACCGAATCAATTTTATAAAATTTAGGATATGCAACAATATTTGTATTTGGATATCTAGTTTTAACAATATAATTTGGCGCACTGCCTGATGTAATATGTAGTGAATCTAATTGGTCTATATTTAAATTGGTATCTACACTAGATGAGTAATATACGTTTGGTGAATATGAAGTATTTTGAATAACTCTATGAAAATTAACTTTATCTTTAGTATATTCTTCATCAACTACCGCTGTTGTATCGTATGATGTTCGTATAATTAATGTATTATCATTATCTTCAATAAAAGGAACTGTTATGGAGTTTGCAGCAAGTTGATGAAATGTAAAAGAACCACTTATTTCTGTGATAATTTCTTCCATTTTATCTTTTATACTCACATCAGTTAGATTTGTACTAAATCTACCATCCTTTTCGCTCGGAATTGTGTTACCATTAGTTGATATAAGATGTAAATTTGTAATAGAGTTTTCTATTAAAAATTGTGTAAATCCCTCCCAATTTAAATCAGGAACAATTTTATTGTGAATATCAACATTTGTATTAGTTTCAATTATTCGCAAATTACCATTTGCATCTTTTAGTAAATCAGTACCAAGTATTACTGCTTTCATTATATATTCAATTTACTTATAAATATTATTTTTTTTAAATTACACTAGTTTTCATTTTGATAACATCAAACCCAACATTTCCCGCTAAAACAATTCTATCTATTGTTGATTCTGGTGATGAATTGGGTGAATGGGGCATATCTCCCTTCATAATTATTAAATCATCTTCTTCGGGTCTAATGAAATATTCCATACCTTCCTTACTTTTAAAATATAACACACCATCATCTCCATTCATAACATCTGGCATTTGAATATAGTAAACAAAAGTAAAGTTAGGATAAAATACATTTAATTTTTTACTAATATCCGTATGAGTATGATACTTATCAACATCCCCCCAATATTCTTTTTGTATTGGGTTTTTACATCTAACTCTATTTATCCAAGTTTCTATATTAATCTTATTAAAAGGGATATTATTATCACTATATATTTTTTTACATTCATTAATTGCCATATGTGTAACATCAGTTACCATATTATTTTGATTTAATTGACTTAATGAATTTAAATCATCTATCCAATTTATAACACCAAACCCATCTTGTTTAGACATAGGTTGTGAATCTATTATAACATTTGCTTCCTTTAATAATATGGATTTATATTCTAATAAATTTAATTTTTGTTTCCATATAAATGTATTATTATCAAAGTATATTTTTTCCATAATTTAGGATTACATTAATGTTTTTTGTTTTTTATTGTATTGTTTATTAATATCTAAAAATGTAAAATTTGTACAAAATACGATTCTTTCTGAAATTGATTTTGTATTAGTTGCAGCTCTATGTAAAACATCTGCTCCAAATATCATTAAATCGCCCTCATTTGGTAAAACGGAAAAGTCATTTCCATCTATATCTCTGAATATAATACACCCATCATTACCTTCTAATTTATCAGGCATTTTACTATAATAGGTTAATGTATAATCCGGAAGTTGTTTACTTTTTTTAGTTGATGCCTGATTGTGATGTGTATGAAACCCGGTGTATAGATTATTGTTTTGGCTAATAAATATCCATTCTTGTGTACTATAAAAAAATGGTTTATCAAATATAGAAAACATTAATTCTATCTTTTTACTTCTAACTAAATTTATATTTTTTGAACTTACTAACACTTCTGATTGAATACCGGGTTCTAATGGGGTTGGGTATTGTGTCATTTTAAATAATTCAGTAGAATACCATAATTCTTTTGATAATTGTATATTATCAATATCTTTGCAATTTACTTTATAAATTGTGATATGTTCACCCAATTTTATTTGTTCTATCATTAAAATATATTTTTCAATAATTTAAATTATTGATTTTTCTTTAACTATCAAATTTTTTATATATCTTTTTTCAACTTCTTCCCACTTATTTGTTGGGCACGTACCATATTCATTTGTAAATATCTTCTTTTGTATTGGACACCCACATCCACCACATACGGCAGACCATTCTTTGTTACGAATAATTTCTTTTCTAAACTCACATCCTAAACAAACGTTTAATCTTTCTTTTGCTATTTCAGCTTGTATTTCAGTTGGGTTTGCAGCGGTAATCCACGCATTAATTATTTCTAAAGGATTAAATTTCATATTATAGATTTATTAGTATTATTCGTTTTAATAACCGATATCCAATTTACCAATGAATATCGTATTCCCATTTCAACAGGTGTTACTCTATGCATCAGTCCAGAATCAAAAATATATAAATTTCCCATCTTTTGATTTGTTGGTATTTTACTACCATTTATATCTTGTATTTCTAAAATACCCCCAATGTAATCATCATTTAATAATATTATGGATGTTACAAATCTATCTTTATAGATATCATCACCATCTCTATCCGAATGCCAATTGAAATATTCTCCTACTTTATATTCAGTAAATTGGAATGGTCCTAATCCTGATACTTCTATTCCATTAATATTATACAATACTTTTAATAAATCAATTAATTTTTCATTAATATTATTTATTTTATCAATTCGCCCTATTGAAGATTTTCTCCATTTTGAATATCCACTTTTAACTTTAGCATTTGTTAATGTTAATTCCTCTTTACATTTATTTAAAATGAAATTACATTCTTCTATTGATAGAAAATTTTCAATAATATGTATTTGATTATTTATCATTTTGTTTTTTTAAACCAAATTTTATCCATTTATACCAAATACGTTCGTGAATATAATATTGAATAGGTTTATAAACTAATTCCGCTACCCCAAATGCGGCACCCACTTTGATTGAACCACTTATCAACCACATTAATCCAAACCCTATTAAAGTACTTATAACTCTATATGAAATAGTTTTAGCTATGTGTCTTTTTCTTTCTACTATCATATCAATGATTTTAAATTTTTATCTTTAACAAATTTAATTCCATCGAATGTTGTGTATTTCAATTCGATTGAATTTTTGTTAAAATGAAGTATATCTTTATATGGAAGAGATTCATATTCTTCAGTTGTTAAAGAAAATCGTACACCATTCATAACATCACTCGCCAAAGGGTATTCAAAAAATGCCACAATAGTTCCTTTTTTACAATTGGGTTTTACATAATCTAAAAACTTATCTATATTTGAATCCATATATGTATCATGTAAAATACCATCAAATTTCTTAGTAATAGTCGGTAATACATCAATCCAACCACCTAATAATATTTCAGTATTAGGTTTATCTTTAGCCCATTCCAATGCTAATTTATGAATATCTTTATGTAATTCTATAATAGTATGTGATGTTACATTTGGATTAGATTGAACTCCATCAGCGGATAAATGCATTCCAAACCCTAATTCCAATATATCACCCCCATTTTTAGTGGCAATTTCTGCTAATTTTATCATCAATGATTTTTCAGCAGCATGCATAACTATTCCATCTTGTTTTTTTGATGGAGCAATTATAGAATCATTTGTTATAACGACATTATAATCGTGAGTATATTTACTATTTTTCACTATTTTTTTATTTTAAAATACATTCAGTATCTAACCAATCTATTTGTGTTGGGTTACAACTTATATGCCATTTATTACCAACACCTTCAATATAATCTTTTGTAGTTTTAGACTTACAATTTATAATTACGTTTGATGCAGAATATTCTTGCCCATCTATTAATACTCTCCAATGTAAAATATCGTCAGACTTAGCATCAGTTTTATATCTAATCTTTACTATCATTATTATCTATACTATAAACGATTACATCACCGTTTGAATCAATATATTTTTGTCTAATCTTAGTTCCACTAATAGATTCGATATCAGCCGGTGGATTGTGGTATAATACTTCATATCCAACTGCTCTTCCATAATTTACCGATTCGATATCTGGAATAATTGAAAGATAAATTTTATCCCAATTTTGTTGAAAGAATGGTTCATTTGTTAAATCTATTAAAACTTCTTGTGCCGATTTAGGATTGTTCTCATCTTTTGGAACATCTCTAATTGCAACCCAAACATTCTTTCCTTTATCCAATTGTTGGCGGATTAACCATTCGTGTCCCGCGTGCCACGTTTGCCATCTTCCGATGTACAATGCATACTTTTTCATATTATTAGTGATTTTAGTTTTTGAAATGTTGTAAATTCATCTTCATTAGTTGTGTCTACATCTATAAAATTATCCAAAGGAGCTTCATAGTTAGCAACATGAAAAGATTCTCTACCTCTTATATCAGTAGTATGAACATAAAGTTCTTTTATATTGTCTCCCATTTCAGTTTTAAACGATTCTCTCTGGTCTCTATAAGGAGAAACCAAAGATACAATTGCAACATTACCTTTGTGGTGAAAAAATTTAGCCATTCGTTGAGCAAGTTCTATATTTTTCCTTCTACCCGCTTCAGAATAATCTTTGTTATCAAAAATTGCTCTTATATCATCACCATCTATTACTATACCCTTTTCTCTAAAGTGAGCCTGAAACCAATTTGCTAATGTTGTTTTACCAGCACCTGGTTGGCCTGTAAACCAATATATCATATAAACATAAATTTTAAAAGTTGTTTATTATTATTTCTTATAAAATCATTCCATCTATCCATATTGTTAAAATACTCATCTAAATATTTTAACTGAATCTCGTGATACCAAAATAAATCTTGAGATAATAAAAATTGAAGATGATTCAATAAATCCTCTTTATTCATTCCAAAGAAATAAATAGGTGATTCAAATGTTAAACCTATTTTTTCTAAAATTAATTTTAATTTTGGGTTACCATAATAAACAAATGGTAAGCCTGTTCGAAGTGGTTTGTGTATCTTTTCGGATATATGTACACCTGGTAATAATAAATGAGGTTGAGTTTCGGTTATAATTTCAAAAAAAGATTCTAAATAGATTCGATAATTAAAATCGGGCAAAGTTGTAACGTGATTAATACCCAATATTTTATTTCTATTTAACACATCTTCGTTTAATTGAGTGGTAGTAGGTAGTGCATCATAATATTTTGGGTATTCTATACCAAAATGTTGCACTTCATTTAAGAATTTATCTTTATCTAAATTTATATGACTAGCATTAAAATCTATTTCATTTAATGAAATATTACCTTCATTATTAAATTTATTTTTGTATATAAATTTTAATATATCAAATCTTATTTCAGAATAATGATTATTTAGAAACATAAATTTCTTTTTTACTGTTCCCAAATCTTTACTCTTAAGATATTTCCAAACTTCAAAAAATTGTGGCTTATCTAAATCACAATAAATCCAAGCTGGATTATTTAAAAATACTACCGAATCTTTTTTAATTTCTTCGATATTAATGGTTATAACAATTGAGTCAGCATTATCAATCATCTTTTTCAAAGCATCTATGGTTTGAAGTGTCGTAATTGATTCTTGCTTCTCTAATGATAATAAAAATTTATATTTTGATAAATCATCTCCTAATAAATCTTTTATTTGTTTGTTGATATTACTGATTATACTATCTGAAAATGTAATACCATCTAAAGATTTATCAATACTAAGAAATCTTAAATTGGTTTTAAAAGTAGGAGGAATTGCTAATCCTTTTAATTCTACAAAATTTATTCCAAAATCAACTATTTCAACCTTAAGATTTTGCGTTATACTTAATCCTTTATGCATTTTTAATTAGGTTTAAAATATTTTCACCAAAATACTCATGGCCTTCTAAACTATAATGAAGATTTTCTATACCCAAATCCTTTAATGTATATGTGTTACTTTCTATTTCTTTAGTCTTATCGGATGGTAATAAATTATGAATTATTTTATGGTATTTAAACTCCATAGAATTTGTCATTCTATGAAAGATTGAATAACTTTTAAAATTCATTCCATCCATTAACGCTTTAAAAGCAAGTAATAGATTAACATTTTCATAATGAGCAAGATATTCAGTATTCATTAAATTATTATAAAATTCAAAAAACGTATAAAATTTTTCTTCGTTTAATGGTATTTTATATTCCTCCATCCAATTTTTTAATATGGAAAAATCTGATAGTCCAGGATTAACAATTTGTATTAAACTCCTATATCCAATTTCTCCTCTATAAGAACTACTCCATTGAGTAATACAAAGTGGATTTTTATATTTAAAAAAATCCATTTTATTGTATTTGGTAAATTTTTTATTAACAGGATCTAAAAATGTCCAATGTTCCTCACCTGTTTTGTATTCGAAAATTTTTTCATCATTTTTAGTTGGTCCAACATTAAAAAGATAATACCATCTTCTTAAGATAGATTTATTAGATGAACCACTTTTGGAAATATTAAGAACCGGTACATTTAGAAGTTCTGCAATTTTTGTACCCCACGAAAAAGAACGATCTAAAAAAACTTCACTTTCGGAATATTTTTTTAGTTCTAACCAAAAATCATAATTTTTACAATTTGATTCTAATGATTCAAATTGCCTACATAATCCATTACCTTCGGAAAATGAATCTCCATTAATTATAACTAAATCATATTTCATTATATTATAACCTAACTTATTATTTATTTTTTTGTGTTTGATGTTTTAATTCACATCTTAAATGATTTGTGTTAAAAAGATATTCATTATCTATATCAAAAGTATCTTCACCACAATATTCACATTGCCATAATTTTGGTTCACTAAGTGTAATAACATCATATGAACCACCCATATCATATCTGGTTTCAGATTTAAATTTTCGATTACTTACTAATTTACGTTTAGAATCTCCAACTTTTCTTTTATATATAGTTCTTCCTCCATCTGGAGATTCATATATCTCTCCATCCGGCATTTCTATTGCTAATTCCTGTTCAATTAGTTGCTCAATAGTTTGCTCTTCTCTAATTTTTGTTATATGTTCTAAAACTTGTGTAAGCGTAGAATTGGTATTAAGGGATAAGGTAACCACCTCATCCCCCATTTCCATTGTTATTTTAATTTTTTTCATTTAGATATTTTGCTCTAATGTAAAGAATTCTTTTGTATTTTCCAAATCTGGTTGAGAAAAACTTTCACCTAAAATAATTTCCTCTTCCAATTCGTATCTTTCTAATATTCTTTTTACTATGCCACTTCTCACACAATCCTCCTTAGAGAACTCAACCTGATATATCCCTTCTACACCACTTAATCGTTTCCATATATCATAAAACCCACTCTTTTGGTAAGCTGGTATTCCATTTGCTCTAAATTTATCACATTGTGAAAGGTCTCCACATATTACCATCTTACTATTATCAGCAATACGTGTCACAAGGGTTTTTAATTGAGCAGGAGAAGCGTTCTGTGCTTCATCCATAAAAATGTATGTATTGGAAAAATTCATCCCTCTAAGGAAGTTTAAAACCTTAAATTCCAACTTACCGATTTCAATCAATCTAGTTGTTTCCTTTTCCCCTATAATTTTGTGAAGTATTCCTATTGAAGATTCGTTGTGATATGCTATCTTTTCCATTAAATCACCCGGTAAGTGTCCGAGCTTATCTTCGTTACCAACATCGACCGTTGGATTTATAATAACCATTTTGAAAAAACCACTATTTCTTTGATAAAGTAACTCTATTCCTTTTTGTATTCCCACAAATGTTTTTCCGGCTCCCGCTAATGCATGTGCCATAACAATTTGATTTTTTTGAGATTCTATTGCCTTATAAAATCTTTTTTGGTTTCTAGTTTTAAAATCTATTGGTGTAATTAATTTTGGTATTCCTCCTACTTTGTTTTCGATTAGTTCTTCTATTGTGTTTGTAACTTCTGAATCAACAGTTTTTCTTAATGCTTTAGTTCTTACTTTCGGCATGAGACAAATTTAAATTAATTATTCATCCGTAACTTGATTTAATCTAATTAGAATCAGTTTTTGTGATTCAGTTGAAGATTTCCTCTTTCTTAATTTTTTTATTTTTATTTTTTCCAAAGTATTTTTAATCTCTATGCATTTTTCATAGTTCTCTCTTATTTGGAAATAATTTATACATTCTTCTAATAATTCTTTGTATTCTTCAATAGGAATTAGGATCATAGTTCGAGTAAATGTATCAGCTGCAATACATAATTCTTCCGTACCTTTAGATAATGCTGATTTTACTTCTGAATATAAGAGAGAGTAAAGTTCATCTTTACTTTCATTCTTTTTGTTCCCACTCTTTAAGTAATCTTTCCAATTTAGTCTGTAATATATTCTCTTCATTGAATGTGGGTTTATTACTACCTATAATTATTAAGTTTTTGTAGAATAACTTAATTTTTAACCACCAAATGTAGTAGTATTTCCAACTTCTACGGTTCCGGTTCTTTCTCTTAAAGGAGTAGGAGTTGGTAAAGATGCTTTATTAGCTGCTAAGTTAGCCGTTAAGGTTTTTAAAGCATCTTGTCTCATAGAAGCTAATTGTTCTTCGGTTCTTTGTTGTTGTGCAAGTTGTGCATTTTTAGCCTCTATCGATGGACGTAAAATACTTTGAGCAGTATTACCTATACTATTTGCTACCGAATCTCCCAATCCACTAGCTTGATTAAGAATATTAGCAGGAGCATTTAATAAACTCAATGGATCTTTAAGATTTATATTACCTATCCCACTTACAATTCCCTTACCTTGAGAAATTAAACTTCCTACATTAGGTAACTTGCCCAAACCTGGTAATGTATTTAAATTATTAAGATTTATTTTTTTAGGCAATTGAGGAATTGAAGGTATATTAGGAACTTCAGGTAATTCGGGTAAATTAAAATTCTTAAGAGAAAATTTAGTTTTTATACCCTTATCCTTCGCCTCTCTTCTTTGCTTTTTCTTTTGTAATCTTAAATCTCTTCTCAAATCTCTTTTTGCTAATAAAGTGAATTTAAAATCTAAGAATAAATTTTTAAGATTTTTCGGAGTTGGTAATTTTGTTTTAATAAGATTTTTAACATCACTTATTTTACCATTAATTGCATCCTTAGATAATGCAGATTTTAAATCTTTAAATTTATCACCTAATTTAGCAGCGGTATCGGATAGATTTTTTATAGAATCTTTAGTGTTACCATAAATACTTCTTATCCCACCTAATGCAGCTTTAGCAATTGCAAATGTTGCACCAACTTTACTCACCGAATCTACAATCTTAGCAAGTTTATCAGCTCGTTTGTTATCAAATGAAGTTGTTGCTAATATCTTAGATGGTTGTTGTTCTTGAGTTGGCGATAAATCACCTATTGTTTTTACTTTAGGAGGAATGATATATGAATAATCTAATAAAGTTGTTGGTTCTGGTCCATCTAACCATTGAAGTAAAAATATTGGAGATACCGTAAATCCATATAATACTCCACCATCTCTTTTTAATTTATCCGCTTCAAAGTTATTATACTTATCTACGAAAGATTGCCAATTTAAAGTGATATATGGGTATTGTGATAACCCTTTTTCCAACGTATGTAAAACTTTCCCTAAGTTACTACCCCATTCAATTTGTAAATTATCATAAACAAATTGTGAGATATATCTAATTCCGTTTGAAGGAGGATGATTCTCAAATACAACTATATAAGGGAAAAAAGTTTGTGGTACAACAACTACATTATCTAAATCATTATCAACTGGAATAGTGATTTTATTTATTGTACTATAAAATCCAAATAGAGTTACATCAGTTTTTTTAGGTTCTGTGATTGTTCTTACTTCTATTTGTTCATTTTTTGTTAGAATCACTTCCGGTTGAATAACCTTAGTTTCCGTTGGTGGAGTGGATTTGACAACAATGGGTTGATCTACTTTTGACTTTCTATCTTTATTTAATAATTCCTTAAGTTTATCATTATCTTCTTTCTTATTCTTACCTCCTTTAAAAGCTCCTAGAGAGGCACCAACCGCTAATGAAGCTCCCAATGTAAAAGGTGCAAGGAAAATGGAAGTTGCTCCTAAAATAGCTTTACCAACACCTTTCTTAAAGAAATTTCCAATACTTTTAAATAATCCCATACTAATAAATATCTTATTAAGAATTATCTATGTTTTAATTCCAAATAAGATGCCAATTCTTTGGCATATCCTCTATGTCCCAATACACCTGGATGAACATCTTCTATTGCAACTTCATCTACAATCCTACCTCTATTATTTTGAGCCCATACATAAGGAGACCCCATAGGTAAAACATATTCCGAAAAAATAGATTCTTTCATACCAATTAATTCATAATTTAAATCTTCGGTTATGTAAAAGGTTATTCCATTTAATTTAAGAAATGAAAGAAAAGTAAGTAACTCTCTTGTTAATTTTTGAAATATTTGTTTAGGATTTAAACATTCTTTTACGAAAGGTGTTAGAATTGGTTTCAAATGATTATTATCATCTGAATAAGTTCTTTTTGCATAATCCCTACAATTAAACCACTCATCTATAATATTTTTTTCAGGATGAATCGTATAGTTAAATAAAGTATATTGATTGAATGTGTTTGAGTAAAATTCTAATCTAGTGAAATCTGCTAATTCTAATATAAGTAAAATCTTATCTCTATCTTCCCAATTTTCAGATATAAAATCATAAGTAGTTCTTACTATTCTTTCTATACCTCCACCACTTTGAGCATCATTTATTGTTTGTATTTTCGAAATATCGGCAAATATTGAAGGGTATGCTACATCTAATCTAGTTTTCCAATATGGAATACCATATGTTTCTTTATAAATTCGCAATACATCCCTTCTACCATCATCTAAAGGTTTTTCTATACCATCTTTATCCAATTCATTCCAATCAACATCCAACGAAGTTTCCAACCCACCTCCTTGCGTAAAAGAACATCCGTTGAAATACGCAAGTTTAAACTTTTGATTTAACATATTATTTTTTTAATGTAAATGTTTCTAATAAAAATTTTTGCCTTTTGTTCAAAAATTCAATTGATTTTTTAGTATCGGATAAAGCATATACCAATTCACCTTCTTTATTAATAGCCATTCTCAAATATCCTTTATGATTAAGTTCGTATAAGGTAGATGATAATCCATCTCTATTTAAATTGTGGATTAGATAACCCAATTCTTCGGTGTTTAAATCCATTATACCTTGCTTAGCATATTTTTCATGCATTGAAGCCTGAATAGTTAATTTCAATTTTACTGGCAAAATAAAAGGATAATCATCAAAAAATGAACCCTTCTTTAAGAGTCTAACAATGTGTTCGGCCTTATCATTAATTTCGTCTTCTATATCCATATAACATCATTTTTTATAAATATAAAAAAATGGTGATAGAATCTACCACCATAAAATATAAAATCTATGAAAAATAAAAATTAGGTTTTTTTCTTTTTAAAAAAATCTTTTATAGTAAGGTAGTACCACATTGGCATGGTAATAACCAAATTAGCAAAAAGGAAAAAATTTGATAGAATTCCATTTACTACTATATTCTGTTTTTTCAATTCTTTAGTTACTCCTATTATCATAGGAAACATAAGAAGCATATATACGTTTAAAAATATAATCATATTACCAAATTTGAAATCCTCCACAATTACGAAGGAATACAATGAATTCTTTTATTTTTCGAATAGAAGCAGAGTGTGCTGATTCTACTAACATTCCACTTTCGGATACAATTGGAGTGTATTGAATACTACCATATGATACTTCTTCGTTTATTTTTTTCTCCGCTTCTATACCGATGAATTTACCCGTTCCTGCTTCAACCCAACTGCCTAAACATAGAAATACCCTATCATCATCTTCTTTGGCATGAATTTCAGTTCCTAATAGCTCTTCTAATGCATCTGCCAGTTTATCACATTGTTTTTGTGTTCTCAATCCTTTACCATCGTTTGAACCCCAATAATCAGTATTCAATTTAAGTTTAGAATTATAGATAGCCATTTCACATAAATTTACAATTGGTCGCCATCCCCACCAATTGGAACAAAAATAATCACCTGCTTCTGTTTTTGGGTTTCTACCCGAAATATCTACTCCCATAATTTTATATTTTAAATTTTAATTAATCAATTTCTCCAAATGCTCGAATCCACTCCTCATTCGTAATACCTGTCATAAGGAACTCTCTATCTTGCATAGATAAATGAGGAACTATATTTTGAATCAACTCATTAGAATGGGAACGATTTTGAATCCTTATCAATTGATATTGGTCAACATCAATTTCCATTGTGTGTTCAATTCCTGTTAATTGGCTAGTTTTAGTAACTTTCATACTTTATATTTTAAATTTTATCTATATAGGGTTACAAAATGTCCGAAGTGCTTATCAAAGGTTGTTACTAAATGTTCGTAATCACCTTTCATCATTTCCTCTCTAATAGATTTAGAATCCATCCCTAATTGTTTAGCCAAATTACCGGCAGCACCTAATAGATAGAATGCATTACCATTTGGACCTGTTAAATCGATTTCAATGCCAGTTTCTTTTTTACTCTTAATCATAATTTTAAATTTTAAAGTTTAGGATATTTTGAAACAATATTAATTACGTTCTCAATACGAGCGGAAAGATTGGAATCCAATTTACTTTCTGCCAGAGGTAACAACTCGTCATACAAATAACCATCGTACAACCCGTATAACATATTTGTTAAATCAAAACCTCCTTCGAATCGAACTTCCGCAATGATATCCCCAATTTCGAAAAGGGTTTCTCTATCCATATACTCATGTCGATTGAAATTTGAGTAACCTAATACTGACTCGTTTGTTGTGTTCATATCTCTCATTTTTTATTACATAGTAAAGATATGATAAAAATTTGGATTTTCCAAGCGTTTGAACAAATATTTTAAAAAAAAAATAACCCATTGAAAATCAATGGGTTATATATTAGATTATTTAAATAGTTTTTTAACAACCATTTCGATATCTTCTGGTAATAGTTCCGATGTATCGGTTTCAAACATATCAATTAAAGAATTCACTTTTGTGTATCCCATACGTTTACAAACCAATTTAACATCATCTATCGTAACTCCAGATGATTTATTACCATTAACTTCTGCTGATATTAATTGCCCATTTTCTACAATTGTAGGTGCACCATATGCGTGTGGGATAATATGGTCGGCTGCCCATTTAATATCGGTAAGAGGTTTTCCGGTTCTTCTACATATTCCTTTTTGCTCTTTCCACAATTGCTCTTTTTGAGTTTCGGTGAATTCTCTTAAGTTATGTTTCTTTGTTTTAGTAAATCCCCACTCTACAATATCAAAGTTTAACATAAGATGAAGATTAATATATTGGATATCATCCAATCTATCACCCGTACCCCAAACACTCCAAGCTGATGGGATTACTTTTGCTTTTACATCACCTGGTTTATCAATTACAACTTTACCATTTGCGATTTTATAAGTTTGATATTCAATATGTGGTTTCTTAATAGAAGGTATTGTATCATTTAACTTTCTCCAAAATGTTTCTGGATCAAAATTCTCAATCTTTAATTTTGAACTTTTAGAAGTTGTAAAAACCCAATCTAAAAAGATTGCAAGTTTGATAATAGCCGATTTGGAAAATCTCCCTTTGGAAAAATTAAGAACATTGTTATCAATGTTTTCAGTTGTAAGTTTGTTTATAAATTCTAATACCTTATTTACTCGTTGATAAACTTCGGTATTTGAATTATAGATAGATGTAGATTCATCATTATCTTCGGATGAATCCAATTTATACATCGAATCTAATACATTGTGATTAGGTTTCATATAAGAATCCATACTACCTTTCGGCATTTTAGAAAAGATGTAAAATAAAGATGCAACTAATTCATCGGTTGCTCTACTATCTTTTTCCAAAGAAACTGAAATATATTTAAGAGATTCTCCGTTTAATTCGGTGAACATTTTAAATTGAGATAAGTCAACTGCTCCCATATTCCTTACAATACGGGCAATATGTTTGTAGAAAGAACTTCTCTTTTCTTGTCTACTCATATTGTGTAAATTGTTAAGAGTTCTAAATCTTTCACCGGCTTCATCATTACTTAAATTGTAATGAATACAAAGTGTCAATTCAATTGATAAAAAATAGTTTTTAACAATCTCTTCTAACTCATTAAAATATAAATTAGAACAATCATATTTAACACCATCAATTGTTAAATAAAAATCAGCAGGAGTTTTAATCTTTCCCGCAATAAAACTACATAGAGTTCTCGTTCTATGTCCACCATCTAACACTTCTAATACATAATAAGTAATAGATTTGTTTTGCTCTAAAACATTAATAGTTTTAGTTCTAAACCTTAAGTGAATAGGTTGAATAAATTCTCCCTTTGATGTTGCAGCAACTAAACCTTGTTGCCATTCACTTCCTTCACCTCCAAATGTGTCATTGTAGGTGTAAGGTCTTTGATACCTGGGTGATGGATTAATAATAGAGTTTGTGAATAGTTGGTAATAATCTCCGATTTTCACATTTGAAATTGTGAACTTATTACCTTTTGAAAGTTGTTGTTGAAGAAATCCTTCCTTTTGAAAAGAGGATAGGTCTAAAACAGATTGTTGGGCATTTTGTTTTGCCATAGTTTGAATTGCATGTTTACCTGTCGCATTCAGGGTTGGGTCGCCCTTATCATTTATTATCTTTGATTTAGGCTTGTTAATAATATTGTAAATATACAATCAAAAATTGAATATTCCAAAATTTTTAAGATAAAATTTTAAATAAAAAAATAACCCATTGAAAATCAATGGGTTATATCAAATATTTTTTAAGATTTTTAATCAAATGCCGATGTATCTAATTCCGCATTTGCATGCATTTGTTGAAGATATTCTTCCTCCATATCTCTTAACTGAATCAAATTCTTTTCATATCCCTGAATTTGTTGAGTTAATTTAATAAGGATTTGTTTTAGTATTTCTTTTTTCTTAGGGTCTTTCTCATTGTTATAAGGAACTACTGCTTTCTTTCTATCAGCCATCAATTCTTTAATCTTCTTTTCAACTGCTGCCGTTTTTACAAAAATCTTTGGAGTTCTACTACTAATTTCTTTTACTACTGATTCTCTCACAAACTTTCCGTCTTTATCGGCTACATAATAAGCGGTCATATTATATGAACCACCCCTTTCCTTTTCAAGCTTTTCTACTGCTTTCTTAGCATCTTTATACGATGAATATGAATCTTTAAAAACTCCTGTACCTTGCCCTCTGCCTTTATTATATCCTACAAAATATAAACCTTCGTTCACCGATTCTTTCTTCAAACTTCTTTTCTGAAGAACTAATTGATTGATTTGTGAAAATAAATCTGCAATTTCTTTATCTAACTTCTTTTCATCTGCACTCATTGGAGATTCGATATCAACATTAGAATAAAGTTTTTTCTTTTTTACAACTAATGTATCTACCTTCTTAAGTAAATCATTTTTTACCTTATCTAAATCTTTTATGATTTCCGATGCAGTTTCTTCGTTTACCGATTCTACCTTAATACTCATTGCTCTTTTAATAGAATCTTGAGCATCTATTACAGCAACCTCAACTTCTTGTCTATCAGCCTTTCCTCTTTTATAATCGGATTCTAAATATTTTAAAGATTCAACTTCATCCTCTATATAGTTAAAATCTTTTGAGTTAATTTTAGATTTGTTTGCTTTTATAAATTTAGATAAATCCTTATATGAAGTTAGTTTTTCGATATCTTTTTTAGATGTATCTTCATTTACAGATTCAGGTACACAATTAGGAACTTGTCTTCCTCCTTTGTTCTTCATACCTCTTTGAACATATCCAGTCCAACACTCCGATAAAATGGTCTTTAGTTTCATACCAATAAATATCTAAAAACTTAAAAGAAATAAAATTTTACGATTTATTAAGTGTAGATTTAATATTATCTATGGTTTGATTACTTTCTTTTATAGATTCCAACAACTTTGCCATCATATTATTATAATCAATAGTTGTCCCATTGTTATTTACCATATTCATAAGACCAGATGTTCCTCCGTTTATCCTTTTTGATACTTTGGAAAAAAGAGTAGTTTGTAATCGTAAATGTAATATTTCGTCAATTAAATCCTCATACAACATTCGAAAAGCAGATAAGGTCTGAATCATTTCTTTTGTTGCTGCTAGACGAGAAGAAACTCTATTATCATCTGATAAAATTATAGTAAATGTTAAATCATCTTTATATTTCCATTTATGCTTAGGGGTTAATATCGATAGCTCCCATTTTGGTTTTTGAGGATGATTTAAATCCAATATAGTTGCTTCGTACTTTGTTTCATCCGCATTATGCATTGGATTAACTATTGTACACCCTTTGTATGTAATACCACTTATCTTTTCCCAACCTTTAATTTTCATAAAGATATTTGTATTCATTATAATCAGATGAAACCAATTTTTGTCGGATTCTTTCATCGGATACATTAAAATGAGTAGCAGCTTCTTTAATTGAATAAAACTCAATTCCTTCGCAAGATATTGTAGTTAGTTGTTCTCTGATATTACAACCTTCTAATTTTTTATCATTATCTTCATATGTGATATCGGTGATAGGTTCTTCTAATTGAATCCAATGACGATAAAGAGGATTAGTTGAATAGATTCGATTACGAATTTCCCCAACACTCATATTGATATATTGTGAAGCGTGAATAGGTGATTCAAAAAGATAACCATCTAAACTAATCTTTAAGGTAGGTTTAGTTTCTTCACCAATGATTTGCCAATCTTTATATTTTATTTTAGGTGATTTACATCTTCTTTCAACTTCTGAAGCAACTAAGTTATCAGCATCTAATGATATGGCAGCTTCTCTAAATGATTTATATTTCTTTCCTTCTACTATACACTTATACTCTCCATCCCATTCTAAATCTTCGGTAGCCAAATCTGGATTTCCTTTTACGAAAGTTAAAACGTTTTGGTGAACTGAAGGAACTTTCCTATTTCGCTCAAAATATGTATCCCCTACTCTTGATGCCGCATGTTGCGAATTAATTAAAATCATATCATTATAAAATTTGTACCCTACTTCTTCACATATCTTAATTGTATCGGGAACAAATCCTTTGTAACTACCGATTTTGTAACTACCTGTCTTTGTCAATTCTCTAATTTCCGATACCACAATTGTAAAAAAGCGGTTTGGTTTTAATTTGTTAAATGTTTGTGTTATTATTGATTTATATTTGTTTAAAAATTTATCATAATCCATATTAGATAAATCATCCACATCATCGGAATATATTTCTAAATCATGATATGGTGGACAAGTGAAAATGAAATCATATTCTTCATCACTTAGATAATCTAATACCTTATCACTATCACCAACTATCCATTCGGGTTTAGCCGATTGCTCTTTGTTTGCTTTTATTTGTTGAAAAGATAAATCGATGCCGGTATATTGTAATCCCATTTCAGTTGCAACGATTCCTCTAACACTACCGCCTGCAAATGGGTCTAATACTTTTCCACCTTTGAGTGCAAACCATTCATATATCTTCTCACAAAGAGTTGCATCGAATACCGAAACTGAATTTTCTTCGGTATCCCAAAAGCGAGATTTAGATATGGTTGCCTCTCTACCTAATTCGGATTTAATCCCATAGGTATTAACCCACCATCGTTTACGGTCTTGCCATTCTTTTGTTCTACTATCTAAAATTGAAAAAGGTTTTATCATCCTTTCAAAATAAACAATATGAAATAAATTGCCATTCGGAAAGCGTGGAAAAGAATAAAAAATCCAAACCCAATAGCAAATATCTTAAATGCAAGTTCTAACCAATTTTCTTTTTTCATTATTTAGTTTTATTAAGTCTCATACCATAATCATTAAATTCCTCTTCATTCATATTGTGTTCAATAAGTGCCTCATCGATATATTCTTCAGGTAAGTTGGCAACATATTTATCGATTTTCTTTTCATCATCATTATATTCATCCGCATTATCTAATACAACGGATTTCCATGATGATTCACTATATCCTAACCCGATACAAATTGTTTTAAACGCAGCGAATAGTTCCGTAATATCAGTATCGGCGTGGTCTATTTCAACTGATACCTTTGTGCCATATTGTTGACCAGTGATGATTGTTGGGGAAATTTTAGAATTGTACATAACTTAAAATTTGTTTTTTAAATATAAGAAAATTTTTTTGAAATACCAAATCGGTAGATAGATAAAAAAGGCGGTGATGTATAATCCTAATAGAGTACTAATAAGAAATCCATAACCAATTACATATGGTAGTTGTTTTAAAATTTTTTTATTTAGGTTCTTCATTTACTATTTCTGCATTTGGTATATGCCTACAAAAGAATATGAAACCATTATGTCGAAGCGCCTTATCACATAACCAAAAATCTTTTACGACATCTATGTGTTTGACACTTCCATCTTTTACTTTTCGATAGACCCAATATAATTCATCGTTATATGTTATTAACTCTTTATTAAGCATATTATATTATTTCCAATTCATTAAAGAGAATTATATATTCCTACCACTCCTACTATTAACCAAAATATATTGAGTATGATATAAGGTCTATTATCTCTTTCCCATGCACAATAAGTTAATATTAATGCATCGGCAGTATTCCATATCCACATCCATAGGAATGGGGTATCCTTGCCCATGATAGAAAGTAATCCAAATGCCATTATTCTCATAACAACCCCTATGCCTTCCATTATTTCCAATACTTTATCGGATTTTATAAGTTTACCTTTTGTTTGTTGTTTCATAAAATTATTTTATTCGTTTACCATTTTTATAAACCCACAATTCATCTACACCTTCTTTGTTGGTTACAATGAAAGTATAAACCTCATCCTTTTTGAATAAGGATTTAATCCAATTCCAAATTTTTTTCATAGAATTAATTTAAACAAATCGGTCCAAATCTTTCTTCAAAAGAAGGAGGAGCTAACAATTGATTTATTTTTTCCTTAACGATATTCATTACCCTTTCGGAATCTTCCCATTCATAATCATTCATTCTTTCGCTGATATATGTGTGAACACATTTCATTATAGCGGGTAGAGGGAGGGATTGTTCCAATAGATACGGAAGTAATTCCTGATTTACTTCTTCGTTAAGTTGTTCGTGAGAAACTTTCATACTAATAAATATTAAATTAGTGTAGTACAATCTTCAAACGCAAAATGATAAGCATCGGTAGGATGAATCCCACCATCGATATAATTTTGTGCTTTAGTTTCCACTTCATTTCTCACACCCCACGCGGAGGCCTCTACCAATACCAATTCAATGTCTTGCAAATCTCCAATTGTTAAATCATAATTTGTGTTCATAGTTTAAATTTTAAAAAGGTAATTCAATCAAATAGTTATAAATAAAATCCGCAATTTTTTGTGTTATATAATCTATCTTTACTTCATTCTTTTTTAATAGATAAGTGTTAGAAATGCCGGTAGGAGTAATCAATTTGAATTCATAACATCCATCACTATTCTTTTTTCTATTCAATACTCCACTTAGCCTTTTTCCCTCTCCTTCGATAAAGAGTTCATAATCGGAAACATCTTCTTCGACCGAAACGATTTCAAAGCGGATACTATTCATTACATTCAGTTCCACTTCGTATGAGTTTATTATCTTTTTATACCCATCGATAGTAAGGAGGGGATTATTATTCGCCTCATCAACCAATCTATGTATATCGGAAAGAAAATCCTTCCAATCGGTTTTATGACCATATTTGGAATAGAGTTGTTGAATATCCATTCCAATCGTTTTCATTAATATCTCATCGATTTCTTTCATCCCTCATTGCGGTTTCCAGTCCTAAAATATGTCCATTAACTTTTGAATAAGCCTTTTGATAGTTAATCCACTCTATATGTTTTGCCTCCTCAATCTTCTTAACCCACTCTCTTACTCTTCTATCTTCATAATCACATAAGGTAGCCACTCCCAACTCCTTACACCATTCGTTAAAACCTATCATAAAACAAATATACTAAAAATTATTGAGTTTTCCAAATTAAAGTTTACCCATTCCACTACGATGGCGGTTAGACTCGGCAATGGTAATACCTAACCAAATCTGTCCAAAAAGCCGTTTTACACTCTTCCAAAATCTTTTTATCATATTCATATCCATTTTTTTTAAAATCCATTCCACATACCTATTCTATCACCGAATGGGCGAATTTGAGAAACATCAACCTTCTTACCGGTTAGAACTCCCTTTTGCCAGGTTTGGTGAATAGAATCCATAAATGCGGAAAAGGTATCGATATCGGAAAAGGTTTTTAGAGAACACCCCATATCGAAAGAGTTATAAACATAAACTTCCTCTGAATGATGTACGTGTAGGGATATCTTATAGTAATCAGTATCTCTACTCAATCTGAATACATCGAATAGTAGAGGTAAGTGTACTCTCTCTTCCTTAATATGTAATCGATATCTATCCTTATACTCTTCTATTTGTATTAAGTGAGGATTTACCGACAACAATTTTTGAATTCCTTTTATTTCTAACATAACTTATGGTTTAAATGTAACAGTTTAATATTTTTTCTACTGTCCCTACAAAATCCTTAATACTCTTTACATCCCCTATATTAAGAGGAAACACCATCCCACTTATCTTATCCATAGTAAGAGTACAATCCCTCCTATCTAATGTAAGACGGGATTCTCTTTTAGTGTTCATATTCTTAATCCAAAACCAATATTGATATCTCCCACCATAATCATTATAAGAATAGAATTCATAATCAATCCCATATACCTTAAATCCACTACCTACAATCTTATCTATATTCTTAATCTCTAACATAACTTATATAGTGTTCATACAAATGATTATCTTTTCGGGCATATCTATCTCATCCTTAGTAACCCATAAGGTTTTACTATTGTGTTCCATAATGTAATGACCCGAATCGGTTTGTCTTCTATGTAATAAGATAGAGTACACCGAATTCCCTAAATCGTTATTCAATCGGAACTCATAATACTTATCCTCTTCAATCACGCCCGTAATGGTTAATCTCTCATCATAAGGCATCCCAATCAACTTAGAGATGTTGTGAATCTTTAACTTATTCACCTTTGATTCAAAAAGGTCTTTATATTGTTTCATCCACTCATCCAATACCATACGGGCCTGTTGCTCCGCAACATCTTTGATTTGTTGAGCAACATTTGAATTTGGTTGTACTATATTTGTAACTCCAACTCCATTTGTATTTGTCGCTAGTGCTTGTAACCTTTGTGTTACTGTCATTTGCGGTGGTATTGGTATATGTGGCATACTAATCGATTTTTAAATATTTGATTCCATCACTCTTCTTTCCCTTATCTTCCTTAATCATCCAAACCGCCCAATCCTTTGTATAAGACCCTTCCTTACTCATATCCTTCCATTCACCACTCCATTCCCTCTTTTGTGGAAAATAGTATCTATCACCTCCAATATGTGTAACCTCCTTAATACGATACGAAGGTGTGCAAGAAACTAACACTCCCATTAGTCCCAATAGTAAAAAGTTTTTTTTCATATTATCCAAATTGTTTAAATTCATTAATCCATCCCAATAGAACGTATGATAGTTTATATCCTACAAACGCCCCAATAGCGGATGGATAAGGAAACACAATCATCTTTCCAAAATCGGTTATATACTTAGGTCGGTTTACAATCCTCCCCATAAAGGTATAATATGTTATATACCCAATGAGAACCGCCAAATCGGTACGAGTGGCAATGAATACTACTAAGGTAGCACCCAAAAACCCAAATATAAAATTATCCCTCACCCCTTCCCATACTTCGGAGGGAGATGCATCTTTCCACTCTTTGATTATCTTATCAAACCTTTCTTTACCTTTTCTCATACTTTTCCTATTTTAATCGGTCTTCCATTCCATCTACTACCATTCAAATACCATTCCCAATTCTTTTGATGAATACGAACATTAGGTAAAGCATTTAATCTTTCCTTTGTAGTATTCGAAAACCAACCCGCATTAGATATCCATAAGTTGCCATTACGCATTGCCGCAATCTTATTACCAAATAGTTTAAGATAGTATATAGTTCCCTCTCTCACCACTTCGGTATTATCTCTCTTAAAAGGAATTCCATCTAAGAGTGCCCTAACTGAATCCGATGTTATCTTTTTACTCATATCCTATTCTATTAAAAAACCCCATATAGGAGAAATTTTTTTCCGAAATTTTTACCTTTAGAGGTATAATATATATTTTTCTCCACGAGGGAAAGATCAACCCAAATATGCTTGTGTACCCCAGCCCCCCTCTCCGAAAAAAAGAATTTGTCGGTTACATAAAACCTAACCCATTTTTAACACCATACTCCCTAATCATCCTCATTGCTTCATTGGGTTCGGGCTTCTCTACATAAGAGGAGGAAACACCTAATTCGGCTGCCCATCGGTTAAACTCCATTCTCTCCTTTGGGTATATACTCTTTTGTACTACTGCCCCATTGGGTAACACCTTCTTGCCTTCTTCTATTACCATTTCCATATTATATCGGTTTTAAGATAAATCACTTAGTATAACTCCTCTCTTACCCATACTCTCTCCTTCTTCTACTCCTTCCCATTTAAAGAAGTACTCTCTTGGTTTCTCATATAGGTGGAGATTAAAATTGTCACAAAATTCTTTTAGTTTCTGGCATTCCCACTCATATGTACTATCGGTATAGTTAGTATTAAATGTAGTGTATATCCAATCCATTACATCACATATATTGAATATCTGAAACTCTTCTTTCTCTAACTGCTTTATTACTCTATCTCTTCCTTCTAACATAGTGGTGGTATTTAACTAAATTATTTTTTGTTTCCGACAGGTTTAGAATTCACATTCTTCCTCCATATAAATCTTACGTTGGACCAACTCCCACTTTGCTCTCTCATACATCTCATCCGAAATCAACATCCTCTCAAAGAAGATGTTCATATTCAACTCATGAGGAGGGATTCCCAAATGGAGAGCTCTACTCTCTACGAAATCACAATACTCATTAACACTCATACCTCTAACATCAATTAAATCGTTCATATCTCTTATCTCTTATTACTTAGTAAATGTAAGAAAAAAGTTTGGAAAAAACAAGCATTTTGTTAAAAAAGATTTCGGAAAGTTTTGGTTGTTGTGGGGTTATGGCCTCCACATAACTCTTAATTGCTCTACTCATATTACTTAGTTTTATATTGTTGAATAATTGTCTTAACAAACACATACCCTACTATACACACACCGGTGAAAAGGGTTACTAAGATGGTTTCTCCAATCGTTATCATATTATTTGTTTTTACTGAATAAATTACATATATCGTTTGGTCTCCAACCACAATCTAACACATCGTTTAAGGTGGCAACACTCTCATAAGTTAAACTTGTCCAATAATTATGTTTAGACAACTCACCCATTAACCATCCACCACTATTGGGATACTTCTTAGTGTATCTTTCTATTTTCTTTACATTCTCTTCACTCATTCTTTCGATTAATAATTCAGTTCTCATATATCTCTCATTTGATTACATAGTAAAGATAGGGCATAGGTTGGTATTATCCAAGCATATGGGTAAAAATCTTTGGAAAAACCAAATTTTCTCGATTGAGAATCAATAAGTTATAATGTATTGGGTATCAATGGGTTACTACCGGCCGTTAATGGGTATCTACTCCCGCCCTGCCGCCCTATAAAGGTAAGAAAAAAGTATGAGAAATCCAAGAGAAATCGAAATTATTTTTCTCTATTAACCTTTTTCTTTATATCTCTCCAACATGGGGATGTATATAAGGTCTCCGCTGCATAGGCCTCCACCTCTAATGGATTGGTTTTGTATGTACCCTTCCATTTTTTGTATTTTGAACGACATGGTTGTAGTTGATGTGTCCATTCGTGTATAATAGTTGCTATTAGTTCCCTAATATCTTCTATATTCTTATAGTATATGGTAATTTCATTTTCTATATCATCATAATCACCACATAGTTGGGTATCTTCACAATAAGATGATAGGGACCAGATAGGTTGGTATGCTTTTCGTTGGTTGATTCCTAAGTTCTTCTTACACCATGTGATTGTCATATGAGAAATTCTTCCCAATTCTCTCCTTCCCAATGGTCCGGCTGGCGTTTTAAGGTATATTTTTGACATAGTAATCGGTTTTGAACCTTAAAGATAAGAAAAATTGTTGAAAAAACCAAAATAGGTTATCAACACCTATAAATAGTATAGGGCATATAAAAAATGGAGGCAGTCTTCCCTACCTCCATTGAGTATTTCGTAAGAAACTTTGTGTAATAAAAGAGTAAAAGAGAGAATAGAACTTTATCGGAAGATGTTTCTTACACTCACCCCTTAAAAGTAACCTTTATTTTACTACTGATGTAGAATCAGAAGTCACCGTTGTAGTAGAATCTACTGAAGTTGAATCTGCTGCTACTGCAGTTGAATCAGTTGCCACTTCAGTTTTACTGCCTGTACCACCACATGCTGTCAAACCAGCTGCTAATACGATAATTGCAAACACTTTTTTCATTTTTCTTTTTTTTATTTTTACTTAACCATTAAATACATTAGAAAAAGAGATGGGAGGAATCTGAAGGAACGTTATCCTCCCACTCTTTGTTAATTTGGGAATCCTTTTGGATATTAACCCAATAATTCAGCTCTCACAGCCTTTGCTTTCTTCAAAGAAGAAGCATATTGTGAAAGAACTTCACCATTGAAACCTACTCTTACACGGTAGTTAATAGTGCCAGAAGGAGTTGTAATCTTCTGAATGTTTGGATACACTGTCTCATACATTGTAACCGCTTTCTTTTTTGACATCTTTGCCATGTTAATCTTATCAGTTTGATTATCCCTACTGATGGGAGGGTTTGTTATAGTTTAGAGGTCTTATCTAAGGGAGCCTCTATTCTTCCCCTTTATTTACTTCGTAAAGATACGGTAAAATTTTCATTCTACCAAGTCTTTCTTTAAGTTTTTTTTAATTTTTACCAAATGTTTTCTACTCTCATCTCCTCTCTCCCTCTGAAGTACAATACCTTCTCATTCGCACCTTTGGCAATCATATGGTATCTCTCACCATTCTTCTTATCACCTCTGGCATAACATCTAATGCCCTCTTCTAATGCCATTATGTACTTTGCTTCCCAAAACTCAATTTTTGGTAAATAACCATTTGGATACTTTTCGTTGTTTCTCATAACTCTTATCTCTTATTACTTAGTAAAGATAAGTAAAAGTATTGGAATTTCCAAGCTTTTTTTATCTTTTTTCTAGCCTGTTGATAATCAATGAGTTACCAACACATCATATTGCCGGCCGTATCCCACTCTCTACTACCACTTTCGGTGGCCTTATGAAGGGAATTATAATTTACCTTCAGATTAGAACTACCAAACTGGCGTTTCAATTCCGATTTGAACTCCTTAAGGTTGGAAGCCCATATATCATTGAACCCTCCACCTTCCCAATTGAACAGGTATCGGTACTGACCTTTAGAATTCTTTAACAATTTCTCTCTCTTAACTGAAGCTCTCATATTATATTAATTTTAATGCTTTCTCAATATTACTCTCTGAATAACCATATCCTTTGGCCTTCTCAATCGCTTTCTCCAAATTAAGGGGACCAAACACATACTCACCGGCAATCAAACCTTTCAAACACTTAACTGCTGAAGGCCAACTTCCATGCGGAGCAGAGTTGTTACAATGTACATACTTTGCATAACTCTCTAACTTAGTACCATTATCGGTTACACCAGCCGGACCATACTCATAGATATCTTCCCATCCATTGTATTTACCGCCGGAAAGAGAATTGATGAAACCAGCAATGGTCTTCCATTCTTTACTATTGTAATCCACATCAGAACCATCTTCGTTACACACATTCACATCAACGGAGTTACCATTGGCAAACACCGATGAACTAGCCCACACTAACATATTAGGGAAATTCTTCTTAACAAAGGCCTTACTCATAGAAGCAACCTCTTTACGACCGATACTGATGTAGGGTTTCTCCAAAGGTTCACCCCAATAGTTGGTAGTCTTTAAACAAGCGGCAGGGACTTCAAACTCCATACCCAAATAACTGAATTTCATTTTGTTCTTACTCATATCTTTTACGTTTTATGTTTAACTCTTATTACATAGTAAAGATAGGGCGTCTCGATGAGAAATCCAAGCATTTAGTAAAATATTTTTAGTTTTCCAACAAAATTTTTGCTTGATTATCAACGAGTTATATCCTCTTCAGTATCAACGACTTATGGAGTTTGTACTATTTGGGGAATCTTTTGTTATATAATATACATTATGTTAAGTAGGTTGTACTATTCCCATATTGGAGCAAGTCCCTCAGTCTCAACGAGTTACCATCAGCCCTCTCTCTTTCTTCTCCCGCCCTGCCACCCTATAAAGATAAGGATTTTAGTCCACAATTCCAAGCAAAACCAGGACTTTATTTTACCTATTTTGAAAATAAAGTTGGTAAAAGGCTTGGAAATACGGAACTATTACCGTACGTTTACTATGTAATAAATGATAAGAGTTATGAATAAGAACCACCTACTAATCAATCGATTAAGCGTTGATAAGATTAACAAACTATTGGAAGAGTTCCAAAAGTATCCCTCCACTATTCAAAATTGTATAGATGATATGATGGATAAAACATCGTGGATGGAGTTAAAGTACGATACAGTATGTACACTAAATGATGTGTTCGGTGTAGGATATAACCCTACCGGCATCAGTTCCCTATTTGAAGAAAATAAATAATAAACTATAAACTATGAGTATTAATTGGAAATCAGACAAAAATGGTGCTTACTTCACTAAGGTTTCAAACTTTCGTATTGAGCACACTCCTCACCCAGTCTTTGAGGAAATGGTAACTATTGTGAAAGGCCCTTCATTCGGTTCTCACCTTTTCGGAAAACGTTATGTGAGTTATGGTAAAGCCGTAGCAGCTATCACCTTAGTAACGGGTGAGAGATTGG
>JACCDY010623886.1_pt1 | contig 105499 bp, 103 predicted proteins | sample 7446391 | NCBI WGS metagenome assembly JACCDY01 (sample SAMN15323451, study PRJNA562643) | freshwater metagenome | isolation source: river surface water | place: USA:Blue River Watershed | collected 2017-08-18 | reverse complement strand
ATCTTCAACTACAGGCCTCGAACTCGAATTCACTGAAGGTATGCAGTTCGATAAGGGGTATATCTCCCCATATTTCGTCACAGATCAAGATCGCATGGAAGCAATCCTCGAAGATGCTTTCGTATTGATTTCAGCTGGAAAAATCTCGGCTCTGGCTGATCTCCTCCCGATTCTCGAGCAGGTCGCAAAGGCAGGAAAGCCACTTCTCATCATCGCGGAAGATGTCGAAGGTGAAGCGCTTTCAACCCTCGTTGTAAACCGCATGCGCGGAGTATTTACCTCTGCTGCAGTTAAAGCTCCAGGGTTTGGCGATCGTCGCAAAGCGATGCTCCAAGACATGGCAGTTCTTACCGGTGGCCAAGTTATCTCTAGCGAAGTTGGTCTCAAGCTCGACCAGATCTCACTCGATATGTTGGGACGCGCTCGTCGCATCGTAATCACAAAAGATCACACCACCATCGTTGATGGCGCTGGTAACAAGAAAGATGTAGAAGGCCGTATCGGCGAACTACGTCGTGAAATTGATGCTGCTGACTCTGATTGGGATCGCGAGAAACTTCAAGAGCGCCTTGCAAAACTCTCCGGAGGTGTATGCGTCATCAAAGTTGGAGCCCACACTGAAGTTGAGTTGAAAGAGAAGAAGCATCGTCTTGAAGATGCGATCTCTGCTACTCGCGCAGCTGTCGAAGAAGGAATTGTGGTTGGTGGTGGCGCTGCACTAGTACATGCCGCAACAGTCCTAGATGGCGATCTTGGATATGAAGGTGATGCATCGGTCGGCGTTCGACTCGTTGCAAAAGCATGCCAAGAACCACTTCGTTGGATTGCAGAAAACGCGGGCCAAGAAGGTTACGTCGTGGTTTCCAAAGTTCGCACTTTGAAGCCCAATGAAGGCTTCAATGCCGCAACCGATGAATACGGCGATCTCGTCAAAGCTGGCGTCATCGATCCAGTAAAAGTGACTCGCTCTGCACTTGCTAATGCAGCCTCAATTGCCGCCATGTTCATTACAACAGAAGCGCTGGTTTTTGAGACTCCAGAAGATAAGAAAGAAGAAGCGGCTGGACATGGCCATAGCCATGGACCAGGTGGTCACAGCCACTAACAGATCTACGACGAAAGAGCCCCAATCGGTTGAGAGTTCAACTGCGTGGGGCTCTTTCTCATTACACTCACCTGATGAATTCTGAAACGGTAAATGTCTCGGCAACGATCTGGCTCATCACCCTCTCTGTTGTCTTCTTTGTAACGCTGGCGGATTTAACGTGGGCCTGGTTTCGCCGTAATTCGATTACCTCGCTTCGTGAGGCTGCCACCTGGACTGCGATTTATGTATCCGCAGCCATTGCCTTCGGAATCTCGATGCGGAGCTGGGATGGACCGACGGCCTCCGCTGAATTCTTTGCGGGATGGATTACTGAGTATTCACTCTCCATCGATAACCTCTTTGTTTTCTTGATCATTCTCACTCGTCTAAAGATTGAAAAAGAGAAAGAACAGCTGGTGCTTTTATTGGGCATTTTGATGGCCCTGGTAATGCGCGGCATCTTTATTATTGTCGGTGCAGCTGTCGTTGAAAGATTCGTCGCAATTTTCTTCTTCTTTGGCGCAATCCTGCTTTGGACCGCATACAAGCTCATTACAGAAGATCCCGAAGAGGATGAGTGGCAAGAGAATCGAATCATCACCGCTCTTCGAAAGCGCGGATTCTCAACATTTACCGTGGCCCTTGTAGCACTTGGAACAACTGATCTTCTCTTCGCGCTTGATTCAATCCCGGCAATCTTTGGTCTCACTCGTGACCCATACATCGTTTTCATGGCTAACGCGTTTGCCTTAATGGGTCTACGGCAACTTTATTTCTTAGTCGGAATACTTTTGAAGCGATTGGTGTATTTGTCTAAAGGTCTATCAATTGTGCTGGGATTTATTGGCATCAAGCTCATCATTGAAGCTCTGCATGGAATTGGAATTCACGATGTTGCTGGATTTAAGATCCCACATGTCTCGTTAGCAGTCTCTCTTGGTGTGATCATCTCAGCGCTGGCTGTTACAACAGTGATTAGCTTACGTAAGAATCCCAATCGTGAAATTGATCCACTCAAGGAACCAGTTAAGGAATAGATCAAGAAATAGAATACGTAGTACAAACGAAAAACCCCCGAGTCCGTGACTTCGGGGGTTTTTTCTTGTCGAAAGAAGTGTTACGCAGTAAAGAATCTCTGTTGACGCTGAGCCTTACTGATGATGTCCAAACGTTCTTCCTCGGTTAATCCACCCCAGATGCCATAAGGCTCTTGAGCAGCGAGAGCATGCGCGCGACATGCGGCGATTACCGGGCAGGATGCGCAGACCGCTTTTGCAGCGTTCTCACGAGCTTTGCGGCGGGGGCCGCGTTCACCATCTGGATGAAAGAACATCTCAGTTGGAAGGGATCGGCAAGCACCCTCATACTGCCATTCCCAATTTGCAGCTACTGGCTTCGGTAAGCGAGAAGTTTCGGACATGGGTGAACCTTACAATCGCGCCATAAGTTGTTCAAGTACCTTGACCGTCTATATCCGTTTCAAGTCGCGGAGCTCACACTCAGCCCCCACTATTGGCCCGTGGCTGAGAACTCCCTGCGGAAAGAGACCCAGAACGGCGCTGAAGCGCTCACTGTGGCGGCTGTGGCGCGACGCCTTGGAGTCGCACCTGCAACTTTGCGAACCTGGGATCGTCGTTATGGCTTAGGGCCATCAGAACATAGCACCGGCGAACATCGTCGCTACAACGGTGGCGATCTGGCGCGACTTACCTTGATGCGCAAACTCGTCATTGCTGGCGTCTCACCCGCCGAAGCTGCCCAACGGGCGCTGGCCTTTGATGGCGAAGTTTCAGCAGATCAAATTGCTAACTCCATCACCAACGATGTCGCAATCCGCGAAGAGTTGGTCGAAACTCTCATTCGCGCAGCACGGGCCTATGATCGAAACTTTATTGAAGAACTTCTTCGCTCTGAGCTCTCTGCACGGGGAATCACTAATACGTGGAATGAAGTAATCGTCCCGCTCTTGATTTTGATCGGTGATGAATGGGCCGAATCGGGTACTGGTATTGAAATTGAACACTTAGTCAGTGAAATCATCAAACGTTTATTGCAGGAAGCGAATTCGTCTATTCACAACCCAATCAACGCCCGCCCGGTGTTGTTAGCATGTATCGGAGAAGAGATGCACTCTCTTGCCTTGTACGCATTGGGAGCTGCGCTTTCTGAAAGAAAGATTGCAACACAATTCTTGGGCGCTCGTACACCAATTGAAGCAATTAGCGCAGTAGTGAAGCGCTCGGCACCACCTGCAATTTTCCTATGGGCACAACTCGATAGGAATGGAAACACTGAAGTTCTCGGCGAGATTCCAAGTATCCGTCCTGCTCCTCGAGTTGTATTAGGTGGGCCAGGATGGGATCGCAAAGAAGTTAAGTCGGCGGTTCTGGTCGATGATCTGCTCGATGCATGCGAAGAAATCATGCGGGCAGTTGGAGCGTAAATACCCTACCCATTAAGGTTGAGCGGTGAACGAGAACGTCAACGAAAAGGTCGCCATGTTGGGCCTGACTTATGACGATGTCCTCCTCCTGCCTGATGCCTCTGAAGTAGTTCCTTCTGAAGTTGAGACTCGAACCCAACTCACACGCGATATCTACCTCGATATTCCGCTGATTTCATCGGCGATGGATACCGTGACTGAATCAGCGATGGCAATCGCCATGGCGCGCGCCGGCGGAATTGGAATAATTCATCGCAACTTGTCGATCGACGATCAAGTGACTCATGTGAAACTCGTGAAGGGCGCTGGACTTCGCGTTGGCGCGGCAGTTGGAGTTGGTGACGATGGATTCGACAGAGCTGCAGCTCTTATCGACGTTGGTGTTGATGTAGTTGTCGTAGATACCGCGCATGGACATCATCGCGCAGTTCTTGAAGCAATCACAAAAATCAAGAAGAGTTTTCCAAAGCAAGAAATAATTGGTGGCAATGTTGCGACTCGTGCAGGAGCGCAAGCACTTATCAATGCTGGCGCAGATGCCGTAAAAGTTGGCGTCGGACCTGGTTCAATTTGTACTACGCGGGTCGTCGCCGGAGTCGGTGTCCCACAAATTACTGCCATTATGGAAGCTGCTAAAGCATGTAAGAAAGCAGATATTCCACTCATCGCTGATGGTGGGCTGCAATACTCTGGAGATATTGCAAAAGCAATTGTCTCTGGCGCTGATACTGTGATGTTGGGTTCGCTACTTGCGGGTTGTGATGAATCACCGGGCGAACTTGTTGAAGTTGATGGACGGAAATTTAAAACGTATCGCGGAATGGGTTCCCTTGGCGCTATGCAGAGCCGTGGTGCAAAGAAGTCGTACTCCAAAGATCGTTATATGCAAGATGATGTTCTTGCTGAAGATAAATTGGTTCCAGAAGGTATTGAAGGAAAAGTCACCTATCGTGGTCCGGTTGCTGAAGTCGTTCACCAACTTGTTGGCGGGCTTCGTTCAGGCATGGGATACGCCGGAGCTGAAGATATTGCTGCGCTTCAGAAACGGGGCCGTCTCATCCAAATCACCGCGGCAGGGCTACAAGAAAGCCATCCTCACGATGTTCACGATGTTGCTGATGCCCCTAATTACTATCGGAGCCGCTAATGGTTGATATCGAGATCTCGCCCGGCAAAAGAGCCCGTACCGCATATTCATTTGACGATATCTCCATTGTTCCATCTCGTCGTACACGAGAACCAAATGAGGTATCCATCTCATGGCAGATTGACGCTTATAAATTTGAACTTCCCTTACTGGCTGCTCCGATGGATTCTGTTGTATCGCCAGAAACTGCCATCGCAATCGGAAAGCTTGGTGGACTTGGCATTCTCAACCTCGAAGGTCTCTGGACGCGCTATGACAATCCAAAAATCCAACTAGGTGAGATTTCCTCGATCCCTGCTGATCAAGCTACTCGACGGATGCAAGAACTTTACAAAGCACCAATCCGTCCTGAACTAATAAAGGAGCGGCTCGCAGAAATAAGAGCGGCCGGAGTTACTGTTGCTGGCGCGCTTTCGCCACAACGGACTGCAGAATTTCATAAAGCGGTGATTGATGCTGGTGTAGACATTTTCGTTATTCGAGGCACAACTGTGAGTGCAGAACATGTCTCGAAAGAGAAAGAACCGCTCAACTTAAAGAAGTTCATTTATGAATTAGATGTTCCCGTTATTGTCGGTGGATCTGCAACGTCTCAGAGCGCTCTCCATCTCATGCGTGCTGGCGCAGCTGGAGTATTAGTTGGTTTTGGTGGCGGCGCAGCACACACCACACGACAAGTTCTAGGGGTCTCAGTGCCGATGGCTACTGCAGTAGCTGATGTTGCAGCTGCGCGCAGAGAGTATCTCGATGAATCCGGTGGCCGATATGTGCATGTGATTGCTGATGGTTCAGTAGGTAAGAGTGGCGATATTGCAAAAGCGATTGCATGTGGTGCAGATGCGGTCATGTTGGGTTCACCTTTAGCGCGCGCAGAAGAAGCGCCTGGTCGTGGTTGGCACTGGGGATCAGAAGCGCACCACCCAGAAGTACCGCGCGGAACAAGAGTGCATGTTTCTACAGCGGGTTCTCTCCATGATATTTTGCTTGGCCCATCACACTCTGCAGATGGCTCAATGAATCTCTTTGGCGCGCTGCGCCGAGCTCTTGCCACATGCGGTTACTCGGATCTCAAAGAGTTTCAGCGCGTTGAAGTTGTTCTCAATAGAGCATAAAGAGCTCACCATATGCAGCGCAGCAACCATGTCCTTGTAATCGACTTTGGTGCGCAATATGCCCAACTCATTGCGAGACGAGTACGTCAAGCTAATGTCTATAGCGAGATTGTCCCGTCGACTCTCTCTGTCGATGAATTACTTGCGCGCAATCCACGCGCCATCATCCTCTCTGGTGGACCATCATCAGTTTACGAACCTGGTGCGCCAACAATCGATCCGCGATTATTTGAACTCAACATTCCGATTTTTGGAATCTGTTATGGATTTCAAGCGATGGCGCAAGCACTTGGCGGCGAAGTCACAAATACGGGAACCTCTGAGTTTGGTCGCGCACACTTTACTGCCGACACCACCTCCCATTTATTCTCGGGCTTGGATTCACAATTTGATGTCTGGATGAGCCACGGTGATTGCGTCTCTCGAGCACCTACTAATTTCCATGTAATTGGAAATACTGCCCATACTCCTGTCGCTGCTTTTGAAAGCGACAGTGGACTTCTTTCCGGAGTCCAATTCCATCCAGAAGTGCTCCATACTTCTTTTGGACAGGAAATTCTGCGACGTTGGTTAATAGATATCGTAAAGTGTAAGCCGACGTGGACTTCACAAAACATCATCGAAAACGAGATCATCAACATCAAATCTCACGTTGAAAACAAATCCATCATTTGTGGCTTATCGGGAGGAGTGGATTCCGCAGTTGCTGCGGCACTTGTCCAGAAAGCTGTCGGCTCACAACTCACTTGTGTATTCGTCGATCATGGCTTGCTACGGGAAGGGGAAGCGGAGCAAGTAGAGCGCGATTTCGTCGCTGCCACCGGAGTAAATCTGATGGTTGTTGATGCCCGCCAGAAATTCTTAACTGCTCTCAAAGGTGTCACAGATCCAGAAGAGAAGCGAAAGATTATTGGAAGAGAATTTATCCGGACCTTTGAAGAAGCTGCGGCAAAAATTTCGAAAGAGAGAAAAGTTCAGTTTTTAGTGCAAGGCACTTTATATCCGGATGTTGTTGAGTCTGGCGGCGGAACAGGGACAGCCAATATTAAGTCCCATCACAATGTCGGTGGACTTCCAGAAGACTTAGAATTCACATTGATAGAACCTCTTCGTTCGTTGTTCAAAGACGAGGTACGTGAAGTAGGTGAAGCGCTTGCCTTGCCAGATGAGATTGTGTGGCGCCAACCATTCCCAGGTCCAGGCTTAGCAATTCGAATCATCGGTGAAGTTACTGAAGAAAGACTTAAAGTTCTTCGTCGAGCCGATTTCATCGCGCGTGAAGAATTACACTTAGCAGGTCTAGATCGCGAGATCTGGCAATGCCCAGTTGTATTGCTTGCTGAAGTACGAAGCGTTGGAGTTCAAGGAGATGGCCGCACTTATGGCCACCCGATAGTTCTTCGCCCCGTATCAAGCGAAGATGCGATGACTGCAGATTGGTCGAGAGTTCCTTACGAGGTCCTCGCAAAAATCTCGAATCGCATCACTAACGAGGTACGTGAAGTTAATCGAGTAATTCTCGATATCACTTCAAAACCTCCAGCAACAATTGAATGGGAGTAGAAGTACATATTCGTCTGAAGGAGGATGAGAGCAATGAGTAAAAGAGCAGCAATCGTTGCACTCACTCTCGTTGCATCATTGCTTTTCGCACTGCCACCAGCCAGTGCAGATTCTACGAAGAATCGAAATGAAACTCCTCGCGAAGCAAGAAATGAAAAGTCAGAGAAAGTTAAGTGCAAGAAAACAGATGTAACTACTAGGTTTCCTAAGCCAATTGATATGCCGAGAGGGATATCAAAGAAGCTGCCGGTGACCGTCTCCTTTGAAACTAACTGCGGTCAAATCGTGATTGAAACCCTTACCCGACAAGCCCCGCTGACACTTACCGTTGTCTCTCGACTGATTCGTTCTGGCTACTATGACAAAACAATTTGTCATCGATTAACGACAGAAGATTTCTACTTTCTACAGTGCGGAGATCCGACCGGTACGGGCTTTGGAAGCCCTGATTTTGATTACAAGGCCGATAACCTCCCGACATCACGAGAGTTTATTTATGCTGCGGGGACTGTTGTGATGGTCAATACAAGTTTCCGCAGAAACGGAAGTCAATTCATGATTTTTTACGAGGATTCGAAATTGCCAATGGGTTACACGGTGTGGGGCAGAGTGACCTCAGGTCTGGAGATTGTGCGATTTATTGCTGAAGGTGGCGTTAAGAACGCCGAGAGCGATGGCGTACCTCTGCGCACGATTGCTATTGATAGAGCATCTACAAATAATTAAGTTCTAATCCGTACTAATCACTTTAAATATCTCAGCGATTCGCCCTACAGCCAGGCCTTGAGCTTCAGCGTTCTTCTCGCCCCAACTTCGCACCATGTTTTCGAGCTCTTTGTTATGTGCAGTCTGACTTACATGAGAATGTAGAGCAGCCATCTTCCTTGAAAATGTTTCGGTTATATCTACATAGTGATTTGGTGTTGGAGAGCCCGTAATCCAAACTTCGCGTACCCGCCAAGGCTCATGCCCTGCTGCTTTGAGCTCAGGAAAGGCAAATGGGTTTCGGGAATCTGGATATACAGCCTGAATGGCAGTTTCGCCTGCTGCGAGATGATCGGGATGGCTTGAATAGATGCGTTCCCAATTTCTTTCAGGCGACTGCACAACCATACGATCTGGTTTAGCTATTCGGATCGCTTTTACAATCTCTTTTCGTAGTTCAATAGATGGCATCAACCAACCATCACGGTAATTCAAGTAAGTGATATCTGTGACGCCAAGAGCTTTGCCGGCATCGCGTTGTTCTTGTTGGCGAACTTTTGCCATCTCTTCGACGGGAATTCCAGATTCTTCGCCGCCTTGATCGCCATTAGTGATGATGCAATAAGAGACTTCAATACCTTGTGATGTCCAGTGTGCAATTGTTCCGCCAGCTCCAAAATCACAATCATCAGGATGGGCCATAACAACTAATATGCGCTTGATTTCAGAGTCGGAGAGCGGAGTCACCTGCCTATCCTAGACTTCTCGCTATGTCGGCGCGCATAAACAAATCTTTACTTGATGGGCTAAATCCCCAACAAAGCGCTGCTGTCGCACATAGTGGTGGTCCACTCCTTGTTGTCGCAGGAGCTGGTTCAGGCAAGACGCGCGTTTTAACTCGACGGATTGCGTATCTCATGGCAGAAAGAGGAGTCCAGCCTTTTGAGATTCTTGCAATTACATTTACAAACAAGGCTGCTGGCGAGATGAAAGAAAGAGTTGCAAGCCTGGTTGGCAATCGCGCAAAAATCATGTGGGTCTCCACATTTCATTCAGCCTGCGTCCGAATCCTTCGACAAGAAGCGGTCCGCTTAGGTTTCTCAACTACATTTTCGATCTACGATCAAGCCGACAGCCTGCGATTAGTAACGCTTGTAATGAGGGACCTAAATCTCGATCCCAAGCGCTACAACCCACGCGGAATAGCATCTGTCATCTCCAATGCTAAGAACGAGTTATTGGGTCCTGCGGATTATCGCAACGCCACACAAAATAGCTTCGAAGAAGTTGTGGCCGAGGTTTATGCGATCTACCAACAACGTTTAACTTCCGCCAACGCGATGGATTTTGACGATCTCATCATGAAGACTGTTGAGGTCTTGCAGAAATACCCGGAAGCTCGGGCGCGTTATCGCCATCGCTTTAAACATATCTTGGTCGATGAATACCAAGACACAAACCACGCCCAATACATATTGATTCGCGAGCTTGTCGGAACCGATCGAGAAGGAGTTCCTGCCGCTGAGTTATGCGTTGTGGGCGATGCCGACCAATCCATCTATGGCTTTCGCGGAGCCACAATACGAAACATCATGCAGTTTGAAGAGGATTACCCTGAAGCCACCACAATCCTTCTCGAACAGAACTATCGCTCCACGCAAAATATTTTGAGCGCTGCGAACGCAGTTATCTCTCTTAATGAAGATCGCAAAGAGAAGAATCTCTGGTCAGAAGCCGGCAGTGGTCCGAAAATCACAGGCTTTGTAGCAGAGAATGAACATCACGAAGCTGAATTTGTCCGTGATGAACTCTTCCGTCTCCAAAGAGAAGGTCTCTCTAATTTTGGCGAAACTGCGATTTTCTATCGCACAAATGCCCAATCTCGTGTTTTCGAGGAAATCTTTATGCGCGCCACTATTCCCTACAAAGTCGTTGGAGGCGTGCGCTTTTATGAGCGTAAAGAAGTGAAGGATTTGCTCGCTTATCTGCGTGTCATCGTTAACCCCGATGATGAAGTTTCAATGCGTCGCATTATCAATACCCCTAAGCGCGGGATCGGAGATCGCGCACTCGATGGCATTGACGATCTCGCAAAGAGTGAAGGTCTCTCTTTCTGGCAAGCTCTCAATCGTGCGAGCGAAGCGGGCCTCACTCCAAAGACTTCTTCCTCAATCTCTCAATTTGTTTCGATGATTAGCGCGCTACGAGTTCTTGTCGAAGCAAAACGTCCGCCTTCAACAATTGCTGCTGCAGCCCTTGAACAATCTGGGCTTCTAGATGAACTGCGTGATAGCCATGACCCCCAAGACGAAGTGCGTGTCGAAAACTTGGAAGAACTCGTTGCTGTTGCAGAGGAGTACGAAGAGCGAGAAGTAGATGAAGGCGAAGAGATTTCACTCTCAGGATTTCTCGAAGATGTAGCCCTGGTCGCTGACGCTGATGAGATTCCCGAAGGTGAAGATCATGGGGGCGTTGTGACTCTTATGACGCTTCATACTGCGAAAGGTTTGGAGTTTCCCACTGTATTCCTGACTGGTATGGAGGAAGGAGTTTTTCCTCATTCACGAACTCTTGGCGAGAAGAAAGAATTAGAAGAGGAGCGGCGATTGGCGTACGTGGGGCTTACTCGCGCCCAACAACGCCTCTTCTTGTCGCGTGCCGAGTACAGATCTTCATGGGGAGCGCCCAACTACAACCCGCCTTCACGTTTTCTGGACGAGATTCCAGAAACGCTTATTGATTGGAATAAGAGCGAGAGTGGATTTGCCACTCCACCAATAACTCGGAAGAAATTTGCTCCACCTCCACTTCCAAAAGCGACCGGAAAGCAATCAAATACTCTTGCGCTTGAGATTGGTGATCGCGTCTCTCATGACACCTTTGGCCTTGGTACTGTGATTGCAGTCTCAGGATCAGGGGATAAAGCAGAAGCCACAATTAACTTCGGCAGCTATGGCGATAAGCGTTTGTTGCTCCGTTATGCGCCAGTAGATAAGTTATGACCCATGGACCTTTTTGAATATCAAGCACGTGATCTATTTGAAGCAAATGGGGTCCCAGTCCTCGCTGGTGCCGTTGCCACAACACCAGAAGAAGCTCAACGAGCAGCTGAGAAAATCGGTGGCAAGGTTGTCGTTAAAGCTCAGGTAAAAATTGGTGGTCGCGGCAAGGCCGGTGGCGTAAAGCTTGCAGAAAATCCTGCCGATACTTTTGAGAAAGCAAAAGCAATTCTTGGTATGGACATTAAGGGCCACACCGTGCACAAAGTGATGATTGCAGCTGCGGCGCCTATTGAAAGTGAGTATTACTTGGCAATTCTTCTGGACCGCGCGGCTCGCTCATTCTTAGTTATGGCATCAGTTTCTGGTGGAATGGATATCGAAGAAGTTGCACATAAGACTCCAGAAAAACTAGCAAAAGTACATATCGATCCCAACGATGGAATTTCTCAAGAAAAAGCGCTTGATATTGTCCGTAAAGGTGGCTTCCCATCTGATGTCGAAAAAGGTGTTGCTGAAGTTCTCGTAACGCTCTGGAAGACATTCCAAAGTTCCGATGCCACACTCGTTGAAGTTAATCCGCTTGTAAAGACTGCGGATGGTCGAATCATCGCTCTCGATGGAAAAGTTACATTGGACGATAACGCTGCTTTCCGTCACCCAGACCATGAAGCACTTATTGATCATGCTGCTACTAATCCACTAGAAGCGCTCGCCAAAGAAAAAGACTTAAATTACGTAAAACTTGATGGCGAAGTCGGCGTCATTGGAAATGGTGCCGGACTTGTCATGAGCACTCTTGATGTCGTTGCTTACGCAGGCGAGAAGTTTGGTGGGGTAAAACCAGCTAACTTCCTTGATATTGGTGGTGGCGCATCCGCCCAAGTTATGGCTGATGGCCTATCCATCATTCTTGGCGATCCTGCTGTGAAGTCCGTCTTTGTTAATGTCTTCGGTGGAATTACTGCATGTGATGCGGTTGCAAATGGAATCGTCCAAGCGCTCACCATGCTAGGTGACAAAGCAACAAAACCAATTGTGGTTCGCCTCGATGGAAATAACGTTCTTGAAGGGCGAAGAATTCTTAATGAAGCAAATCATCCACTCGTCCAACAACTAGACACAATGGATGGCGCAGCCGCAAAAGCTGCAGAATTGGCGGCGAAGTAACATGGCAATTTTCCTTAATGAAAATACAAAAGTAATTGTTCAAGGAATGACTGGTTCAGAAGGCACCAAGCACACCCGTCGTATGATTGCTAGCGGCACAAAAATCGTGGGTGGCGTAACCCCAGGTAAAGGGGGACAGGTTGTTGAGATCGAAGGTATCTCTCTTCCAGTCTTTAACACAGTTGCCGAAGCTGTAGCTGCTACTGGCGCAAATGCGTCGGTGATTTTCGTTCCACCAAAGTTCGCAAAGAGCGCAGTCGTTGATGCGATTGATGCTCATGTTCCATTGATTGTTGTGATCACTGAAGGAATTCCAGTTCATGACACTGCTAGTTTCTTTGCATATGCCCAAAAGATTGGCAAATCACGCATCATTGGTCCAAATTGCCCGGGACTTATCAGCCCAGGTAAGTCAAATATTGGAATTACTCCAGCCGATATTACTGGGGCTGGAAAAATCGGTTTGGTTTCAAAGTCAGGAACTCTTACATACCAAATGATGTATGAATTACGAGATATTGGATTTACTACCGCGGTCGGAATTGGCGGAGATCCTGTCATAGGAACCACTCACATCGATTGCCTTAAAGCATTCCAAGATGATCCCGATACTGAAGCGATTGTGATGATCGGTGAAATTGGTGGAGATGCAGAAGAACGCGCTGCAGCATTTATTAAAGAGTATGTGACAAAGCCGGTAGTCGGTTATGTCGCAGGCTTCACTGCTCCCGAAGGAAAAACTATGGGCCATGCAGGTGCGATAGTTTCGGGTTCATCAGGTACGGCTGAAGCGAAGAAAGTTGCTCTCGAAGCTGCTGGTGTGCAAGTAGGTAAGACTCCAAGTGAAACAGCGACGCTGTTGCGCTCCATACTTCAAGGCTAAAGAGAGACCATGACTAGCACGCTGCTTGTGAGCTTTAAACAAGCAGTTCGCAGCATCACACTAATTCTCTTACCGCTCTCCTTTATCTCACTCGTTGCTTGGGCGACCGCTGGAAGTTCAACAGGTAACACAGCAGATCCACTGCGAGCTGCAATCTGGTTTTTCCTCATCGCTCATCATGTGCCACTTGATCTCTCTTTGGCTAACGATGCAGTTTCTGGCGCTCTCACATACTTTCCGATTGGAGCACTACTTATCCCATTTTTCGCAGTGCGAAGTGGCTATCGAAAGATCATTGAAGAAAATGGAGAGTTAGAACCTCGGCATAAGAGGACGCTCATACTCTCATTAGGAATCAATTATGCAGCGCTAGGCACAATTATCTCGTTGTTTGCCGTCGGAAGCACAGTGCGCGCACCGTTCTATTTTGTTTTCCCCATTCTTTTTTTGGTCTCCACAACTTCTGCATTTCTAAGCAGCAACTTGCTTCCTGAACATAAGTTGAAGTTTCCTTGGCAGAGAGCTCTGAGAGCTTCGTGGATTGTCATGACAGCTCTCGTAGGAATTGGCGGATTGCTTTTCTCGCTATCTCTGGCGTGGCATTTCACAACTGTCCTCCAACTCACACAAGTTATTGAGCCTGGGATTTTTGGCGGTATTGCTTTTCTTGCAGTACAAATCCTGTATCTACCTAATTTTGCAGTCGCATCACTGAGTTATGTCGCTGGAAGTGGGGTCGTGATTGGCCAAGGCTCGTGGCTTAATCCATTTACTCATCGCATTGATGAGATCCCTGCTATTCCACTATTGGGCGGCCTTCCCGTTCAAACCCATCCGTATCTGATTGTGATGGGAATGTTAATCGTCGCAATCGGTGCCTTGATTGCTCGTTATGGAGAGCGCGCGTACTCCGACCCAGTTGAAGTGCAACGCTTTTTTATTGCCACTCTTGGTTTCATCGCCGGACTCACTCTTATCCTCGCTCGCATTTCTAGCGGAGAACTTCTCTCGTCTAACCTTCCTTCAGTAGGACCTCAATGGTGGTTGATGCCCATCTTCGTGACATCTGAAATTGCATTAGGTATTGCTTTGAAAATTTATTCTCCTATTGTCATAGCAAAAGTTAGGGAGTCGAGAAATGCAGCGTCGAAGAGTAACTAGAGCGCTGATCTCAGTCTCTGACAAGACCGGCATAGTTGATCTAGCCCAGGCTTTAGGCGCCAACGACATCGAGATAATTGCGAGCGATGGAACAGCGCAGTTCTTACGTGACAATGGAGTGAAACTTCGCTCCGTCTCTGAAATTACGGGTACGCCCGAGTTGTTGGGCGGCAAAGTAAAGACATTGCACCCGGTAATTCATGGAGCAATTCTCGCCAACCCAGAAAACCCAGACGAAGTTTCCCAATTAACTTCTCTCGGACCAATTGATGCAGTCATTGTGAATCTTTATCCACCGCCAGGCTTTGATATTGGCGGCCCAGCTCTTGTTCGAGCTGGTGCCAAGAATGCAGAGTACGTATCGGTCATCACTCACCCAGTTCAATACCAAGAATTTATTGCCAGCCTCTCCGAAGGATCCTCTTTCGGCCAGCGGCAAGAATGGGCCCGGGCTGCACTCCTTATGACTGCGGAATATGACTTGCAGTTGGCTTCGCAACATGGCATCGCTATTCGCTATGGCGAGAATCCACACCAAAGCGCAACTTTGGTTTCACATTCCTCGTTAGGTGTTGCAGGTGCGCAACTCATTCAAGGCAAGCCAATGTCATTCAATAACTACCTCGATGTTGATGCTGCATGGAAATTGAGTAACCTCAATCCAGAGAGCGTGGCGCTTGTTAAACATGGAATTCCTTCAGGTATTGCGAGAGCTTCTAGTGCAGTGCTCTCTTATCTCAAGGCATTTTCCTGCGATCCTATTTCGGCATTTGGTGGAGTCGTCGCCTCTAGCACTCTTGTTGATGCGGAGTGCGCACGAGAGGTAGTAAAGAATTTTACTGAAGTAATCGCTGCACCAGACTTCACTACAGAAGCTCTTACAGTATTTGCCACAAAAACAAATCTTCGCGTTCTGAAAATTTCCCCTGCAACGACTTCTTCTCACGAGATGCGTGCCATAGATGGGGGATATCTTCGACAAGAGCGTGATGCCTTGAATTCAAACTCGGATAGCGCATCACAATGGAAGCTTGTTGCAGGCAAGGAGTGCGATGCCTCGCAACGCGCAGACTTGGAGTTCGCTTGGAGCGTTGCCTCATTGGCGCGTAGTAATGCGGTTGTCATTGTTAAAGAACTCTCCACCATTGGAATCGGCGCAGGTAACGTCAATCGCCTTGATGCAGCACGCAACGCGGCGGAACGCGCTGCGCACCATTCGCCTTCATCACTTAGTGGAAGCGTTGCAGCAAGTGATGCCTTCTTTCCCTTTCCAGATGCACTTCACATCCTGATTGCTTCTGGGGTGAGCGCTGTGGTTCAACCGGGTGGAAGCATCAACGATGACGATGTAATTCAGGCAGCTAAGTCCGCAGGAATAACGATGTATTTCAGTGGAATTCGCCATTTCTCACATTGATGCTGGTGAACTTGTTCAAGAATTCAGCCTTTAGACTTACCTCATGAGCGCAGCACAGATTCTCGATGGCAACGCATGCGCCGCCACAATCAAAACTGAGATTGCGACTCGAGTCGGTGCCTTGGCGCGAAAGCCAGGTCTTGGAACGATCCTGGTCGGAGATGATCCCGGTTCTCACGCTTACGTGAACGGGAAGCATCGAGATTGTGCTGAAGTAGGAATTAGTTCGATCCGTATTGATCTACCTGCAACAGCTAAGCAATCAGATCTCCTTGCCGCTATTGACGAACTTAATACTGCGGATGAATGTACGGGATATATCGTGCAGCTTCCGCTTCCCGCCCACATCAATACAGAATCGATTTTAAATGCTATTGATCCTGACAAAGATGCAGATGGACTTCATCCAATAAATCTTGGCAAGTTAGTTCTTTGTCAGGCTGCACCCCGTCCATGTACGCCGCGTGCGATCGATGAACTTCTTGCCAGAAATCAGATAACTCTCGATGGCAAGAATGTCACGATTATTGGACGAGGATTAACGGTGGGAAAACCGCTTGCGATATTGCTATCTAGTCGTGAAGTAAATGCCACAGTCACAACCGTCCATACAGGAACGCTCGATATTTCCCGCCATACTCGAAATGCTGATGTAGTTGTAGCGGCGCTCGGTAAGCCTCATTTCCTCACCGCAGATCTGGTGAAAGCTGGAGTCATTGCTATTGATGTTGGTATTACAAGAACCTCACAAGGATTAGTTGGCGATCTCCATCCAGATATCGAGAGCGTTGCTTCAGCGATAACTCCAATGCCAGGAGGAATTGGGCCAATGACACGTGCCATGTTGCTCTCTAATCTTCTCGACATTGCTGGGCGCTAAAACAAGATGAAGAAACTCTCCTATGCTCTTGCGTTGATAGGTGTAGCGTTTGGAGCGCTGATATCAGTTCGCATTGGAGCCCTAGCCATCGCTGTCGCCACAGCCTTCTTTCTTGCTCCAGATTTCAAGACCATGAGAACAATCGAGAAAGTAATCCCCGTCGCTCTCATTGTGTCCCTGATAACAGTCGCATTGGCGCTCCCGCGGCGATAACAGGTAAGTTTCGCGCCATGAATAGATCTGGAAAAGTAACAGTTGTTGGCGCTGGATTTTATGGATCAACGACGGCGCTTCGCCTCGCAGAGTACGACATCTTCGAAACTGTTGTTCTCACCGATATTGTTGAAGGTAAGCCAGAAGGATTAGCCCTCGACATCAACCAATCACGTTCCATTGAAGGTTTTGAAACCAAAGTTGTTGGAGCCACAACCACTGCTGATGGCAAAGGTTATGAAGCAACAGCGAACTCTGATGTTGTTGTTATTACTGCAGGTCTACCACGTAAACCTGGAATGAGTCGTATGGACCTCATCGGAGTCAATGCGGGAATTGTTCGTGGTGTTGCGGAAAATATTGCAAAACATTCTCCTAACGCCGTCTTAATTGTTGTATCCAATCCTCTTGATGAAATGACTGCGCTTGCTCAAATCGCGTCTAAGTTTCCACACAATCGCGTGATGGGCCAAGCTGGAATGCTCGATACCGCTCGCTTCACCCACTTTGTTGCCGAAAAGCTCAAAGTTCCTGTTTCTTCAGTTCAGACCTTAACTCTTGGCAGCCATGGCGACACGATGGTTCCAGTTCCAAGCCGTTGTACCGTTGATGGAAAACCGCTCTCTGAAAAGCTGAGCGCTGCAGATATCGACGAGCTCGTTACCCGGACCCGAAATGGTGGAGCTGAAGTTGTGGCGCTGCTGAAAACGGGTTCCGCTTACTACGCACCTTCCGCTGCTGCGGCTCGAATGGCGCGCGCTGTTATGAAAGATACCGGCGAAGTGATGCCAGTCTGTGCGTGGGTAGAAGGCGAGTATGGAATCTCTGGAGTTTATCTCGGCGTTGAAGCTGAACTTGGACGAAGTGGAATTAATAAAGTGGTAGAAGGAAACCTCACACCATCTGAACTTGCCGAACTCAAAGTGGCTGCAGAAGCAGTTCGATCAAAACAAGCAGATGTGAAGGATCTTTAAGAAGAAATATAAAAGTAAGAAATCAAAGACCTGAAAGGTAGATAGATGAGCAAGATCAAAGTACAAGGCACCGTCGTTGAACTCGATGGCGATGAAATGACCCGCATCATCTGGGATTTCATCAAGAAACAGTTGATCCTGCCGTATCTCGATATCAATCTTGAGTACTACGACTTAGGAATTGAATATCGTGACGCCACCAACGATCAGGTCACTATTGATAGCGCACACGCTATTCAAAAGCATGGCGTGGGAGTGAAGTGCGCAACCATCACACCTGACGAGGCCCGTGTTAAAGAGTTCAATTTGAAGCAGATGTGGAAGTCTCCTAATGGAACTATCCGAAATATTTTGGGTGGAGTTATCTTCCGCGAGCCGATCATCATTAAGAATGTCCCAAGGCTGATTCCACACTGGAGTAAGCCGATTGTGATTGGCCGTCATGCATTTGGTGATCAGTATCGCGCCACAGATTTCAAAGTTCCTGGTCCAGGAAAATTAACAGTCACATTTACTCCCACCGATGGTTCCAAGCCGATGGAATTCAACGTCTTTGATTTCCCATCATCGGGAGTTGCGATGGCGATGTATAACCTTGATGACTCGATTCGAGACTTTGCTCGCGCCTCCTTCAATTATGGAATTGCGCGAAAGTATCCCGTCTACCTTTCAACAAAGAATACGATTTTGAAAGCGTACGATGGACGCTTCAAAGATATCTTTGCAGAAGTCTTCGAAAAGGAATTCAAATCTGAATTCGAGAAGCTTGGTTTGGAATATGACCATCGCCTCATCGATGACATGGTCGCTACTTCACTTCGTTGGGAGGGTGGATATATCTGGGCATGTAAGAATTACGATGGCGATGTTCAATCAGATACTGTGGCGCAAGGCTACGGATCGCTTGGGCTAATGACATCAGTTCTCATGTCGCCAGATGGTCGAACTGTGGAAGCAGAAGCCGCGCATGGAACGGTTACTCGCCATTACCGCGACCACCAAGCTGGCAAAGCAACCTCAACAAACCCCATCGCATCTATCTTTGCTTGGACTCAAGGGCTGCAACATCGCGCCAAACTTGATAAAACTCCAGACGTTGGAAATTTTGCAAGTACGCTCGAGCGAGTCTGTATTGAAACTGTCGAGAGTGGAAAGATGACAAAAGATCTTGCTCTGCTCATTAGTAATGATGCGCCATGGCTTAACACCCAAGAATTCTTGGCTGCAATCGATGAAAACTTGCAGAAGGCTATGAAGTAGTTAACTAAAGACCAATAAAAAAGCCCCCGAAACCGGGGGCTTTTTTAATTTAGGCTTTACTTGATGCGCTTACCGTCAGCAACATTGAAGAGATGAACGGACTCGCCCTTGGCAGAGACCGTAACTTTCTCTCCTGACTTTGGTGGGTTCTTCGGATCCCAACGAATGATGACCTGTGCACCTTCATCGCTAGCATTAGCAAACTTGAGCGTTGCATCAACTGGTTTACCGTAGACAAACGCGTCAGCACCGAGCTCTTCTACAACTTCAACTTGAACTTCAAAGCCCTTGCTGGAAGGTGTAAATCCTTCTGGGCGAACTCCAACGATTACAGATGAACCAGCTGATGAAGGAACATCGACATCGAGGCCACCGAGCTTTGCTTTGCCTCCAGAAACTGGAGCGATGAGAAGGTTCATGGCTGGTGATCCAATAAATCCAGCAACGAAAGCGTTAGCAGGATTATCATAAAGATTACGAGGAGTATCAACTTGCTGCAACAAACCATCTTTTAGAACAGCAACTCGATCACCCATGGTCATAGCTTCGACCTGATCGTGAGTTACGTAGACAGTAGTAATTCCAAGGCGACGTTGTAGCGCAGCAATCTGTGTACGTGTTGCGACGCGCAGTTTTGCATCTAGGTTGGAGAGTGGCTCATCCATCAAGAAGACTTGTGGTTCGCGAACAATCGCGCGACCCATGGCAACGCGCTGACGTTGACCACCGGAGAGCGCTTTTGGCTTTCTCTCGAGATATGGTTCGAGGTCCAAAAGTTTTGCAGCTTCAAGTACGCGGCGATCGCGTTCTTCTTTTGCTACGCCAGCAATCTTGAGAGCAAAGCCCATATTTTCAGCAACTGTCATATGGGGATAGAGCGCATATGACTGGAAAACCATCGCGATATCGCGATCTTTAGGAGCAACATTTGTGACATCACGATCACCAATGAAGATTGCGCCAGTATCAATTTCTTCTAAACCAGCAAGCATGCGAAGTGATGTTGATTTGCCGCAACCTGATGGTCCAACCAAAACAAGAAACTCACCGTCATTAACGGTCAGATTTAGTTTGTCGACGGCAGGGGTTGTGGTTCCTGGATAGATGCGCGATGCATCTTTAAATACGACTGATGCCATTTTCTCTTCCTTCTCCGGGCAGGTACGTGCCCGACGGTCCGTTGGATGAAGCAAGTCCACGACGTCGTGGATGCGCGAAGGCTACGCGTGAGGCGAGCGTGAGGGAAGAGCCCCGACTCATAATTTTTGGCGTGGCTGGCTCATGGTCTTATACCCTGAGCCCCCTATGGACCCTGGCGGTGCGCAAGCGTTCAACGTTGGAGGCTTCGCCTTCGACCTCGGAATTGTCATTCTCTTTATCCTCCTCGGATCAATATTTGTCGCAGCGGAAATCGCCCTCATCTCCCTTCGCGAGGGTCAGCTCAAGAGCCTTGCCGAGCAGAGCAAGCGCGGAGCTCGCGTCGCAAATCTTGCATCCCAACCCAACCGCTTCCTGGCTGCAGTCCAAGTTGGAGTAACCCTTAGCGGATTTCTCTCTGCAGCCTTTGGCGCCGACCGTCTTGGAAACTATTTGGTGCCGCGACTTATTGATGCTGGCTTAAGTGAAGGCGTAAGCGAAACGCTCTCACTTATCGGATTGACCTTGGTTATTGCCTATTTCTCTCTAGTTTTTGGTGAGTTAGTCCCGAAGCGGATTGCGTTACATTCAACAGAGACGATTGCGCTCTTTGTTGCCACCCCGGTTGCCATTATTTCGCGACTCTTCCGACCCTTAATCTGGTTACTTTCGCACTCTTCTGACTTGATCTTGAAACTTTTTGGTATTGACCCACGAGCTTCTCGCGAAGATATCTCGGAAGAGGAGCTTGTTGATTTAGTGACGGGTCATAAAGCATTGACCGAAGAAGAACGAGACATAGTTGAAGAGGTATTTAACGCTAGTGAACGACTCGTTCATGAAGTTATGGTGCCTCGAACAGAAGTTGATTTCCTCGATGCAAATATGTTGGTTAGCGATGCCATTCGTATTGCGGTCGATAAGGCGCATTCTCGTTATCCAGTCGTACGCGGCAATAGTGATGAGGTTATTGGATTCATCCATGTTCGCGATCTTCTTGATCCACAATATTCTGGCAAGAGCATTGCAATCATAGAGATGGTAAGAAACATCATCTTTCTTCCTGGCACCAAAGGTGTGCTTCCTGCTCTCTCTGAGATGCGCTCACAACGCCAACAAATTGCGATTGTTCTTGATGAATATGGTGGAACCGATGGAATTGTCACTCTGGAAGATCTTGTCGAAACCTTGATTGGTGAAATCCATGATGAATACGATGAGCAGACTTCAGAAGTCTCAAATCAATCGCGCACTGGAGATTACGAAATAGATGGCTTAATCTCCCTTGAAGACCTAACGGAGCAGACTGGTGTAGAGATACCTGAGGGTCCCTATGAAACTCTCAGTGGATATGTCATGCATGCACTGGGACGAATTCCTGAGATCAATGATGTCCTCCGCGTGGATGGTGCGCGACTCACCATTTTAAGCATGGAGGGTAAGCGCGTCGGCACATTGTTGCTCTCGCGGCGAGATTCTCAATCAGAAAGTTGAGAAGATACCCCCATGAAACGCGTGCTCTCGGGGATTCAACCCACCGCTGATTCCTTCCATCTAGGAAACTATCTCGGAGCGGTCAAGCAATGGGTCGACCTTCAAAAAGATCATGATGCCTTTTACTGCGTCGTCGATCTGCATGCACTTACAGTTGAAACCGAGCCAGCGCTATTACGTCGCCGCACTCTTGTCGCTGCTGCACAACTCATTGCATTGGGTCTAGATCCAAGTAAGTGCACTCTTTTTATTCAATCCCATCTATCAGAACATAATCAATTGGGCTGGGTACTTGAATGCCTAGCTGGATTTGGCGAAGCGAGTCGTATGACTCAATTCAAAGATAAATCTCAGAAATCAGGAGCAGATCGAACTGTTGTTGGACTCTTCACCTATCCAATTCTCCAAGCTGCAGACATCATGCTCTATCAAGCTCATCGCGTTCCGGTCGGAGAAGATCAACGACAGCATATTGAGTTGACTCGTGATCTGGGTCAGCGCTTCAACTCTCGATACGGGGAAACCTTTGTCATTCCAGAAGCTCACATCATGAAGAGCGCAGCGAAAATCAACGACTTACAAGATCCCACTGCAAAGATGAGTAAATCTTCTGCATCCAACGCTGGAGTAATTGATATTCTCGATGCGACAGATATAAATGTGAAGAAGATTAAGAGCGCCGTTACTGATGCTGGCAAAGAAGTAGTCTTCGATGAGAAGAATAAGCCTGGAATCTCTAATTTACTTACCATCCACTCCGCACTTAGTGGAATATCCATCACGGAACTTGAAAATGAATTTGCTGGCAAAGGCTACGGGGACTTTAAGGGAGCAGTCGCAGATGTTGTGACCGCCTACTTTGCTCCAGTACGTGAGAAAACCCAACAACTGCTTGCAGATGAGGCAGCATTATTGAAAATCTTGAACGATGGAAGTCAGAAAGCTCGCGCTGTTGCATCAGCAACCCTCGATAAGACGTACGCCGCTCTCGGTCTTGTCCCGCGAAATAAGTAAGCGCCGTTTTGCTATGAGGATTCGGGTGATATTTCTAACCCTTCTTTCGATGGCGATGACGTCTCTTCCTGCTAGCGCGGTTGAAATTCAGCCGAAGGTAGCTATTGCATATGACATTGGTTTCCTCGGCGATAATTCCTTCAATGATGCGGTAAATGCCGCTCTCAGCATCGCAAGTAAGAAATATCAACTATATGAACCTTTTCTCCGTGAAGTGCCCACAAATGGAACAGCGCTAGATCGACTTACTCGATTGAGATTTCTAGCAAAGAATGGGTATACGTTGATTATTGCTGTAGGACCTGGCTATCGAGAGACGGTGCGCCGAGTATCGATGGAATACACCGAAGTGCAGTTTGCAATTATTAACGACAAGACTCTAGGTCAACTCAATATCTCCAATATCGCTTTTCGAGAAGATCAAGGAGCGTATCTGGCGGGAGTTCTGTCGGCGCTCACAACAAAGCGGAATTCAGTCGGTTTTATCGGTAGTGAGCCTGAGTTACTCTCAAGTTTTACCAGAGGCGTGAAAGCAGCTTCAACAAGGGTCAAGGTGATCAATATTTCCTACCCCGATATCGATGGAGCGCTTATGAAAGGGCTAGCCCGCGTTGATGTTGCGTACTCGACGTGGGATGGAGATGCAGCCGTGCTCTCTGCAGTGCTCGAGAATTATTCAAAGAAAGTTAGTTTGATTGTTGAAACGCCGGATCAATACTTTGCCAAACTTCCTGCCGCTCAAAAAGTTATTTTGGCATCAATCAACAAAGTATTAACAAAGCCAATTGATCAATTGGTGAAAGCCGCACTTGCCAATCAGGCACTGATTGATGTGATTGATGAAGAAGCCGGAATCTACGGTAGGGAATACAACGTTGGTAATGGTGGAATCACACTAACAATCAATCGCAAAGTGACGGGCGCAGTTCTGAAGCGCCTAAAGACAGAAGAGTTAAAACTAACTCGTCAATAGAGAATCTGAAACGAGACTTTTAAAGGGTTCTGGCGAGAATAACTTCGACTTGGGCTCGGGTCGGATATGAAGATTGAGTACCGCGCCGAGTGACGCTATCGGAGGCGCAAGCACAACCAAGTTTTATTGAACGTTCAATATCCATACCAGCTGCGATCCCTGATGCAAATGCGCCGACGAATGCATCACCGGCTCCAGTGGTATCAATTGCTTTCACCGCGGGTGCAGAGACATATCTGATGTTCCCTTGAGAGTCTGTGTAGGCCGCACCTTTTTCTCCCAAAGTCACAACGAGATTGCAACCAAGAGTTCGCGCCACACTTGCGATTTCATCATCGCTGTCAGGAAATTTCTGCGCTGGATTAATTCCCTTGAATTCAGTTTCGTTAGGGATGATCCAGTCACTGAGCTCGATAAGTTCCTTAGATAGCGGAGCAAATGGAGCGGGATTAAGAATCGTTTGTGCACCAAGTTCGTGCGCTTGTCGAAACGCGGCAATCGTCACTTCTTGAGGAATTTCGAGCTGACCGATAACGACATCTACTTTTCCGATCGACTTAAGGGCGCTCTCGGCCTGTGTCGTAGTCATGGAGTTATTTGCCCCAGGAACGCAGATGATGCGGTTTGTGCCATTTGGTTCCACCCATATTGGGGCAACACCGCTTGCGCCGGCAACTCGTGAAAGATAGGTCGTATCAATTCCTTGTTCTTGGAAATTCTTGACTGTGGTGTCTCCAAAGACATCATCGCCCAGGGTGTTGACCATGAAAACTTTCGAACCCATGCGGCTGGCCATAACAGCCTGATTCGCGCCTTTTCCACCAAAGCCGAGTGAAAATGAGTCCCCAATCACAGTTTCTCCCGCCTGAGGAATCTTCTGAGAGTAAGCGATCATGTCGATCATCGTGCTGCCCACGACGACGATGACGGGCTCAGGGAGCGACATTCAAACCACCTTTTCTTTCGCTGCGAGGTTCTAGACGGGACGATACTCCACGCGATAAGTTATCTGCAATCGTTTTTAGCGATGAGTTGGGGAGCCTCGAAATGTCCAATGTGACAATTTCAGATGTAGCCAAGAAAGTTGGCGTATCTGAATCGACTGTCTCTCGATTCCTTAGCGGTTTTAAAGTTCGCAATGCGGACGTCATTAATCAAGCAATTAAAGATTTAGATTATCGACCAAATATTGTGGCTCGTAATCTCAAATCAGGTAAGACTGGACTTATCGCGGTTGTAGTTCCCGACATCACCAATCCATTTTTTGCTTCTATCGTGCGGGGCGCCGAAGTCGCCGCAGGCGATGAATTCATGATCCAACTCATCAACACCGGAGATGATCTCGATAAAGAATCGTGGGCGCTGCGCAGAATGGTGGGTCGAGTAGATGGCATGATCTATGTGCCCCTACAAGAAAATTCCAGTGCAGTGGATGAACTTGATAACCGATCACTTCCAATGGTTTTTGTTGATCGGGTCATTGAAAAGAATAAGAATTTAGATTCAGTTCTCGCAGATAATTTCAGAGGTGGGGAGTTAGCTGCTCGCCATCTCGTTGAGCATGGACACTCTCGTATCGCTCACATTGGTGGTCCTATAAGTTCAACGCCGGGTAAGGCGCGGGCTCGTGGGTTTGTTGAAACGCTGAGAGATTTGAAGGTCGATCTTCCATCACAATTTGTGGTGGAGTCAGATTTCACAACTCTTGGTGGTTATCAGGCCACGATGGCTCTTCTGGCGCTCAAGTCGCGCCCCACCGCTCTATTTGTTGCGAATAATTTAATGACGATTGGCGCCTTAAAAGCGCTAAAAGAGAAAGGGATTAGCGTCCCTCAAGAGATGGCCATCATCGGTTTCGATGACCATGAATTATCAGATTTGGTTGATCCTCCACTGACGGTCATCTCTCGAGATGCCCATCTTCAAGGTGCGCTTGCCATGCAAACGCTCTTGGAGAAAATTAGAGGAGGCAATCAATTTCCCCCTAAGCAACTCAAGGTCGATGTAAACCTTGTGGTCCGTGGTTCCTGTGGCTCGACATGTCGTTACAGGAATTCCAAGACTTCAGAGTTTCCAAAAACATTGAGCGCTTCGAGTCGCAGTAAATAACTACTACTAAGGAGAAAACTGAATGCAGAAGAAAACTCTCCGCAAGCTCGGCGCATCGCTTATTGCTGGTGCTCTCGTGCTTTCGGGAATTGTCGCCTCTGCCCCTGCGCAAGCAGCAACCAAGACAATTGGTATTGCTTACAGCTTGGGTGGTCGCGATGTTCCAGGCTTTAACCAACTTGCTTACATCGGTGTTAAGCCGATTTTGGACAAGAACAAGAGCCTCAAACTTATCGAATCACAGGACAGCCCAACTGCAACTGATGATCAGCGTGCAGAACGCCTTCGCCTTATGGCAAAGCGTGGCGCTAACCCAATCGTGGTTGTTGGTTTCACCTACGCCACAGCACTTGGAAAGGTTGCAAAGGAATTTCCTAAGATTCAATGGGGAATTGTCGATGACTCATCTGTAAAGGCAGCCAACGTTCAAGGCATCGTCTTTAAAGAGGAAGAAGGCTCCTACCTCGTTGGTCTTGCAGCTGCAATGACAACCAAGACTGGAAAGATTGGATTCATCGGCGGCGTTAATACTCCGCTCATCGCTAAGTTCGAAGCTGGCTTTATGGCTGGCGCAAAGGCGATCAATCCAAAGATCAAGATCCAGTCAACCTACATCTCCAACTTCCCAGATTTCTCTGGATTTAACGATCCAGCAAAGGGATATGAAGCAGCAAAGGGTATGTATCAGAACGGCGCAGATGTTGTCTATGCAGCAGCTGGCGGAACCGGAACTGGTATGCACAAGGCAGCTTCGGAGTTGAAGAAGTGGTCAATTGGTGTGGATGCTGATGAAGCTACTTATCCTGCACACGCAGCATACAAATCAACAATTCTTACCTCCATGCTCAAGCGCGTAGACCTCGGTGTTCGTGGTTTCGTTAATGATGCACTTGCTGGCAAAAAGACTTCAGGTATTAAGACTTGGGGTTACAAGCAAGGTGGCGTTGGCTACACCAAGACTGGTGGATATCTCAAGGGTGTTACCGCAGTTATCGATAACTACGGTTCACAGATCGCTACTGGCAAAGTCGTAGTACCAAGCGATCCAAGCAAGGCATAAGTAAATAAGTAATTACAGAGTGCGTCATCTATGTGATGGCGCACTCTGTAACAAAAGTAAGTTTCACTCGCACAAAGGGGAGAACGCGTGGGGAATGTCCTTGAAGTCGTTGGAATAGAAAAAAATTATCCCGGCGTCGTTGCCAATCGAAATGTCTCCCTAAATGTCACTGAAGGTTCCATCCATTCCATTATTGGCGAGAATGGCGCTGGAAAGTCCACACTAATGAAGATTCTTTATGGTCTGGTTAGGCCTGATGCAGGAAGCATTAAAGTTTTTGGTGAAGCCATCGCACTTAAATCGCCACAAGATGCCATCAAATTAGGCATCGGCATGGTCCACCAACATTTCAAATTAGCGGATAACGCGACTGTTTTGGAGAATGTAATTTTAGGAAGTGAGCCAACACGTTTTGGTTTTGTTGTGAAATATGACGAAGCACGTAAGAAATTGCAGGAAATCGCTGATCATTATGGCCTTGAAATAGACCCTGATGAGTCGCTAGCCAATCTTGGAGTCGGCGAAAGACAGCGGGTAGAAATCGCCAAAGTACTTTTTCGAGGCGCGAAAATTCTGATTTTGGATGAACCTACTGCGGTGCTTGTGCCCCAAGAAGTTGAGGAGCTCTTCACAAACCTCCGTGAACTTGTGAAAAAAGGATTGACAGTTCTATTCATCTCTCACAAATTAGATGAAGTTTTATCGATAGCCGATGACATCACCATCATGCGCCAGGGAACTACCGTTGCGACCCGCAAGCCAAAAGATACAAATAAGAAGGAATTAGCTGAGTTGATGGTTGGCGGAGAACTACCTAAACCACGTGCGGGTAATCAGAAAGTTAGCGACGAGAAAGTTCTCACTATAAGCGGCGCTTCTTATGTGCGTGAGGATGGTCGTCAGATTCTCTCCGGGGTAAATCTTGAGATTCATGGTGGTGAGATTCTTGGTCTTGCTGGTGTTGAAGGAAATGGACAGAGCGAACTTATTGAATTGATTATGGGACTGTTAAATCCCTCAAGTGGCACTGTCGAAGTATTAGGACTCAACGCAACTACTTCTCTCACGCGTGACATTAGAAATGCAGGAGTCGCCTACATCCCACAGGATCGTCAGCGCGACGGTCTTCTGATGACTGCACCGCTCTGGGAGAATCGAGTTTTGGGTCATCAATTTGCCGAACCGTTGGCAAGCAGCATTTGGGTAAACAAAGGCGCTGCTATCAGCGATTCCAAACGTGTTGTAGATGAGTTTGATGTGAGGACTCCAGGAGTAAACGTTCTAGCGAGCGCACTTTCAGGTGGTAATCAACAGAAATTTATTGTGGGAAGAGAATTAAGCGGCAATCCAAAACTCATTGTTGCGGCACAACCAACGCGTGGCGTTGATGTTGGAGCGCAAGCAATTATCTGGGATCACCTAATGAAGGCACGCTCGGCTGGCGCTGGTGTACTACTCGTTTCAGCTGATTTAGATGAACTTTTCTCCCTCTCTGATCGTATTGCTGTCATTTATAACGGATCTATTGTCTCGGTGTTAAACCCAGCAAAAACAACGCCAGAAGCACTGGGCTTAGCGATGACAGGAGCGAAGAGCGCATGATGAAGAGCAAGATTTTCTGGGGGACTGTTGCGCCTTTAGCTGCAATTCTAAATTCCTTACTTTTGGTCTATGTGATTTTAAAGTTCCGTGGAGTAGACCCCATCGAGATGTTTAAGCTCATGGCATCGTATGGGTTTGATCCGCGAAACTTAGTTTCTGAATTGAATCAAACCGTTGCTTACTACATGGCCGGCGTTGCTGCAGCCATCGGTTTCAAAATGCTCTTATTCAATATCGGTATCGATGGCCAATATCGCATGGGAGCTTTCTTTGGTGGTGTTGTGGGCGCTGCCGTGAGTCTGCCACCAATCTTGCATGTCTTGCTCATTATTCTTACCGCAATGCTCGCAGGCGGTTTATGGGCTGCAATTGCAGGTTATTTGAAAGTCCGTCGTGGAGTTTCTGAAGTTATCAGCAACATCATGCTTAACTTTATTGCAGCTGCGATTATTGCTTTCTTATTGAGTCCATCTTTGTTGGGAATCCTTCCTGAAGGTTCACAGACCTTGCAAACAAGAGAGATTCCCGCAAGTGGCCGGATGCCAACCATCAAAGCGTTTGACAGTGAGATTTATACTTTTCTCTTTATATCGATCGCTGTAGGCGTTGCATATTGGGTAATGCTCAACAAGACCGTCTTTGGTTTCAACTTGCGAGCTACTGGACTTTCTTTCCGAGCCGCCCGCGCAAGTGGAGTTAATGCACCGCGCATGATCTTCATTACGACCGTTCTCTCGGGTGCAATTGCTGGCTTAGTTGGTATTGGAACACTGTTATCAGATACTCATTCCTACAGCATGGCTTTCCCTGCAGGATATGCATTCACAGGTCTATCTCTGGCGCTTCTGGGAAGAAATCACCCTTTAGGCATTTTCTTTGCAGCTTTTCTATGGTCTTTTCTCGAACGCTCTGCACCAGTTCTTGAATTTGAGGGAGTTCCGCCTGAGATTGTGATTGTTATGCAAGGCGCCATAGTGCTCTCTATCGTGGTCGCATATGAAGTAGTTGCCCGAATTAATTTGCGCCAGCAACAACGGGCCGTCGGTAGCGTCGCTGTCGATAGCTCCATTACCAAGGAGGCTAACTGATGTCGAAGAAAGTTGAGTCTCTCGAATCCTCAAGCAAAGTAAAGTCTTTCTTTAAATCTCCAGCGCGAATCACACTGTTGATCGCAACTGTATTTTTTGTTATCGCACTCGTTGAGAGCATTACTGGCGCAGTCGATATCTCCTCACCTGGAACTTCGGGCGCTACGTTGCGGTTTGCGATCCCACTTCTCATGGCCGGACTTGGTGGGCTCTGGGCAGAACGGGCTGGAGTCATCAATATCGGCCTGGAAGGAATGATGATTGTCGGCACTTGGACCGGTGCGTGGTTTGGATATTTGTACGGACCTTACGTAGGCCTTCTTGCAGCTGCAGTTTTTGGATTACTTTCAGGACTCTTTCACGCAATTCTTACTGTCAAGATTGGTATTGATCAAGCTGTTTCAGGTCTTGCAATCAATCTAATTGCAGCGGGCGCTGCGCGTTATTTGTCAGGCATTTTCTTCCCGCCTGTTGGTGGAGATAGAACTGTCTCCCCGCCTGTTGAAACCATGCCAACATTTACTATTCCAATCATCGCGCCCTTCTTTAAGAGTATTGATGAAAAAGAGATTTTCTTGATTTCAAATATCTCTGGCCTTATCTATGGAGTTACTACTGAACTCTCCGTTGTGACAGTAGGGCTTTTGCTTCTCTTGCCACTCACTTCGTGGGTGCTTTGGCGGAGCAAATTTGGATTACGGATGAGGTTTTCTGGCGAGAATCCGATGGCAGCCGAGTCATTGGGTATCAACGTTTATCGCACGCGCTACATAGCGATCTCGATATCCGGCATGTTTGCATCGCTGGGTGGTGCTTATCTATCTCTAGTTGCATCATCTGTGTATCGAGAAGGCCAGACAGCCGGACGAGGCTTTATTGGGCTTGCAACAGTCATCTTTGGAAATTGGCGACCGAGTGGCGTTTTTGCCGGCTCAATCCTCTTTGCATTTACCGATGCGCTGCGCGTTCGCCAAAACGAATCAGTAATGGCGATTTTGTTAGCTGCCGCGATTATCGCAGGATTATTGTCGTTGTATTACGCACTCTCACGACAATGGAAGCCCATGTCTATAGCAGGCATTATTGCGCTCACAGGTTTCTGGCTCAATCGACAAGTTGAAACTATTCCACAAGAATTCGTTACGGTATTTCCAAACGTTGCCACGCTAATCGTGCTGACATTCTTGGCGCAGAGACTTACGCCACCAGCTATGGCTGGCATGCCGTACCGGCGCGGCTCTGAATAGCAAGGCTAACTGTGACTGTCGCATGGCATACACCTGTCCTTGAAAGCCTTAGACCAGTTCTTGATGGTGCCGGTTTAGTCACAATCAATCAGAACAAAATCATCGAGGTAGCCAATTGGATGGCATATGAAGAGTTCGCGACTCCAGACGGCTCTCTACTCTTTGATTTCGGAAATGATCCTGATGTATTGATGGATTTCACCATGGTGGTCAATACGATGAATTTTGCTTTTACGGATTTTAAAACTGGAGTTAAATTTGAAACCGATTATCAGGGTCGACGCTGGTGCGACAGTGAAGCGATGCTGGCATGTATTCATCGCGCCTTCAATTCTGGCATTCCATTTTTCTCGGGTGAGTATCTAGCGAACTTAACCCGTGAGCAGTTATCCTCCATATTCTCTGGAACAATTGAAATGCCTATGCTCGATGAGCGAGTAGCGATCTTTAATGAAGTAGGACGAGTGTTGGTTGAGAAATACCAAGGCGGATATCACAATTTTGTGCGCTCGTGCGCTCCACGACTGTATGCCGGTGGAGATGGACTGCTAGAGCGTCTTGTTACAGAGTTCCCGCGCTTTAACGATGTGAGTCTGTATCGGGGTCACCAAGTACAGATCTTTAAGCTGGCGCAATTAGGAATCTGGGGAATGCATCTCTGCTTGGCTCCGCGGGGCCACTGGAAGCTTGCAGATCCCGAGAACCTCACTGCATTTGCAGATTACATCGTCCCCGTCGGGCTACGGGTAATGGGCATATTTGAGTACGCACCAGAATTAGAGGCACAGATAAATAGCCTGGTTGAAGTCAAGCGCGATAGTGAAGCGGAGATTGAATTACGAGCGAGCTCTATTTATTGCATCGCAAAGCTTACGGAAGAAATTAATAAGCGGCGACCAGGAATGGTGCCGCTCTTAATGCCTCAAGTTGATTTTCGCTTTTGGAAGACGTATCACGCAACGCATTGGCCGCATCATCTCACTCATACCATCATGTACTGAGATATCTAGATTGTCGCTTAGCTAAGCTAGCTCTTCTCTCCATTTTCTAAGTAGTGGTAGAGCTTTCTCAAACTTATCCACGACTTCTCCGACATCTTCGACACAACCGCGGACAAATAAATTAATACCTTTTCCATCAATCATATTTCTATCCCTGATAACTCGGGTGTCTGTGACAAGACCTACAATCCCTTTCTTGCTTGGATCAGTGCGCATTGCGGCCCAAAAGATTCCGATCTCGGACGCAGTACCATCATCGACCATTGGCCCATCAAGGAGTGCTAAGACTGCATTAGCCTTTAATACTTCCTTTGAATCAACATCAAAGATAAATTCAGCGGTTACAGGGTCAGGTAATGGAATTTCATGGGGAACGAAGACCTCAAATCCTTCACTTCGGAGTTGTGTGGCGCATTGATCAATAAATGAACGTTCATATGGTGTAAAAAGTGGACCAGCAAAATAAATTCGCATAGCGCAAAACTCCCTCGTCGTTGTAGACGAGAGTATGCCTTTACAGATAGATTTCTGCAATCGATTTCACTAAATGAAATGGGGCGTTTTGCTTAGTTCTTATCGCGAAGTGTTACGTCATGGCCATGCCGCCCCAACTTTTGGCTTCGGAATGGTTGGTCGAATTCCCGTGGCCATGAATACCGTTGCGCTCGTCTTCCTTATTTCAACAGTACGAGATTCTTTCTTGTTGGCGGGAATTGCCTCTTCGATCTACACCTTCTCGGGCGCCATTGTCGGACCACGAATTGGCAGACTTGCAGATCGCCATGGAACGCGCGTGGTTCTTCTCCCCATCACGATCATTAATGCTTTTTCAATTGTTGCGGTGGTCTATTCAAGTTCGCGCTCAACCCCTTTATTGCTCTTTTTCTCCGCGTTGGCTGGCGCAACGATGCCAAGTTTTGGAAGTTATACACGAACTCGCTGGAGTCGCACCATTAAAGATAAGAGAGAGTTGGGAGTCGCTCTGTCACTTGAATCAGTCGCGGACGAGACTGCATTTGTTATCGGACCCGCTTTTGCTGGATTCCTCTTCTCCCTCTACGGATCTAATTCACCACTGATCGCCGGAGTTGTTTTTACTGTTATCGGTGGAATTGGTCTTGCTATTACTTCATTCGATCACCGCGTTACCTATGATGGTGAACAAATACATGGCGGCCTGTTAAAAATAAAGTATGTCAAGAGTCTTCTGGCTTCTCTCGTTGCCCTCGGGTTGCTCTTTGGCTCTAACTTTGTGGTCATTCTTGCCGTCGCAAAAGAAAATGGACGTGCTGCTGAAGGAGGTCTCTGGGTTGGTTTGTATCCGATTGGTAGCACCATTGCTGGTTTGATTTATGGTTTCATTCATTGGAAATCCCGAAACTCAATTCGTTACACCTTAGCTCTGGCATTTATGACGTTATCGACTAGTGCAATTCTCTTCTTTCAAGATATCGATACGATTGTTTACTTCATAATTCTTTCGGGAATTGCTATCGCTCCTGCTCTCATCGCTGCTAATGCCCAACTAAAAGAATTAGTTCCTTTGAGTCGACTTAATGAAGCCTTCTCACTTCTCGGGGCGTCAATTTCGATTGGAATCACCCTTGGTAGCTCTCTCAGCGGAGCGCTAGTGGATCGATTCGGCGGCTGGAATGGGTTCTATTTCATGACAGCAGCGACGCTACTAGCGACACTTCTCTCAGCAATTGGAATCAACTCTGGACGAAGAATAAATCACCAAGACGGTGCACTTACAATTGACCAAGTAGGAGTGAAAGAATAAGACATGGCAGAGAAAATCATCTTTGACACAGATCCAGGAATCGATGATGCGTTGGCGCTCCTGCTTTTGGCAGCTTCGCCAGAAGTAGAACTTCTCGCCATTACGGTTACACACGGCAATACTTCTCAAGATAAGTGTTTAAGAAATGCTCTGCAATTGGTCGAGCTAGCTGGAATCACCCATGTTCCCGTTGCGCGCGGAGCAAGCGAACCGCTTGTGAAAGAACTTTCTGTAGCCGAGGAGACGCATGGCGATGGTGGGTTGGGCTATGCCCAACTTCCTCCAAGTTCACAAAAACCAGATGGCTTGCTAGCCCATGATCTGATTATTGATTTGGTAGAGAAAAATCCAGGAGAGATAACTCTGCTCTGTGTGGGACCGATGACCAACATCGCCCTAGCTTTCTTGAAGAAACCCTCAATTGCCGGCAAAGTTAAGAAGATTATCTCCATGGGCGGAGCAATTCACTATCCTGGAAATGCTACGCCTCAATCAGAATATAACGTCTTCTGCGATCCTGAGGCGTTCGACATTGTTCTAAATGCAGGGATTGAGTGCATATTAGTACCGCTCGATGTGACCTATAAGTGCATTTTCACCACTGAGCATCTGGCTCGCATCACGAAAGCCCGAAGTGATGTCAAGAAATTTATTGACGACTCAACTCGTTTTTACATGGAGTTTCATGCATCTCACCAAAGTATCCAAGGATGTGCCATCAATGACCCACTTGCTGCAGCGTTATTGATTGATCCCACGTTGGTCCATAATCGGGATTACTTTGTTTCGGTAGAGCTGCTAAGCCCAACTTCTAAAGCAAAGACCATTGCAGACCATTATGGAGCGCTAAAAAAAGCGCCTAACGCAAAAGTTTCTATGGATGTAGACGTGGAGCGTTTTATGAATTTATTCATTGAGAGAATGAACGCGTTGATATGACACTGCAGCAGCAGAAGCAGTACCACACACAAACCGCCCTTGGAGATGTTGGACGATATGTATTGATGCCTGGTGACCCAGGTCGGGTCCCCATCATCGCTGCGCGCCTCGAAAATCCGCGCCATATTGCAACTAATCGGGAATATGTCACATACACAGGGACGCTAGAAGGGACATTGGTTTCGGTAACGTCAACCGGAATAGGTTGTCCATCGAGTGCAATAGCAATAGAAGAACTCTTTCGATCTGGCGCAGATACATTTATTCGCGTGGGTACTTCTGGAAGTTTTCAGCCCGGAACGCGTTCAAATGACATAGCAATTGCTACCGGCGCGATACGTCATGAAGGAACTTCGTCGCACTACATGCCGATTGAATTTCCAGCGGTATGTAATATAGAGATCGTCCAATCAATGCGGCGGGCAGTCACACGTCTTGGATTACGGCATCAAGTGGGAATCTCTCACTCAAAAGATTCATATTACGGCGAAGTAGAGCCAGAGCGATCCGCACTACCTGAAGAACTTGCAGATCTCTGGCGGGCGTGGACTATTGGCGGTGCAATTTGCTCAGAGATGGAGTTATCAACGATTTGCATCGTATCGAGCATTCTTGGTGCCAGAGCTGGCGGGATCATGGCAATGCATGGCGAGGGAGAGTTTGGCCCACTGGATTCTTTGATTGATGCAGCTGTTGAGTCAGTGCGAGAATTAATCAGATTTGATTTAAAAGAAAATAGCGTAGACAACTAGAGAGATGACAATGGAAACCAACGGTAAGCAGTATCACATTCAACTCCAACGTGGGGATGTAGGTAAGTATGTTCTGTTACCAGGTGATCCTGGACGTTGCGAACCAATTTCCCGCCTCTTTGATAACCCACGACATGTTGCAACTAATCGCGAATATGTCACCTACACAGGGACATTGGATGGGGTCCCGGTCTCAGTTACTTCAACGGGCATCGGATGTCCTTCGGCAGCAATTGCGCTTGAAGAGCTCGTCAAGTGTGGCGCTGACACCTTTATCAGAGTCGGCACGTCAGGACATATTCAAAAAGATATTCATTCCGGAGAGCTTGCAATTATTACTGCAGCGATTCGAGATGAAGGAACTTCTCGTCACTACATGCCAATTGAGTTTCCAGCCATCGCCGATATAGATATTGTCATAGCTCTACAGGCTGCTGCCAAGAAGACTGGAGCGAAGTCGCGTACTGGAATTACTCAATCAAAAGATTCATTTTATGGTCAACATGAACCAGAAAGAATGGGCGTCGCAAAAGATCTACTTGAGCGATGGAGAGCGTGGGAGATTGGGGGCGCGCTCTGTTCAGAAATGGAAGCCTCTGCGCTATTTGTTATAGCCTCAATGCTCAGAGTCCGTGCAGGTGGCGTCATGATGGTACATGGCAAAGAGCCCATGCCACCTCTAGATATATTGCTCCAAACTGCAGTTCAGGGCCTACGAGAAATGATCGCCAACGATAGAGCAAGTGGTCGAAGCGTTACTTTGTAACTCCGGCTTTCTTTATTGCGTCGAGCATCATCTCCCAAAACTTATCTGCATCTAATTCAAGCGCTACATTGCAGTTGGCGTTCTCGCCCAGGCGACCATGAATATCCACAACTGTCGCACCGCGCGTCAATGTCCCATTGAGTTCGGTCTGGACATTCACGAACCGACTCTTCACAACAGTTCGATCAATTAAGAGCGCAATCGCTACAGGATCATGAAGTGGTGGATCCGGCATTTCAAAAACTTCATCGTATGTTTTTGCAAAGAATTTCAGTAACCCAATAATGGTCTCACTTAATGGCGTACCAATCTCCTGAAGTCGCGTGAAGACCTTGGAGGTAACAAGCGCTTGATGCGTAACATCTAAACCGCACATTGTGAGGGCTAGTCCACTTCGCAGGACTACGTCAGCGGCTTCAGGATCCATCCAGATATTGAATTCGGCATACGGGGTGCGGTTTCCGCGCGATGCGCTGCCGCCCATAAAGACAATCTCTTTTATCCGACTTTTCAGATCTGGGTACATCTTAAGGAAGAGCGCTACATTAGTGAGAGGTCCAGTTGCAACGAGCGTTACAGGCTCTGAGCTTTCGCGGATGAGTTTTGCGATGAGATCGACCGCATGTAACTCCGAGAGCTCCATCGATGGAGTTGGTAACTCTGCACCATCTAGCGCGGACTCACCATGAATATCGTTCGCTTCTTCAAAAGCACCCAAGATGGATTTTCCTGCACCTTCGGCGATAGGAACACTAATTCTTGCGAGAGTGGCAACGCGTCGCGCATTTAAAGTTACCTTTGTGATTCCACCATTTCCTGAGACTGTGGTTATTCCAAGAAGTTTGAGCGCTGGATTATGCGCAGCAAGGATCATCGCTAAAGCGTCATCATGCCCAGGATCACAGTCGAGAATCAAAGGAATCGGTTTCATGTGGCAAGAGTAGAGCCAAATTACGTATCTGACAGTGAAATACTGCACTTCTCAATCAGTAATTTGATAGATAAGATATGACCATGCTCGTAATCGACGGCAGTGAAACTTCTATCAAGAGTTTCTTGCGGACCCTGTCGCCGGTAGATCAAGTCGGTGCTGAATCCCGCGCCGCAATGTTAGGCACTCGAAGCATTAAAACTGCAAGCAAACTCTGGGCGATCGATACAGCAATTTCGATGATCGACCTTACAACTCTCGAAGGAGCTGATACTCCTGGAAAAGTTATGGCGCTTTGTACAAAAGCAGTAAGACCCGACCCAACTGATAGCACCGTGCCACATGTTGGTGCAGTCTGCGTTTACAACGATATGGTTCGAATTGCTCGCGAACATCTCGATAACAATGGCGGCAAGAGCATTCCAGTCGCAGCTGTCTCTACTGCTTTTCCTTCTGGTCGCGCCAGTTTGGAAGTAAAGAAAAGAGATACCGAAGATGCGATTGCCGATGGCGCCACTGAGATCGATATGGTCATCGATCGAGGAGCGTTTCTCTCCGGAAATCTCGCAAAAGTCTTCGCTGAAATCGTTTGCATTAAGGAGATTTGTGGGGATAGGGCCCACCTCAAAGTCATCCTCGAAACTGGCGAGCTCGTTACGTATGACAATGTGCGGAAAGCCTCGTTCCTTGCAATGGCGGCGGGCGCAGATTTCATTAAAACGAGTACTGGAAAAGTTGTACCCGCGGCTACCACGCCCGTTGTATTGGTGATGTTGGAAGCTGTGCGAGATTACTTTCAGATGACTGGAAAGAAGATTGGTGTGAAACCTGCTGGAGGTATAAGAACCACCAAGGATGCGATCAAACAATTAGTTTTGGTCAATGAGACAGCAGGTCCAGAGTGGCTCACCCCAGATTTATTCCGAATTGGAGCGAGCGCTCTTCTCAATGACCTATTGATGCAGCGAATGAAGATGAAAAATGGACAATATTCTGGACGAAATTACGTGACATTGGATTAATGATGACTTTCGAATATTCGCCAGCACCCGAATCCACTGCTATCGTGGATATCAAATCAGATTACAACCTCTTTATCGATGGAAAGTTTGTGCCATCAAAGGGCGGCAAGAGATTTGCGACGATTAATCCCGCAAATGAAAAGGTCCTCGCTAAGGTTACGCAAGCAACAGCAGCAGATGTCGATCGAGCTGTTAAGGCTGCCACCGATGCCTATCGCAAGACTTGGTCAAAACTCTCGGGCGCAGAACGTGGAAAGTATCTCTTCCGAATTGCGCGAATTCTCCAAGAACGCGCACGTGAATTTGCGGTCTTGGAAACCATGGATAATGGAAAACCAATCCGTGAGACACGTGACACAGACATTCCATTAGCTGCAGCACATTTCTTCTATCACGCGGGTTGGGCGGACAAACTTGAACACGCAGGATTAGGTCCGCAACCGAAATCCCATGGCGTTGTAGGACAGATTATTCCGTGGAATTTCCCCTTACTGATGTTGGCATGGAAGATTGCACCTGCTCTCGCTACGGGAAATACAGTCGTTCTAAAACCAGCGGAAACAACACCGCTGACAGCTCTGCTCTTTGCAGAGGTCTGCCAACAGGCCGATCTTCCAAAGGGCGTAGTCAACATAATTACTGGAGATGGAGCTACTGGCGCAGCCATTGTGAATCATCCCGGTGTACACAAGATTGCTTTTACAGGCTCAACAGAAATAGGAAAACTCATTGCCAAGAGCGTTGCCAGCACAAAGAAAGCTCTTACCCTGGAATTAGGTGGCAAAGGCGCGAACATTGTGTTTGAAGATGCGCCTATTGATGAGACTGTCGAAGGAATAATTAACGGCATTTACTTTAATCAGGGCCATGTTTGCTGTGCGGGATCACGTCTTCTGGTGCAGGAAAACATCAAAGAAGAATTACTTGCAAAGCTCAAGCGTCGCATGTCGATGATTCGTGTTGGAGATCCTCTCGATAAGAACACCGACCTCGGTGCCATCAATTCACAAGCACAGTTAATGAAGATTCGTGAGTTAGCAGAATCGGGCGATGCTGAGGGAGCCGAACGTTGGTCTCCAGAATGTTCACTACCTGAAAAAGGCTTCTGGTTCCCACCGACCTTCTTTACCGGAGTATCGCAAGCTCACAGAATTGCCCGCGAAGAGATCTTTGGTCCAGTTTTATCCGTAATAACTTTTAGAACTCCGAGTGAAGCGATTGAGAAAGCTAACAACACTCCCTATGGCCTCTCAGCCGGAATCTGGACCGATAAAGGTTCGAGAATTTTATGGAGCGCACAACAACTCAAAGCCGGTGTGATTTGGGCGAATACATTTAATAAGTTTGACCCTGCAAGCCCATTTGGTGGGTACAAGGAGTCGGGCTGGGGCAGAGAGGGTGGCCGCCACGGGTTAGCTGCTTATCTCAAAGGAGATTTCGCATGAGAATCGATGTGAAGAAAACATACAAACTCTTTATCGGTGGACAATTCCCGCGTAGTGAGTCTGGCCGTAGTTACGAAATTCTTGATAGCAAAGGTAATTTTCTAGCAAACCCTGCGCAAGCATCTCGGAAAGATCTCCGTGAAGCTGTAGTAGCAGCTAGAAATGTTTCAGAAAAGTGGAGCAGCGCATCAGCTTTTAATCGTTCACAGATTTTGTATCGAGTTGCGGAAATTATGGAAGGGCGAAGCGAACAATTTGTCTCGGAAATTGTGGCACAGGAAGGTTTGTCACGTGCTCAAGCTTTGAAGCAAGTCAGTGAAGCAATTGACTTATGGGTTTGGTACGCGGGGTGGTGCGACAAAATCGCCACAATCTATGGCGCAACAAATCCAGTTTCAGGATCTTTTTATAACTTCACAACTCCAGAACCCGTAGGTGTCGTTGCAACATTTATTTCTGGCGATTCTTCTCTTAGCGATATTGTCCACGGAATCGCCCCAGTTTTGGCGGGCGGGAATGTCGTCGTTGCGATAGCTAATGAAGAGTTTCCGCTGTCAGCAGTTACTCTGGCTGAGGTCCTAGCAACTAGTGATCTTCCTGCTGGAGTAGTAAATATCCTCACAGGAAAATCTTCAGAATTAGCCCCCTGGGTTGGTTCACATATGGATATCGATGGGGTCGATGGGTCAGGTTTGAATTTAACGGCGTATGAAGATTTGCGCAAAGAAGGTGCAGAGAATCTCAAACGCATCAACCGTTTTGCCTCAGTAAAGAGTCCACAACGAGTTCTCTCTTTCATGGAGAATAAAACTGTCTGGCATCCCATCGGAATTTAAGGGGCGACGAGGACTCTTTCGTAGCCACGTAAAGAAAAAGTAGGACGTCGCAGCGGAGTTTCGGCCAATTCAAGTCGCGGAAAACGCTTGAGTAAAGCAGGAAGCGAAACCGACATTTCAATGCGCGCTAAAGGTGCTCCAATACAAAAATGGATACCCGCGCCGAACCCGATATGAGGATTGGGGTGTCGAGTTACATCAAAAGTGTCCGCATCCGTAAATACCGAAGAGTCTCTATTTGCTGAACCGAGCAAGCTCACGATTTTTTGACCTTTCTTAATCATTACGCCGCTTATCTCTACATCGGATGTCGCAGTTCGTTCGAAGTATTGAAGAGGTGAATCAAAGCGTAAGAATTCTTCAATTGCGGTCTCTGTATATTTCTCTGGATCGCCAAAGAGTAAGTCACGTTGTGCTGGATGGTTAAAGAGAGAGACCATGCCATTTCCAAATCCATTGACGCTGGCTTCATGCCCAGCATTGAGAAGCAAGACGCAGGTTGCGATCAGTTCATGTGTCGATAGGCGCTCACCTGCTTCATGAACGCTCGCTAACTCAGTGATGAGATCATCTTGTGGATGGATTTTTCGGGCCTGCATCAAACTGTGTACATAATCTGCAAATTCTTGGGCTGCATTCTGAGCGGCAATCTGGTGCTCTCGCGGAGGATTAATCTCGTACATTTTCACAATGGCTTGAGACCATGGCCGTAAGAGATGTTCATCTTCTGGTGGAAAGCCAAGTAATAGCGCAATCACCTTTACTGGCAGAGGCTCAGCAAAATCAGCAATGAGGTCAAACTTCTCGCCTTCAGAAATTCGGTCCAGAAGAGAATCAGTAATCGATTGAATGGATGGACGCAACCCTTCAATGCGATTGCGGTTGAAAGCTTTAAGAACTAAGCCACGGAGTCTTGTATGTTTTGGTGGCTCACTATCAAGTATGGAATCGGAATGAAGCCAGTTAAAGACCTGCCATTCAGAGTCTGGAACTTTTTCGGTATAAATTCGACCCAGACTTTTGTTGCGAAGCACCTCATTAGCATCTCGATGGGTAGGTGCAAGGAATACTTCTAAATCTGGGTGCCACAATGGTTTATTGGCGCCCCGTAACTCCTCGAGATACGGGTAAGGATTATCTATGACATCAGAATTTCTAAAGTCAATCATCATGACCCAGCATATTCCTGATCAAAGATAGCTTTCAATGCGTTGGAATTCATTTTTTCGATATCTGCATTGCTCCATCTATGAGCGTCACTCATCATTTTATACTCGTTGGAGAGCGAGGTATTACTCATCAATCTATTGTCGGTATTGAGAGCAACATTAAATCCGAGAGAGTATAAAAGTGCTGCAGGATGTGATGAGTAACTGGCTGACGCACCAGTTTGAAGATTGGATGTTGGAGCCATTTCTAAGTGAATTTGTTGATCGAGAATCATCTTTGCAATGTCGCTGAGAATTGGGGAATCTGCGCTTGTATCAATCTCATCAATCAAACGAACGCCATGACCAATGCGGTCCGCGCGACAATGTGTGATGGCATCCACCATTGACTCAACCGAAGCTGCTTCGCCAGCATGAATTGTGTATGGGAAATGATTTTCGTGTAGAAGATTGAAGGCAGCGATATGGTTTTTCGCGGGAAAACCTAGCTCCGGACCTGCAATATCAAAGCCAACGACGCCGCGACTGCGATAGCGAAGCGTTGCTTCCGCTACCTCAAGGCTTCGCTGTGTGTGCCTCATTGCGCAGGTGATAAATCGAACGGTAATTGCCTTACCTTGATGTCGAACTTCGCTCATGCCCTCGTCTAAGCCTGTAAGAGTCGCCGCAATGACGTCTGCGATTGAGAGACCCTGCGCTGTAAATAACTCGGGAGCTCCGCGCACTTCTGCATAGACAATCCCATCCGCGGCAAGGTCTACAACACATTCACGCGCGACCCGAATGAGATTCTCATAACTTTGCATGACAGCAATGGTGTAGTCAAAATTCTGCAGGTATTTCTCGAGCGATCCTTCGTTACAACTTTGAAAGATTATCTCTTGCAATTGCGCATCTATGTATGAAGGCAAGGGGAAGTCAATGCTGCGGGCCAATTCAATGATTGTCTGAGGACGTAAACCTCCATCGACATGATCATGAAGCAAGACTTTTGGAATTGCTTGAATCTCTTTCAGTTCCACTATTGCGAGCAGAATTTATAGATTCTCAGGACCAAAAGCCCATGGCAGAAGAGTAGAGAGTGGAGCTGGACCGTCGGGAGTCATAAATTGAGTATCAGGCGTGCTGTGTTCCCAGAGTAATTGACGACAACGTCCACAAGGAGAGAGCGCATTTCCATGTGCATCGACACAGTAAATCGCTCGAATGATTGAACGACCATTGAGCACAAGATTTGAGACCAAACCACATTCGGCGCAAAGTCCAAGTCCGTAGCTAGCATTTTCTACGTTACATCCGGTAACAATACGTCCATCATCTGCAAGCGCTGCTACGCCAACGGGAAATTTTGAATATGGTGCATAAGCGCGCTTCATTGCAGCGATTGCTTCAGTGTGAAGTGTCTCCCAATTAATTGTTGTCATATTGGAATCCTATTGCTTGGAGGTCCATTACGCAGTAAGGAGTTTACGTAACTCTCTTTCGAGAAGATCAAGAGTCGTCTCCGCATCGACTCGAGCCTTCTGGACATCTCCGCCGATCACAACTTCGATATAGCACTTTATTTTTGGCTCAGTCCCGCTAGGGCGCACAATCACGCGGGCGCCTCCCTGGAGATACATACGTACGCCATTAGTTGGCGGTAAACCATCTGTTGGACGCTCGAGATCATCAAATTTCTCTACAGAGAAAGGACCGATAACTTTAGGAGTTTGTTCTCTGAACTTCTTTAGAATTCCATTTATCTGCTCCACGCTCGTGGTGCGGACTGAAATTTGTCGCGTTCCATGGAAGCCATAACGGCCCCACATCTCATCCAAAAATTCTCTTATAGTCTTATTCTGACTTGCTAAATCTGTTGCTAGTTGAACTAATACAAGTGCAGCGCTGATGCCGTCTTTGTCGTTGACAGCATCTGAATCAACCGCATAACCCAGCGCTTCTTCATATCCATAAGCTAGTTTGGGAATTTTTGCAATCCACTTAAAACCAGTGAGAGTTTCGCGAAATTGAATTCCGTAATGGGCAGCAATCTTGCTCAAGATTGTTGATGAAACAATTGAGTTGGCCATGACTGAATCTTTTCCAACGCCGCGTTGGGCGATGTACTCACCGAGTAGCGCTCCCACTTCATCCCCGCGGAGCATTCTCCACTTACCTCGTGCATCTTTTATGGCAGCCGCACAACGATCAGCATCCGGATCATTTGCAATGACAAGGTCGGCATCTACTTTCTCTGCAGTTTCTAGAGCTAAGTCGATAGCTCCGGGCTCTTCAGGATTAGGGAAGCTCACGGTTGGAAAGTTCGGATCAGGTTGAGCTTGTTCCTTAACCAGAATTGGTTCAGGAAATCCTGCTGTAGCAAATACTTTTGTGAGCGTTGCAGTCCCAACACCATGCATTGCGGTGTAAACAACCTTTAGTGTTCCAGGGCGCTCTGAAAGGTGCGCTGTTCGAGCGATATAGGAATCGATAACCGATTCATCCACGACTTTCCAACCCGTCTTTCGGTGCAGCGTCGGCAGGGGAGGAGCAATTGAGATCTCAGCAGAAATCTCTTGATCAGCAGGTGAAATGATCTGTGATCCTTCGTATCGGATTCCGCGCACGGAGCCGCCGAGATAGACCTTATAGCCATTATCTTGTGGAGGGTTATGGCTTGCAGTCACCATGATCCCTACATCGCACTTCAACTCTCGGACTGCAAAAGCCAGAACAGGCGTAGGTAATGGACGGGGCATGACATGCACATCAAATCCAGCGCCTTGCATGATTTCTGCTGTGTCGCGCGTGAAATCTTCTGAGCCAAATCTTGCATCTCGTCCTATAACGACTGAGGTTAATGAATTTTTCTTCATGTATTGAGCAATACCAGCAGCTGTCTTGGTAACCACCGCTCTATTCATTCGAGATGGACCAGCACCAAGTGGACCTCGTAATCCCGCAGTTCCAAATTCTAGGAAACCCGAGAAGCAGGAACGCAACTCACTTTCATTATTGCCATCAAGAAGTTTCTGTAATTGAGATTGAGTGGCGGTATCTGGATCTTCAGCAATCCATTTTTCAACTTCTCGTCGGAGCACTTCATCCATGGCGGTAACTTACTCTCTCGTCTCTCTCGCTAGTAAATGCAAGATGTAATCATCAGGCGCACCTGCTTCTCGAGCGGCATTCACCATAATTTCTAAATAACGGGCCGAAGGAAGTCCACCTTCAAAGGAGTTGAGTACATAGACATAACAGAGTGGTGAACCATCGAGAGTTTCTACTCGAACTCGTATTTTTCGATACAGGTCGGTTGTTACGCCTTCCCACTCATCAAGAGCGATTTCGTCTGCGCGAGTGAGATCGTAGATGGAGACAAAAACGCTATGCCCTACATCTTCAGCGAGCGTTGCGACTGAACCTTCCCATCCAATCTCCTCGCCTCCAAAAGTTAATCTCCAGTCACGGAGCCACCCGGTGCCGCGGTGTGGCGAATGCGGGGCACGAAGCAACATTTGGCGCGGGTCAAGATTAGAACCGTAAGCAGCATAAAGAGTCATGAGTGAAGGTCAAACCATTCATAGCCCAACTGAATAACTGCCCTTCTCAATAAAGGAAGTGACAAGCCAATGACATTTGAGTAATCACCTTCTATATAAGTGATAAATGGAGAGCTAATTCCATCCAAAGTAAATCCACCTGCAACATGGAGGGGTTCTTCGGTTGCAACATATCGCTCGATTTCGCTATCGCTCAAATCTGCAAAATGCACACGAGTTGTGACGACATCGCAGATCTCTATTCCTTTTTCATTATCGATAATGCAATGCCCGGTATGGAGCAGGCCACTATTTCCACGGAGACGCTTTGCACGATTGATTGCATTTTCTGGGGTGTTTGGTTTGCCTAATGACTCTCCCTCGAATTCGAAGGTGGAGTCGCAACCGATAATGAGCGCAGGAAAGTTGACCTTCTCTTTAACAGTATGAGCTTTTACAATTGATAAAGCAATCACAAGTTCACGAGGTGAGAGTTTGGAATAAGAGGAATCCTCCTCATCAACTCCACTCACAATTACCGTGGGAGTAATGCCAGAGCTGCTCAGCAGGCGCAGTCGTGAAGGAGAAGCAGAAGCCAATACGACGCGAGGAGCCATTACTAACTTCTTCCGAGAGCTCTAAATTTCCATCCTGCAGCTACCCATTTTTCGCGATCAAGTGCATTACGCCCATCAATGATGATTGCTTGACGCACTTTAGTTTTCATTTCGCTCGGATCGATCTCACGATACATCTTCCACTCTGTGAGATGAAGTATCACATCTGCCTCAGCTACGCACTCATCGATTGCACTGGAATACAACAGATGAGGAAAACGGCGACGTGCTGGCTCGATCGCTTTAGGATCATGGACTGATACATGAGCACCAGCTGCGCTGATTTGTGAAGCGATATCCAAAGCTGGCGAATCACGAACATCATCGCTATCTGGTTTAAATGCCGCACCCAGGACTGCGATCTTTTTGCTCTTCAAATCCAAACCTAAATCAGATCGCACAAGATCAATCATTCTTTGCCGCGCGCGGAGGTTAATGGAGTCGATTTCACGTAGGAATTCCAGCGATTGTCGTGCGCCTAGCTCTTCAGAGCGAGCCATAAATGCACGGATATCTTTTGGCAAACATCCTCCACCAAATCCAATACCTGCTTGAAGGAAGCGAGATCCAATGCGCGGATCATGGCCGATTGCTTGCGCAAGGACAGTGACATCTCCTCCCGCTGCTTCACAAATTTCAGCCATAGCGTTAATGAAAGAAATCTTCGTCGCGAGAAATGAATTTGCAGCGACTTTTACCAATTCTGCAGTTGGTAGATCTGCCTTAATCCAAGGAACTTGGTTAGCTAATAGAGGTGCATACACTTCCTTGAGAATTTCTTCAGCGCGCTCGGAGGTAACGCCTACAACAAGACGATTAGGACGGAGGGTATCTTCGACAGCAAATCCCTCTCTGAGAAACTCTGGATTCCATGCTAGTTCAACTGAAGGATTCAATTCCTGGAGCATGGTTGCCAGGCGATTAGCTGTTCCTACAGGCACCGTAGATTTACCGACGATGAGTGATCCTGCTTTTGCGTGCGGTGCAACAGCGGCTACAGATGCATCAACGTATGTCAGATCAGCGGCAAGGCTGTCTTTCTTTTGCGGAGTTCCGACACAAATAAAGTGGACATCGCAATCAGCAAGTTCAGAAAAGTCAGTTGTGAACGTAAGGCGGCCTGAATCAACTTCAGTTTTAAGTAACTCTTCAAGTCCGGGCTCGAAAAAAGGAACTTTGCCTTGGCGCAATAAGTCAATCTTGGATTGATCAACGTCAACGCCAACGACAGTGAATCCCAAAGATGACATTGCAGCTGCGTGAGTTGCGCCCAAATAGCCTGTTCCAACAACGGATAGTTTCACCATAGCCCCCGAATCCTAACCCTTACAAGGGTTTTCAGCTGCGCTACCAGTATTGAATTTATCCACAAGAGTTGGAGAAGCCGAAGGATCTGCCTTCACTTTCTCGATAAGGGCATCATCATTCTTTATCTTCTCAAAGAGTTCTGGTGCTAGAACAGGATCCCATAAGACTGCCGCAGTAACACCATTCTTGGAGTAGTTGTAATACTTCAAAGGAATTGTCAAAGTGCGAACGTTCGAAGCTGAGAGATTTCGCAACTGCTTACCCAATGTGAGTAAATCATTTTGATTAAGATTCTTGTCGGTAACAACACTATCGAGCGCTGAATTAACGAAATCCACCATTGTAATTGGATTGAGTAGAACGCCTGCACTCGTTGCTTTGCGCAACATTGCGCCAGCAAACTCTTGTTGGCGCTTCATTCTCCCTAAATCTCCCAAACCATCAAACTGTCGAGTCCGCACATACTTGAGTGAGTCAACACCATCGAGTACATGACGACCCGCTGGTAACACTAAGTGACTCTTAGGGTCGTTGATATCTTTCTTGGTACAGATCTCGACTCCGCCTAGCGCATCAACCATTCTTACAAAACCAACGAAGTTAACTTCTATATAGTGATCAATTCTCAACCCAGACATCTCTTCAAATGTCTGAATGAGCAACGGAGCTCCACCCCAATTAAATGCGGAATTAATTTTTGAATGCGTGGCGGGAATTATTTTGCCTTGTGAGGTCTTGTGTTCTGGAATTAGCGCATATGTATCACGTGGAATTGAAATAATGGCAGCTTTATCGCGTTTCTTCGAGATGTGTATCAACAACATCGTGTCAGATCTTTTACCCGCTGCAACCTCTGTTCCACCCACCTTTAGTCGCTTAATTTCTGCTCGCGACAATCCTTCGCGTGTGTCAGAACCGACAATGAGATAATTGACGGCAGAAGACTCTTTCTTGGGGCGGTTATCAAGTCCGTCGAACGCATCGATTTTTGGAATAGCAGCCGTAATTCGGCCCAAGCCAGCCCAGGAGATAGCGGAAATCGCCACGATTGAGATAGAAAGAATTGTGAAGAAACGAATTGCCCGTGGTGATTTCACAGGAGCAAGAGTAATTGGACGATACGGTTTGAACGCTATGACGAGCCAATTTCAGTCCGGTGATACATCCCACGGTGGTCTTACGCCGCCTGTCTCTGTCATTCTCACCGCAAAAAATGAAGAGCTGCACTTGCGCTCATCGGTCAACTCCGCTCTTGCTTCTGATTATCAAGGAGAACTTGAGATTGTGATTGCTGTTGGTCCATCACAAGATCGAACACGTGAAATAGCAGATGAACTAGCCCGTTCTGATAGCAGGATTGTTGTAGTGGAAAACCCCACTGGAAACACACCTCATGGCTTGAATGCAGCGCTTCGAAATACTCGTCATGACATTATCGTTCGAATCGATGGCCACTCGGAAATTCAGAAAGATTACATAAGAAAAGCGGTCGAAACTCTCGACGCAACGGGCGCAGTAAATGTGGGCGGATTGATGGCGGCAGAAGGTAAAACTCTCTTTCAAACTGCAGTTGCGCGCGCCATGAGCTCGCCCATCGGTGTTGGCTCTGCTCGATTTCATATCGGAGGTAGCGCTGGCCCTACAGACACTGTCTACCTGGGAGTTTTTCGCCGCAGTGCCTTGGAAGCTATCGGAGGATATGACGAGAGTTTCATTCGCGCGCAGGATTGGGAGATGAATCACCGACTTCGAATGAATGGAGGAGTGATCTGGTTCAACCCTGAGTTAAAAGTAATTTACCGTCCGCGAAACACAATTAAGACATTGGCTCGACAATATTTTGAATATGGCCGGTGGCGAAGAGCTGTCTCTCGTCGCCATAAAGGAACCATTAATTTCCGTTATCTTGCACCGCCATTAAATCTTCTTATCAACCTCGCTTCAGTGCTTTTGGGAACTCTCCTCAATCCGCTTTTTCTCATTCCAAGTGCAAGCTATTTGTTGGTAATTACGCTCGCATCAATGCGGGTTGGCAAAAAAGTAAAAGAAAAGCTTCTGCTACCAATAGTTTTGATTGTTATGCATTTTTCCTGGGGATTTGGTTTCATTTCATCGCCAAAATCATTATTGCGCCGTTAAATCACTTCCGCTGAGGTACCCTAAGAAATATGAGGAAATCAGGTCTTCTCCTGGCAGTCTGCGGAGTAATGAGCCTTGTTACTGGACTAATTACCCCAGTTTCAGCTGAGACCACTACTCCGACTGCGCCAGCAAATTTCCGATTCTTTGGCTCGGGGTATGGGCATGGCGTTGGAATGAGCCAAATTGGTGCGCGCGGTCAAGCTTTAGAAGGCAAGACAGCGATAGAGATTCTCAATTACTACTATCCGGGAACGTCAGTCACGCCATATCCTGATAATGAATTAATCCGCGTCAATATCGCAAATCTCATACCTTCAATTTCTATTAAAGCAGTTGGAAATGTTGGCGAGATAAGACTTTTCCGGGGAGATATTCCCATTACTGAGAGCCCTGAGCCTTTCGGAGTATATAAAGGCGATACGACTGCGCTCTTTACTAATTTTGCAGGAAGCGTCGTTCCAACGCTGTCATCGCCCACAACGAAATTTGCTCCCATAACTCCACATGGTTCATGGACTCTGCGTTGGGACACTGCAACAACAACTATGCAAGTCACGAATCAAAGCGCCGTGACACAACTGAAGTACGGTCAGATTGTCATTAAAAGCGTAACAAATTCGGTAAGTAGTTATCTAGCGGTCACAACCACATTGCGACTTCATGATGAGTATTTGTGGGGCATTGGAGAAGTTCCATCATCATGGCCTGCTGCCGCTTTGGAGGCACAAGCCATAGCTGCACGGACATATGCTCTAACGAAAATGAATCGGTTGAGGGCAGAATGTGATTGCAATATTTATAACTCAACGGTCGATCAAAACTTTGTGGGATATTCGAAAGAAATTGAAAGAACTTATGGAATAAAGTGGAAAGAAGCGGTCAATCGAACTTTTGTTGATAGCGCAACAGCACTCACGATTACCCTTGATGGAAAACCAATCAGCGCGTTTTATTCATCTTCGAGTGGTGGAGCGACTCAGAATGTAAAGGATGTGTGGGGATCTTCTATCGCATATCTACAAGGTGTCCCAGATCCGTGGAGTCTTGATATAAACATTAACCCTCGATTCGCATATTGGGAGCGAGTCGTCACGCAGAAGGATATGGCAGCTGCATTTGGCTTGAAGGATGTCTTTACTTTTCGCATAGATTCTCGATCTAAGACGGGAAGCATCATGTCCATCACCGCTTTTTCTACGGAAGGAAAAGTTGCATCACTCACGGGGGAGATTTTTAGATCACGGGTGAAATTGCCATCGACATGGATAAAAGAGCCCTTGATTATTGAATTAGTTGTTGAGAAATTTGATTGCGGCAGGACAAAGAGTCCGGTGAGGTTGTTCTGTTACGAATAGGACTAGTTCGCGTGTAGCACGCTATTGAGTCCGCCCCACGAACCTGTTTTGTTAAGAGCTTCTAGGGCTCCAGTTTGGGAGTTTCTTCTAAAGAGAAGACCATGTGCGCCGGAGAGCTCTCGAGCCTTAACCGTTGTTCCATCAGGAAGTGTGACTTTCGATCCCGCTGTTATGTATACGCCAGCTTCAACAACACAGTTATCTCCAAGTGAAATTCCTAGACCTGAATTTGCGCCCAGCAGAGTCTTCTTTCCAATAGATATCACTTCTTTTCCGCCACCACTTAGCGTGCCCATAATGGATGCACCACCGCCGATGTCGGATCCATCATCGACCACCACGCCCGCAGAGATTCGACCTTCAACCATAGAAGCTCCGAGAGTTCCCGCATTGAAATTTACAAAACCTTCATGCATGACTGTAGTTCCTGATGCCAGATGAGCGCCGAGCCTCACGCGATCGCCATCGGCAATCCGAACACCTTCCGGAATTACATAATCAACCATACGTGGGAATTTATCGACACCATAAACAGCGACATAGCCATATTTGGAGCGCAATTCTTCTCGTACTTCAGCAAATCCAATTACTGCACATGGACCATGTGAAGTCCACACAACGTTGTTCAACAATCCAAAAATTCCTTCAAGTGATAATCCATGTGGCTTTACTATTCGATGCGATAGTAGATGGAGTCGTAAATAAGCATCAGAAACGTTGATTGGCGCATGAGAGAGTTCAACTTCAAGAGTGACAGCTTTGCGCGAGACTCTTCTCAGTTGATCGTTTCCTTCAAAACGCGAAAGGTCTATGGATTGTGAATCTGCAAGTGTTCCCAAACCGAGGCTATGAAAGAACGTATCAAGCACTGTTCCATCAGCAGTGACAGTAGCTATGCCATAACCAAAAGCCTTTACTTCTGCGCTCATAGGCAAACGCTACCAATTTAGTGATGGCGATGCGCTCTTGACCCTTTAGAGTGCGCCCATGAAGATTGCTGTTTACTGCGCATCGTCAACCGCCGTTTCTTCAGAGAATCTAACTCTGGGATTTGATCTTGGTGCGGCAATTGCGCAACGAGGCCATGAATTAGTTTGGGGAGGCGGCGCAATCTCAGTGATGGGTGAAGTTGCAAAAGGGGCGCGCATGCATGGTGGGCGAACTATCGGAGTTATTCCAGAACGCTTGATGAATGTTGAGTTTATTGATCATGCCTCGACAGAACTTCATGTGGTTTCTGATATGCGGGAGCGAAAAGGTTTGATTGAGAAGCTTTCAGATTCATTTATCGCTCTACCTGGTGGAATTGGCACCTTGGAAGAGTTGTTTGAGATTTGGGTTGGTCGTTATCTTGGTTTTCACAGTAAACCAATCGCTGTTCTTGATCCTCATGACGTTTATGCATCACTCAAAAGCGCCCTAGAGGATTTGACTGAGAAGAAGTTTATGAAACCTGGTCAACACGAACTAGTCTCCTGGTGTACAAATATTGATGACGCACTTCAGCATGTTACGAAATAACAGGAGTTTCTATGTCATTAAATGAATTTAGAGTCTCAGTGCATGTGTCAGCGCCCGTAAGCGAGGTGTGGGAGAAACTCGTCCATTGGAAATCACAAGGTGATTGGATGGCGCTCACGCGAGTCTGGTCTACTGCCGATGATGATGGCGAATCAGGCATAGGAACTGTGATTGAGGCCTTCACTGGAATTGGAAAATTCGGAGTGCTCGATCAGATGAAAGTTGTGCAATGGTCACCGCCGACTTTCTGTGCTGTCGATCATTACGGCAGATTTATCAAGGGGATTGGTGAGTTCCGCCTTGTTGAACTCTCGCCATCTGATACTCGTTTTGATTGGTACGAAAGAATTGATGCACCACAATGGTTACTTGCATTGATTAAGCCAGGCATAATCCTCGCGGTAAAATTTTCTCTCAGTAGATTCGCACGCTCCGTGCGCCGCTGACGGGAGTTCCCCGAGTAACATTTGCTTCGTGGCACGCGATGACCTGACTCTCACTGAGTTTATAAACTCTCTTCCAGAAGAGGAGCGGGTTGTTTTGACCCTATTTTTTGTTAAGAGCTACACAATCGAAGAAATCGCAAGCAAGATTGGGGTCCCGGAAAGGGCCGTTGGCGCTGTTCTGGCAGCAGGGCGTTCCCGCATGAGCGCACTTTTCAATTTCCCCTCAGGTAGCTAGATACGAGATAATTCGCCTTCCCAGCCAGAGCTGGGATCTGGAAATTCAAACTTTCCTAACGCGATGACGAAAGAGGGCGCATATGGCAGCCATGAAACCCCGCACTGGCGATGGACCTATGGAAGTTACGAAAGAAGCCCGCAGCCTTGTCATGCGAATTCCCCTTGAAGGCGGCGGACGTCTTGTTGTCGAACTCAATCAAGAAGAAGCGCGAAATCTGGCTGACGTTCTCAATGCGTCAATTTCTCTGTTAAAGAAGTGAACCGTCCGATTCCGAAACTCGGATCGGTTAATGGTCCGAGAGAACTCTCGGAGAAGTTCCTTAAGAATTATTCGCATTTTGCATTCCCAATTATTAGCAAGGCTGTAAACGACAAGCCTGAAATAGTCATTGATTTAACGGCAAAGAAGTTAAAGTCCCTAGAAGAAATTTTCAAAGTAGATTTCGCAGCAGAAATTACTAAACATGGTTTAGGTGTTACAGGTAAAGCTGGAGAAATCATCGACATACCCGCAACTCTTTCGGATGGGAAGTTGAATCCGATTCGTATTTTCCTGGTCGGCGTAGGAAGTAGATCAGATGTTGATATTAGGAAAGCCGGTGCTTCTCTTGGTCGAAAAATTCGCGCCAGCAAATCGTCCTTGCTCTCATTTGTGCCGAATAATGGCCGTGAAACTCAAGTTCATCTTCTCGCCGCCGGATTAGCGACTTATTCATGGAGCCAAAAATCTGGTGCGATACCCGAGACACCTTCGATTTCTGTACTAGGAGATTTCGAGAGCGCAGTTGAAAAATCTGAGATTTTGCTTGAAGCGACGTGGAAGACGCGCGATTTGATCCACACGCCCTCAAACATCAAGTCACCAGAGTGGATGGCGTCACAAGCTAAGAATTTTGCAAAGTCATCAAAGACGCAGTCCTCTGTTACAGTCAAAGTTCGCGCAGGTAAAGAACTCTCCGAATTTGGTGGCTTGCGCGCGGTTGGTAATTCAAGCAAGAAAAACCCGCCTCGTTTTGTGGAAGTCTCCTATAAACCACGTGGAGCCAAGCGAATTCCTCACGTCGTCTTGGTTGGTAAAGGAATCACTTTTGATACTGGTGGAGTCTCACTGAAACGACCTTACGACACGATGACGGCAATGAAGAGCGATATGTCCGGGGCAGCTGCAGTTTTGATGACCACGATTGCAGCAGCTCAACTCGGCCTTAAGGTGCAAGTTACAGCGCTGCTGATGTTGGCTGAGAATGCACTCTCCGGCAGTTCGCAGCGTCCTTCCGATGTCATCACACATTACGGTGGCACGACTGTTGAGGTCATAAATACGGATGCAGAGGGACGATTAGTTCTCGCCGATGGTTTAGCTTATGCAGATAAGAATTTAGACCCAGATTACTTGATTGATGTCGCGACCTTGACGGGCGCAGCAACTCTTGGATTAAGCCGCTTTTACGGAGCGATGTATACCCGTGATAAAAAACTTGCATCACAACTCACAGCATTGAGCGATTTCACTGGTGATCGAATCTGGCAGATGCCTCTTATTGATGATTATCAGATTGCTTTAGCAAGTGATGTTGCTGACTTCAATCACACTGCAGATAAATATAAGTTTCAGGGAGGCTCAGTCACAGCTGCGCTATTCCTCGAGAAATTTGCAGGAACGAGAAAATGGGCACATCTCGATATTGCTGGTCCAGCTCGGTCGGAAATTGACGCTGGAGAAAATGTTAAAGGCGGCACTGGATACGGCGTTCGCTTGTTAACTGAATGGCTCTCAACTCTGTGATCTCGGGAAAGAGTGACAGGAGCGGAGCTGAACGCGCTTTTGCTGATCGTGGTGATATGCGGGCTTATGCCAATTCATTTCTGCCCGAATCAGAGATTGCTCAACGTGCACGCCAACGTGGCATAGAAATAGGCACCTATGACACAACCCCTGCAGTTGGGTCTTTACTTCGCTACTTAACTCATCTTGTAGGCGCAACGTCTATTGTTGAAGTCGGTACTGGTGCAGGTGTTAGTGGCTTATGGATATTTCAAGCCATGACACAGAAGGGCTTGCTGACATCGATTGATGATGAAGTGGAGAATGCAAAACTGGCAAAACAAGCATTTGAGGAAGCAGGAATACACTCATCGCGTTATCGACTTATTACTGGAAATAGTCGTGAGATAGTTGGAAAGTTAGCAGATAGCCTTTATGACATCTTCATCCTGCGACGAAACACGGATTTACTCGAGAGCGTTGACAATGCTCACCGCTCGTTACGCCCGGGTGGAATTTTAGTCATTGATCGTGCGCTGCTATCTGGAAGAGTTGCTGATCCCACCCAACGCGACCCTGAGAGCATCGGATACCGTGAAGTCATTAAAGTAATAAAAGATGCTCATGAGCAGTGGCTTCCCATGCTTTTGCCTGTGGGAGATGGCGTGATGGTGGCAACTAAGGTTTGACGTACAGGTTGGATCAATTCATTAGGATGGGTGCATGTTCGGAGTTGGTATGGGGGAATTTCTTGGACTTGTAGTCCTTGGACTCTTCCTCGTGGGTCCGGATAAATTGCCGAATGCAGCTAAAGATTTCGCGCGCTTTCTTCATAAAGTTCGAAATTTCACTTCGTATGCCTCACGTGAACTTAAACAGAATCTCGGCCCAGGTTTTGAAGACTTGGATGTATCTGATCTAACACCAAAGAATCTAGCTAAAAAGGTTCTTGGTAATGCCATGGATGATGTGAAACCAGTAGCGCAAGAAGTGAAGCGCCAAAGCAAAGAAATTAAGGATGTCGCAAAGATTGATCCTGATCTCTTATGAGTTCGGAGATAACCCAAGCTATTCATCAAGCGCTTGCCACAGTATCGGATCCTGAGTTACACCGGCCGCTGCCTGATTTAGGAATGGTGGAATCGGTAGCCTTCAATAACGGAATCGCTCAGATAAAAATCCTTCTTACGATTTCAGGTTGCCCCATGCGAGAGCGTCTACACAACGATGTTCTTTCTGCAGTGAGCCAGGTCCCGGGAGTCTCTAGCGTTGAACTGGAATTTGGGGTCATGAATGAGACGCAACGCGATAACGTCAAGAAATTGCTTCGAGGTGGACGCGAGAAATTCATTCCATTTGCTCAACCAGATTCCCTCACTCGGGTATGGGGAATTTCTTCCGGCAAAGGTGGAGTTGGTAAGTCATCTGTCACAGTAAATCTGGCAGCTGCGCTAAGTTCGCGAGGGTTTAAAGTCGGAGTTTTAGATGCTGATGTTTATGGACACTCAATTCCTAGACTTTTTGGCATTGAAGGAGTACGCCCTACCGCTATTGATCAAACATTTATCCCAGTAGAAGTGCGCGGAATAAAGGTAGTTTCTATTGAAATGTTCAAACCTGATCGCGCAGACCCTGTTGCCTATCGCGGGCCATTGCTTCACCGTGTATTGGAACAGCTCCTCAGTGATGCATATTGGGGAGATCTAGATTTTCTACTACTGGATTTACCTCCCGGTACAGGCGATATCGCCATTTCACTCGGACAATTAATTCCTGCCTCAGAGATTATTGTCGTAACAACGCCACAAGTCGCAGCTGCGGAAGTTGCAGAACGCGCAGGAAGAATTGCTCACCAACTTAAACAACACATCATTGGTGTTATTGAAAATATGTCAGCTTATGTAGATGCCCAAACAGGAGCCACAATTGCGCTCTTTGGCGAAGGTGGAGGCGCAGAAACTTCGCGAAGACTCAGTACTTTGGTGGGCGCTGAAGTGCCGCTTGTTGCGAGCGTTCCTTTTGATGTAGATCTACGTGAAGGTGGAGATAATGGCGCGCCAATTGTCTGGGCAAAGCCAGAATCTCCAGCGGCACAGTCCTTCTTTAGCGTGGTTGATCAATTGGCGCCCCGTAAGAAGTCGTTACTTGGCGTCAGGCTTGGAGTTAGTACCTAATCTCTCGTCAAGCATTTCTCTGATTTCATGCACCAATTCCTTACGCATGGCAGCAATTTCTCGAACCATAAATTCAGTAACAGCGAGATTTCTCTCGTCGCGAGCTCGATCTTCTTGAGAGGTAACTCGGTCGCGATCGGCTTGTCTATTTTGCGCTAACAGGATGAGCGGAGCTGCATAAGAAGCTTGCAGCGAGAGCAAAAGTGTTAAGAAAATAAAGGGGTATTCATCCCATCGCAGCTCTGTTGGCCCCAATACATTCCATAAAACCCAACCGGTAACAAAGATTGTCATGTATACGAGGAATTTTGCGGTACCGATAAAACGAGCAAATCGTTCAGAGATGCGACCAAAAGTTTCCGGATCGTAACTTGGTCGAATTGCCCGCCGAGACTCGCGAGGGATTTCCAATCTGGAAACGCGTGCCATCTCTATGCCTCCCTATCTGTGCTGCGCCAGTTTGCTGGCAATAAGTGGTCAAGAACGTCATCAACGGTGACTGCGCCTAAAAGTCTTTCATTTTCGTCAACTACAGGAGCAGCAATCAAGTTGTAATTTGCAAGATGCCTCACCACATCGTTGAGCGGAGTATCCGGTGAGATTGCGTTCGTCTCCTGATCGGCAACAAGTCCAAGATGTAGGGCGGGTGGTTCTCGAAGTAGACGCTGAACATGGACAACCCCTACAAGTCGCCCAGTAGGTGTTTCAAAAGGAGCACGACAGACAAACACTTGAGCAGCGGATGCAGGTGCGAGATCTTTCTGCCGTACCGCAGCCAGGGCTTCTGCAACTGTTGAATCTGTGGCGAGAATGACGGGATCGGTTGTCATCATTCCGCCTGCCGAGAAGTCTTCATATTCCATAAGCCGTCTCACATCTTGCGCCTCGTCATCTTCCATAAGGCGTAGAAGGGATTCAGCTTTTTCACTTCCAACTTCACGCAAAACATCGGCAGCATCATCAGGAGCCATTTCGCTCAATACATCTGCAACGAGTTCACCTTCAAGTTGAGTTACGAGAGCTACGCGATCTGCATCATCCATTTCTTCGAGTACATCTGCCAACTTCTCATCATCAAGTGTGCGGGCAATCTCTGTCTGCCGGTTCACATCAAGTTCGTGGAGTGCCGCTGCCACATCTTGTGCAGGTAGTTGATTGATATCTTCTTGAGTATTTGCAAAGTTGATTCCATGAACTGGCGTCTCTAATTCAACTTCTCCCCAATTGACAGTGACGCTCGTTCCGCGGCGAAATCCACGGGCTCTCTTGAGGACATGTATGTACTTGGCATACCAATCTCGATTATCTCCGAGCTCCATACCAATATCTTCAATGATTACGCTCTGGCCGCTCTCATGTAAACGAGTGGAGTGATCGAGAAGTTCAGCAAGCAATTGAATCTCTCCATGGCGCTGCTGATATCGACGAATATTGAGTGAGCCTGTTATGTAGACACCACCGTCATCGATTGATGTAACTCGAGTTATAGGAATAAAGATCTTGCGACGTTGAGGAACTTCAACGATAAATCCTAAGATTCGGGGAGCTAGTGTGTCATGTCTCAATGATGCAATTGCATCGCGGATTTTTCCAACTCGGTCGCCGTTTGGATCAAATACTGGAGTACCAGCCAGCTTGGCCAGAAATATCCGAGTTAATTGTTCTGTGCGCATCAGGTACCTCCATGAGATAAGGCTATCCGATAGTAGGTTTGCGCCGTGCGCGATCAAGATCATACGCAGATGCCACGTGGGCGAGATATTCCATTATTACTTCTTGGAATTGTTGGCATCGGTACATCAGGACCTGTGATTGCCCTCAGCACGATGCCTATTCTGGCTCTCATCTTCTGGCGAAATCTCGGTGGCGCACTTTTGATGGCTTCTTTCGCCTTGCGTAATCGAGAGTGGAGCAAAGTAGAGAGTCGTCAAGGAATGCGATGGGCAGCACTTGCTGGTGTAGCGCTGGCTTTTCATTTCATTGGCTTCTTTATTGCGATGAGGTTCACAACAGTTGCAGCAGGAACTGCATTGACTGCGTTACAACCGATTTTTGCAGCGTATCTTGTGAAACGATTAGGCGGACACATTCCTCGTCAAGCGTGGCTTGGGATGATTATCAGTCTCTCTGGTGTGCTGATAATTACCGGAGTTGACTTTCAGATCTCCCGACGAGCATTTATTGGCGACCTCGCTGCAATTGCTTGCGCAGCTCTTGCAGCTCTTTATGTGATGTTAGGTTCGCATGCACAGCGCACTATTTCAACATCTACTTACACTTCAATTTGTTATCTCGTCTGCGCACTCACTGCACTGCCGATTGCCTTGATTTCTCAGACACAAGTCTGGGGTTTCGATGCTCGAGAGTGGTGGTTGCTACTTGCTCTTATTGCAGGCGCTCAGATACTTGGACATACCATGTTCAATTTTGCATTGAAGCGAGTGTCTCCTGCAATCGTGTCTTTGATTGTTTTCTTCGAAGTTCCGGTGAGTGCAATTCTGGCTTTTTGGTGGCTCGATCAACTCCCACCCGCAGGTACCGTTCCAGGACTAGTTCTTCTGCTGATTGGCTGTGGAATTTTCGTACTTCGGAGCAAGAATTCAGATAAACGATAATCTCTCCTTGTGCTCATAGATTTACACACCCATTCCAATGCCAGTGATGGAACAGATACGCCAAGCCAACTCATAGATAAAGCCATAAATAAGGGGTTGGATGTTGTTGCGCTAACTGATCACGACACAACTCGCGGTTGGGAAGAGGCGAGCCAAGCGTTACTTCATCACCCATCTCGTTCTGCGATGAAATTGGTACTGGGCGCTGAAATCTCATGCCAAGATGCACAAGGAATAAGCATTCACATGCTTGGTCTCCTCTTTGATCCACGTTATACACCGCTCCGAGAAGAGTTAGAAAAGACGCGTGAAAATCGACTATCGCGTATGGCAAAAATCATTACTCGACTCAATGAAGCCGGAATCGATATCACTATCGATGAGGTTTATGCCCAACGAAAAGGCGATGCCACTTTGGGACGTCCTCACCTTGCGGATGCACTCGTTGCTCGCGGGCATGTCGCTTCACGAGATGAAGCTTTTGCTGCGCTCCTACACAACAAATCGAAGTTTTACATCAATCACTATTCTCCCTCTCCAAGTGATGCAATTAGATTGATAAAAGAAGCCGGCGGAGTTGCGATCATTGCTCATCCATTGGCATCGCAAAGAGGTAGAACTATCAGCGTGGAGCTTTTCGATGAGTTAATTTCAGCCGGCCTTGATGGTGTAGAAGTCGATCACCGTGATCATTCAGAGAGCGAAAAGTCAGAGCTAATTCGACTTGCAATCGAGAGAGATTTGATTGTTACAGGCTCGAGTGATTACCACGGAACTGGAAAGCTAAACCAATTGGCGGAGTACACCACTCATCCGCGACAATGGGAGGCTCTCGAAGCGAGAGCAGATGCGAGTTCGAGTTCTGCGAAAGTTGATAGTGACGAAAAGTGGAGGGGAGTGGTCCAGCGATGAGTGATGTCAACGCCATTACTTTTGGCCTGCAAGCTTTTGTTACCCTCGTCGTCATTCTCGATCCTCCTGGTGCAACACCAATATTTCTCGGAGTTCTCGGCAATCGCACTCGCGCTCAACGTACTTTGTTGGCATGGCAGGCCGCAGCTACTTCCCTCTTTGTCATTACAATCTTTGCGCTCTTTGGCCAATTCATTGTTAATTACCTAGATATCTCTATGCCTGCACTGCAGGGCGCAGGCGGTCTACTGCTCCTATTGGTTTCACTTGATCTTCTCAAAGGCCATGACAGCGCTTCGAGTAATGACATCGAAAAGAATCTTGCTCTCGTTCCGCTCGGAACACCTTTATTGGCGGGCCCTGGTGCGATCGTAACAATCATGCTTTTCGCCCAAGAAGTTGAAGGCTCAGCGATGACCACAGCTCTGGCTCTAGCTGTCATTGGCGCGCACCTCATTATTGGAGTCACATTGATGTTCTCTACTCACGTCGTCTCACTCATTCGAGAGTCCGGCGTGATGTTATTGGCAAAAGTTGCGGGACTTCTTACTGCTGCCATCGCTTTTGAAATGCTCATGAGCGGTATCAAAGGGCTATTTTGAGATGAGTGAAAAATCAGAGTCAGGTTTCTACACCCCGCACTCCATTACTTGGAAGATTCACTCCGATACCTCGATGTTTGTGGGGGGAATTCGTGCACTACTTGAACAAGCGCTCCACCCAGAAGCGATGGCAGGCGTTGCAGCACACTCAAATTTCCGCGAGGATGCATGGGGCCGTTTACAGCGCACAGGTGATTATGTTGGGACGTTAACTTTTGGAACTCGCGATGAAGCAGAGAAATTAGCAGCGCGCGTCCGCAAAGTTCATGCCATGCTTAAATTGGATGATCAACGTTTACTTCTCTGGGTTCATATGGCAATGGTTGATGCATTCATAGACACAGCTCTTCGATCAGGATTACAACTCAGCGACGAGGAACAGGATCGCTATATCGAGGAAATGGTTACCTTTGCTCTGCTTGTCGGTATCGACGAGAATCGAGTCCCAAGAAATCGTGGCGATTTGCGTGCATATTTCGAAGAAATCTCTCCGGAATTGAGCGCCTCAGATGATGCCAAGCGCGCCGCCCTTTTTATCGCGCTTCCGCCTCTTCCACCTCTGCTTCGGTTTGGAACTCCGATTGCACCACTATGGGGAGGAATCACTTCTCTTGCAGCAGCTGCGCTACCGAGCTGGGCTCGATCACTGTATGGCTGGCCAACTCTCCCCGGACATGTAGGGGCTACAGATCTTGCGCTCAAGAGCACTCGGAGCGCGCTTCGACTTTTGCCACAATCATTTCGCGAAACTCCCCAAATGAAAGAAGCGCGTACACGACATAGCGCTGCATCGTGATGGGTGAACAAGAATGAAAATTATTGTCGTGGCAAATACTGCGGGCGGAGTTGGAAAAACCACAACTGCACATGCAATTTCAGTCGCTGCCGTCGAGTATGGAAAGAAAGTTCTTGCCATCGATGCCGATCCTGGTTCCGCTCTTACGTTTTGTTGTGGAATCGAGAACCCTCGGATTACTGCGAAAGAGTTTCTGGCTGGGGAGTATTCGCTTGACTCCGCTGTAGCAAAAACTGCCGAACGCTTTGCTTTATTGCCATCCTCATCTCGATTGGCCTCGCTTGATATTGACACAGTACTTTCTGCTGAGAAACTCAGATCGTCATTCAGTGAGTTTGATCTAGTCGTCATAGATACAGCAACAGGCCCACAACGACTTGCCACATTCTTTCTGGCTATGGCCGACCTGGTGCTGATACCCACATCATCAGAAATCCTCGGAATCCGCGGCGCGCTCCATACCCTTGATTTTGCGCGAGCCTCTGGATTTTTAAGTTCTGCTCATCTGCTTCTCACGGCGGTAAATGGCGAAATCAGCAGTGAGATCAGCGAAATGTTTGCCACTAACTTTGCAGTTCTTGAACCAAGTATTCGCTTTGATCTCAATGTAAGTATCTCGCAGCTTCAAGGTCGATCACTGTTGACTTTGGATAACAAGAGCGAAGTTGCCTCAGATTATCGAGAGATCACATACTCGCTTTTGGAAGAGTTATCTTTGATTTAAAAGTGGTGATGTAAAGGCAGATTATGCGCCAGCGAAGCCAACTCGACGTTCGGAGATATCACCAATCTCAACGGAACCTATCTTTGCTGCAGGAACGACGTACTGACGGCCACGTGTATCAGAGAGAACTAGGGGTTCTGAAGAGGCCAATGACTTCTTAATCATGGATAGAACCTCATCGCGATCAGATGTTGTCTCGATGGTGAGTTCGCGAACTTGGTCTGCTACAGAGATACGAACTTCAGATCGAGCGCTATCAGATTTTGTTGAATTAACTTTTTTGGTCGTCATGGGAATATCTTAAAGGTTTAGCCTTGAAGTGGAAATCCAGAAATTCCGCGCCACAAAAGATTCGTCACAAGAGCTGAGGCTTTGGCGCGATCAATTTTCCCCTCTTTTTCAAGCCAATGTCGCGCAGTAATTTGGGCACAGCCAATCAAGCCTATGGCGAGCATCATCGACTCTTCTTTAGGAAATCCCGTGTCTAAGGAAATGACAGCGCTGACTGCTGCTGCACAGTCATATGTCATTCGATTAAGTCGCTCACGCACCTGCGGTTCAATACTCATATCACTTTCAAAAAGTAGGCGAAATGCTCCACCTTCGTCATCAATAAATCCAAAGTAGGCATCGACCGTGGCCTTTACGCGATTCTTATTTTCCTTTGTCGATGCGATTGCTTTTTGAAGGTCAAAGACCAGGGAGTCAATATGCACATCTAATACGGCCAGGTAGAGATCAAGTTTCGATGGAAAGTGTTGATACAAAACAGGCTTGCTGACATTGGCCCTATCTGCAATATCGTCCATTGAAGCAGCGTGGTATCCAGATACGGTGAAAACGTCGAGTGCCGCTGATAGTAAAAGCGCTCGGCGCTCATCACGAGGTAGGCGAGCTCGGTTATCTAATTTATCAATGCCGCTCATCGGAACCATCGTACGAGAAAGTAGGTCATTTAACGAATATTGTGAGTATTCTTCGCAATTAATCATGACCAAACCGCGCTTATTACTTGTACATGCACACCCCGATGACGAGACGATCAATAACGGCGTCACGATGGCGAAGTATGCAACGGCAGGCGTAGGCGTCACTCTCGTTACATGTACTCGTGGTGAAGAAGGTGAAGTACTTGTTCCCGAACTTGAACATCTTGCAAGCGGTAAAGAAGATAAGTTGGGCGCGCATCGCGAGCTCGAGCTAAGGGATGCAATGAGCGTGCTCGGCGTCACTGACTTTAGATTCCTTGGATCACCCCAGAAATCTTGGAGAGATAGCGGAATGATGGGATCAGAGCCAAATAATCGACAAGATAATTTTTGGAATGCCAATGTCGATGAAGCCGCAGAATCTCTAGTCCAAGTCATTCTCGAAGTTAAGCCTCATGTGATGATTACCTACGATGAAATCGGCGGTTACGGCCATCCAGATCACATTCAAGCTCATCGCGTCGCCATGCGCGCTGCCGAATTGGCACGGAGCCGTGGATGGGGAATCCAAAAGATTTATTGGAACACGATTCCCATATCAATCATCGAGCAAGGAATAGAAGCCATGAGAGATACTGGCAATCAATTCTTTGGAGTCGACAAAGCAGAAGATTTTCCTTTCGCTCAACCAGACCATCTCGTAACAACTGTCATAGATGGCGAAGCATTTGTTGAGAAAAAAATGGATGCAATGAGAGCCCATCCCACACAGATTTCAGTAGACGGGCCATTCTTTGCCCTTTCCGACAATTTAGGATTCAAAGTTTGGGGTCTCGAGTTTTATCGATTGGTCTACGGAGAGCTTGGCACTGTCCGCAACGCTGATGGTCGCGAGACTGATCTCTTCTCCGGCATCACTTTATGAAGCTCATTGTCTCCGTCGTTTTCGGAGCGCTCGTTGCAGTGTCGGGAACTTTCTTGCATAACTCATATCGACCTATTGGTCTCCTAATTTCGCTTCTAGCTCTTCACCTGGGTCTGCGCCTCGTTCGCAATATGTACCTTTCGCGATTAGCGAATTTTCTCTTTGCATTGGGGTGGTTATTGATCGTTGTTCGAGCTTCATCTATAGGTAATGGTGGGGAAGTGCTCATCCAAGCCAATCTTTATGGCAATGTTTTTGTCTTCGGTGGCGTCGGGTTGATTGCTGTGTTTCTACTAAGACAAAAGAAGTGAGTTCACTCTCAAGATTCCAGTTGCAGGGTTTGCGCGCTATTGAGTGCTCACCCAGTTCCACGACTGACCATTGACTGTATCGCGCACCTCAATACCAAGTTGTAGAAGCTGATCTCTAATCTGGTCGCTCGATGTGAAGTCTTTTGCTCTACGTGCACTATCTCGTTGCTGCAGCAATTCTCTAGCATGTAATGAGAGTTCCCGCAGAGGTCTGATTGCAAGGAGATCTACTCCAAATAGTCGGTCTACGCTCTCAAATATCGCAGCCTTTTCGCTAGGGGAGTAACTCTCATCTCTCTCTAGCGCACGTAGCTTTATGAGTGCGCGTGGCGTATCAAGATCGTTGCAGAAATCTCCGTACATCGAAGCAATACTCTCTTTAGCATGCGGCGTGAGTTCTGCGCCCTCGCTCCTCCAACTTTGATATTTCTCACGCCACCTTTGCAATAGAGAAAAAGCAGCGTTAATTGATTGCCACGAGAGATCCATCTGGCTGCGATAGCGATTTTCGAGAAAGCAGAACCTCACTGCCAATGGATCAATTCCCCGTGCTATGACATCGCTGAGCAGAACGACATTGCCTGCACTTTTCGACATTTTTCTTCCCTCAAATAGGAGATGCTCTCCATGGAGCCAAAGCGATACCGCTTCACCTTGGACAAGTGGATTTGATTGCGCTCTTTCATTTTCGTGGTGTGGAAATCGCAGATCTATTCCACCGATGTGAAGATCTACATGTCCCTGGAGATAGTGAAGCGACATTGCGGAACATTCAATATGCCATCCAGGAAAGCCAAGTCCCCATGGGGTATTCCAGATCATCTCACTGCGATTACCTGCTGCTTTCCATAACGCCCAATCGGCATGAAATCGCTTTGCTCCATCTTCGCTATATTCGTAGCGATGCCCTGGTTTGAGTGCAGCTAAGCGATTACCACTCAACTCGCCATAGCTCTCGAATTTCTCAGCGGCAAAGTAGACAGACGAATCTTCACCTACATATGCAAATCCCATGTCAATGAGGTGAGAGATATGTTCAATCATCATCGCAATGCACTCACTTGCCCGGGGATAGGCTGCGGCAGGAGTGACATTCATAGCGGATAAATCTGCATGAAACTTGGCTTCGTAATCCCGCGCAACGGCAAATGGATCGCGATTTTCAACTTTCGATTGAGCCAAGATCTTGTCTTCTTCAAAGTCTTCACTCATGTGGCCCACATCAGTAATGTTTTGAATCAGGCGGACATTTCCGCCACCAAACTCCAAGGTGCGTTGGACGAGATCGCTTAAGAGAAAAGTTCGCAAGTTGCCTACATGCGCATCGCGATAGACGGTAGGCCCGCAGCAATAGATGCGGAAAGTTTTCCCATCGGAGGCAAGGACGGGGGCGAGGGTTCTTTGAAGCGTGTCATAAATATGAAGTGTGCGTTCTCTGCCTATCTCGCGCTTCATACCTGCTTATTCTGTAGGATACGAGGTCTAAAAGTAAGTTAGACCTGAACCGGGAAAACCAAAACCGCGATAGGAGAGCTAAGCGTGACATATGTAATCGCCCTTCCATGCGTAGATGTCAAAGATAAGTCTTGTATTGAAGAGTGCCCCGTCGACTGCATCTATGAAGGCGATCGCATGATGTACATCCAGCCAGATGAGTGCGTCGATTGCGGAGCATGTGAACCCGTGTGTCCAGTGGAGGCTATCTATTACGAAGATGATGTTCCTTCTCAGTGGAGCGATTACAAAGAGGTCAACGCCGAGTTTTTCGATGATCTTGGCTCACCTGGTGGTGCAAGCAAGATGGGCGCTGTTGCTAAGGATCACCCCAAACTTCTTCAGATTCAAAAGAAGCCTGCAGCCGAGTAAGTAAGGAGTTTTTATCAAGCTCCCCGATTTTCCTTGGGACGCCCTCGCTCCGTACGGAGATAAGGCGCGGCAACATCCGCGTGGTGCGATTGATCTCTCACAGGGAACTCCCGTTGATTCAACCCCTGACTTCATTCAGCAGGCTCTCCGTGACCATGCAAATTCGCCGAGCTATCCCGTCACGACCGGCGCCCCAGATCTACGAGCTGCGCTGAAAAAATACTGCATCGACTTTCTTGGTGCCTCCGGGGATTTCGATGTCCTACCAACCATTGGATCAAAAGAATTAGTCGCCCAACTTCCATTTCTACTTCAAGCAAAAAAGATTCTCATTCCGGAGATTGCTTATCCAACGTATCGCGTAGGGGGCATATTGGCGGGGGCGATAGTGGAAGAAGTAGGAATTTCAGCTGATTCATGGCCTACTTCAGGGATTGATCTGGCATGGGTTAATTCGCCATCGAATCCCACGGGCCGGGTGCATAGCGATAGCGAACTTAAAGAAGTTTTGAATTGGTCTGAAAAATCTGGCGCAGTTGTAGCGAGTGATGAGTGTTACCTGCCATTTCCTGATCTCAAGAGTGGTCGCTCTATCTTGGCTATTGCACAAGGCAAGAATTCAAACCTTCTTGCAGTTCACTCACTTTCAAAGCGTTCCAATTTGGCTGGCTATCGAGGCGCTTTTGTCGCCGGAGATTCTAAACTTGTTGCGCGCCTGCTCGAGATTCGCAAACACATGGGAATGATGGTTCCACTTCCCATTCAAAAGGCAACCACTGTTGCTCTCGCAGATGAAGTGCATGTATTAGAACAGTCAGAGCGATACCGTCGCCGACGCGCCAATCTGCGTCGCGCTCTCGAATCCCAAGGGTTCACAATTGAATTCTCTGAAGCTGGTTTGTATTTGTGGTGCACACGCAATGAAGAAGATTGGAGTACGGTCACCTGGTTTGCAGAAAGAGGAATTATCGTGACTCCAGGTCGCTTCTATGGCGATAAGGGATCACAGCATGTCCGAATCGCACTTACTGCAACTGATGCGAACATTGAAGAAGCGGTCGAGAGATTACAGAGCCCTTAAATGAAATCACCTATAACGAAAGCAATCTTGCTTGTTGGCGGTAAGGGCACGCGACTAGCCCCACTCACCAATAACACCCCAAAACCTATGCTCAAAGTCGCGGGAAAACCTGTTACAGAGCATCAGATTGTGAAAGCACGAGAAGCTGGGATAACTGAGATTGTTCTTGCCACTTCTTACATGGCAGAGGTCTTCGAACCGTATTTTGGAGATGGTTCGCGCTTTGGAATCTCGATTAAGTATGCCATTGAAGATCAACCACTAGGAACGGGAGGAGCGATAGCAAATGCAGCATCGCAACTTAATTTACGCTCCGACGAATCAGTAGTAATTTTCAATGGAGATGTTTTGAGTGGGCATGATCTACATGCTCAAATATTGTTACATCACAATCGACAAGCTGATGTGACGTTGTACCTCACAAGAGTGAGTGATCCGCGTGCTTATGGATGCGTTCCGCTGGACTCAGAAGGAAGGGTTTTGGAGTTCCTCGAGAAGATGGAGAATCCCAAAGCAGACACCATTAATGCTGGTTGTTATATTTTTAACGCTCGTTCCCTGTCGATGATTCCAGTTAACCAGGTTGTGAGCGTTGAGCGAGAGACTTTCCCTGCCCTACTTTCGCAAGACTTCTCGATCTTTGGTTATCACGATAATACGTATTGGATTGATATGGGGACGCCACAATCTTTCATCAAGGCATCTGCTGATCTCATTCTTCATCCCGAGCTATCCCGAGCAACCGAGGTAACGGATGCTGGTTATGTCGCAGAGGCAAGAGTTTCCATCCACCCAACCGCTACTGTCGGTGGGGGATCTGTCCTCTCGGACGGAGTAACAATCGGGGCGGGTGCACGGGTGATGGGGTCCATGATCGGTAGTAATGCAATTATTGAAGATAGCGCAGAAGTAATTGATTGTTATGTCGCACCCGGATTGAAAATTAGGAATCAAGCCAAATATCAAGGTCAGATTCTCGATAATTGACCATTTACTTGATATTTGAGATATATCTCAAGTAATTGGCCCGGCAACTTCTTCATAAAAGGGGAATTTTTCGCCCTACGCGACTTGACTCTGGGGAATAACAAGCGTGTAATTCTCCCCATCAGGCCCCTCACCAGAGTCGGGCCCACTGTCTTAGGAGTATTGCTAATGACTGATGCTCGTCGAATTGAGCAGACTTTCATTCCCGGTCCTAGTATCCAGTTAGGTAATGGCGAAATTATTGAGCTCTCATGGCAAGAACGAGCGCTCTGTGCCCAGACCGATCCCGAAGCATTCTTCCCTGAAAAAGGCGGTTCGACCCGTGAGGCTAAGCGCGTCTGTCTCTCCTGTGATGTCAGGCAAGAGTGTCTTGAATACGCTCTCGCCCATGACGAACGTTTTGGCATTTGGGGCGGACTCTCGGAACGCGAGCGTCGCAGACTCAAACGCCGTCCCGCATAGAAACGCTTCGCGCCAGCTTCCTTCAGGTTTTCGGTTTTTCTCGTCACTCTCGTTACAACTGACGAGAAATCTCCGCCAGACCATAGTGAGTCGCTGATATGGCAACTTCGCAAGAACACTATGTAACAGCAATCATTGTTTCTCATGATGGTGCGCTCTGGCTTCCGGACGTTGTCGCATCGTTAGCAAAACAGCGTCGAGAGATAAATCAAGTCATTGCAATAGATACTGCTTCCACTGATAGTTCCATAAAACTTCTCAAGAGCGCGGGCATTACAACGCTCTCGACAGATCGCGATAAAGGTTTTGGCGCAGCAATTCAAGAGGTTCTGAGCAGTTCAAAACTAAAGTCGGCGCCCGAAGGTGCAACAGAATGGATCTGGTTGATTCATGATGATTGCGCACCGGCAGCAAATGCCTTAAGCGAACTCCTTGCAGCCGTCGATCAACGACCCAGCGTCGCAATGGCAGGTCCAAAATTACGAGGTTGGCACGACCGTAATCACCTTCTCGAAGTTGGCGTCAGCATTGCTGGCAATGGTGCGCGTTGGACTGGATTGGAATATCGCGAACAAGATCAAGGGCAACACGACACAATCAACGAAGTGATGTCGGTCAGTACGGCGGGAGCTCTTATTCGTCGTGATGTCTTTGAAGAACTTGGTGGATTTGATCCTGAACTTTCTTTATTCCGAGATGACGTAGATTTTGGATGGCGGGTTCATACTGCAGGCCACTCTGTAATTGTTGTCCCGCAAGCGATTGCATTCCATGCCGAAGCAGCATCGAATGAAAGACGCAGCGTTGATGTCGCAGGTGCATTTCTTCACCGACCTTTGCTTTTGGATCGTCGCCATGCAGCATATGTTCTGTTGGCAAATGCATCATGGTGGCTCACTCCCTTCATAGCAATCCAACTTCTAGGCGCAGCCCTCCTTCGCGCTCTTGGTTATCTTTTAGCGAAGTTGCCTGGCTACGCCCTCGATGAAATAGGCGCTGTGGCGCTCTTAATTCTGCAACCACAAGACCTTATTCGAGGTCGGCGTATGAGGAAGAAGCAGAGACTTGTTTCATCGCGAGTGATTGCACGTTTTGTTCCACCGCGTGGTTCGCAAATCCAGCTTGCAATCGAACGAGCAGGCGCAGCGATATCACGCTCATGGCAATCAAGTTCTTTACATCAGGAAACGATGAGCAAGTCATCATCTGCGCTCGATCTCAATGATGAGGCTCTCGAGAATGCCGATATTGAGTTAGTGAAAGCTCCATCTCCAATTACATGGCTCACTAAGCGACCAATACTTTCCATCTCCCTATTCGTAACACTAATTGCGCTCTTTGCCTCGAGAGAGCGTTTCGGGCAGATTGTTGGGGGAGCGCTCCCTGAAGCTCCGATGCGTGCTCTTGATCTTTTGGGTATGTACGCCGACTCATGGCATACCGTTGGATTGGGCTCGAGTGCAAATGTTCCGCCCTGGGTTGCCTTAGTAGGTCTCACATCTTTATTGAGTGGTGCAAACGCTTCTCTCTTCATCACTTCTCTTTTTATAGCGGCGGTACCACTCGCACTCTGGGGCGCATACTCATTGGCGCGCACCTTTACAGATTTACATTTTCTCGCTCTTGCAGCTGCGTTGCTTTATGCATTCTCTCCAACAACACTGGCAGCAATTAATAGCGGGCGTCTCGGCACCGTCGTACTTATAGTCATTGGACCGTGGCTAGTCCGATCACTGTTTGGTTTGGAGCAACTGGAGAATCTTGGGTGGCGCAAGACCTGGTGGTTAGCACTTTTGCTCACGATAGTGTGTGCTTTCTCGCCACTGACATTCATGTCTATTGTTCTCTGGCAATTTGTGCTCATAGTTTTTGATGTTGTTGCATTCAACTCATCCGCTAACCCCATAACAAAAGAGATATTTGATAGTCGAAATGCTCGCAGAGTTGCGCTCATTGTTACCCCTCTTGTTGTTTGTGCACCATGGTCTTTGGAGTTCATCCTCCATCCTTCTCGCATACTGCTCGATCCTGGTTTAAGTGTTGGCGGAGGTGGAGTTCTCTCCTTGGTAATCGGCAATCCAGGTGGAGTGGGCGCTCCGCCACTATGGATACTCTCGCCGATACTTCTGATTGCAGTGATAGCAATTTTTGTTGCCCGTACCGCTCGACTCGGTGAAGTGGCGCTCTTCTTCATCGGCTTCGCAGCGTTATTGGGATCACGTCGCGTTGCAGGCCATGGCAGTTTTGTTCCTGAACAACTCTGGGTTGGAAGTTTGATGGTAATCCCAACACTTGTGACTCTCATTGCTGCAGTACTAATTGTGAATCACTATGTTCCAACAATCTCAGAGGCACATATTGATTATCGACACATACTTCTGGGCGTCACCAGTCTTATTGCAACATTTTCGGTTCTAGCTTCTGCATTCTGGTGGGTATCAACTGCAGCAACCGCGCCTGTGCAGGCGAAGACAAATTCGGCCTTACCGGCATTCTTGAGTGCGAGTGCGCAAACAGAGGATCGATATAAAACCCTAGTGTTTCGTATTGATGAGGGAAAAATCTATTACTTCATAGCCCGCGATAGTGATCTCAAGCTTGGCCAACCAGATGTCATCACTGGCTTAACACCCGAGATAACAAAAGCGGTATCTGAATTGGTCTCTGGATCTGGCGTATTGAGCAGCAACGTTTTTGCTGAATTTGGCATTCGATACATTTTTATGGATCGACCTATAAGCGAGGAGCTAGTCCGCACGATTGATGGCGCCGGAGGATTTACTCGTGCTGCTTCAACCGATGAAGGAATTTCTTGGAAAATTCCAGGCGCTCTGGGCCACATATCCTTTTTGTCGCAAGACGGAATGTACTCAGTGCTGCCCAGCGGTGACATTGGGGCGGAAGGAACTCTCACGTCTGCCGGAACAATTGTCATCACTGAGAAGTTTGATGACCGTTGGAAAATGTTACTTAACGGTTCATATATTGAGGCCAGAGAAACTGAAAATGGAATCCCAAGATTTATAGTTCCCGAGCCAGGAGAGTTTGTCATTTTCCATGATGCAACTGCACGCAGGGGTTGGATCTCACTACAGATAATCACATTCATAACTCTCGTGATTCTGGCGCTACCAGCTCGTAGACGGAGAAGTCAGATGCTCGAGGAGGAGTTGACATGACAGAGTCAACGAATTCGCGATCAAAAGATAGTCGCGCTTCTATTGCGCTACTTTTTTTCATCATTGCAGCACACATTGCTTACTTCTTGCCCCAGACGACATCCATTACCGAAGTCACTCAGTCGTATCCTTCAACTGCCTGCCCTGGATCAATTGGTGATGCAAAAGCAACTGCGCTCTTGCCAAATAAGAGCGTTCAAGTGAGAGATGTCTCTCGGCCCAAATCTTTGTTGAGAAAGAATGGACTTGGCTCCTACTCTTTAAATCAAGGAGCAATTCTGGTCGAAGGTAATGCCGCAAATACTGTCGCCCTTCAATCTCGAATCGGAAAGTGGACTGCTGCAACAATCTGCACTGTTAGCGATCCGATCACATGGTTCGTTGGGGGAACAGCGAATGTCACGAGCCAATCGAAAATTGTGCTGGTGAACAGTGGATTGAGCGATGCAGTCGTTGACCTTACGAGCTACTCAGAAAATGGCCCCACGCAAACACTGCCAGTCTCAGTCAAGAGTTCGTCGGAGAAGATTATTCGCGTTGATGCGCTAGATCCCGGTTCAGATCGAATTGTTGTGAAAGTTGAAACAAGAAGTGGTCGCGTTACGGCATTCCTCTTGGATGAACGAGTTCGAGGCCTTACCAATGTTGGCGGTGATTTTGTAGCGTCGGCAGGATCTCCATCGAAGGAGATATTGATTCCGGCTTTACCTATAAAGGTGGGAAATGGCAGCACTGTTAGACATCGGGTAAGAATTATGACAACGGGCAAAATCGATGCAACTGCGAGCATCGAAATTGTTTCTCCTGATGGAGTTTTTATTCCCGTTGGTTTCGGAAACCTTAATCTCTCTCCTCAGATTGTCCGCGATATTGACTTAAGCGAGATCGATCTTGGAAGTAAAACCTTTGCTTTGAAGATTTCATCTTCCGAGCCGGTGGTTGGGGGAGTGTTTACTGAAGTTAAGAGCGGATCTATCTCGGACTACATGTGGAGCTCTCCAGCTTCGAGATTCGGCTCAGTGACAATGAATCTATATGGTCTCGAACCAATTATGTCTTTCGCTTCGGAACGGATTCATGTGGATGTCTCGTGGCGCGATAACCGCGGTAATTCAGATTCGAAGACGTTAATTGGCGACGAAATTGTTAATTGGCGGGTTCCCTCCAATACTCGAAGTATCACCATCGTGAATAGATCTGGTGCCGTCGGAAGCATGACGTGGTTGACGAGAGATGGCATAACTCATCTTCCGATATCTCCGAGCACCAACCTTGAGAGTGCAACGAAACCGATTGCAGATATCTCGGTAATTCTGCCCCGCAATTAGTAAAGCTGTGAAATCACGCCACTCAGCGTTCGGTCAATCCAAGTTTTTCTCTCTCAATCAGACTAATCTCACGCCATGCATTCGCCCAGCAACTCTCCACACCGTCGACCTAGCGCGGTTGGACGCTGTTGCATGAGATCGGGATGTAAGTCGAATGCTGTCAAAACTCTTACCTACATCTATTCTGACTCGACTGCAGTTCTAGGCCCGCTAGCAACATATGCCGAGCCTCACGCATACGATCTTTGTATCGAACATGCAGAGCGTTTAACGGTCCCCCAAGGGTGGACTGTGATTCAACATGATCCCCAAATTCACGATCACGAGCCATCTCCTGAAGATCTCTTGGCAATTGCCGAAGCGGTGCGTCAAACTGCGAAAGTTGATTTAGAACCTCAAGTAATCTCTCCTGATGTAGGTAGACGCGGACATTTACGCGTTATCCCTTATCAACAGTAGAAAATCACAAACAAAACCCAGATAACCATGAATCGTGAACTTCTCGACAAAATCATCAAGGCATACGATATCCGTGGCCTAGTTGATGATGAAGTCACTCCAGATTTTGCTTTTGCACTCGGGATTGCATTTGCGAAATTTGTAGAACGAGAGAGGGAGCCTGCCACTGTTGTTGTTGGTGAGGATATGCGTCCTTCATCTCCAGATCTCGCTACCGCTTTCTCAGATGGCATAACTTCACAAGGGTTAGATGTAGTACGGATTGGCTTGGCCTCGACTGACCAGCTCTACTTTGCTTCGGGTCACTTACAACTTCCTGGAGCCATGTTCACCGCTAGCCATAATCCTGCGGAATACAACGGAATTAAGTTATGTAAGAGTGGAGCCAGACCAATTGGTCAGGAGTCTGGATTGTTGTGGATAAAAGACCAGATTGCATTTGGTATTGAAGAAGGATTTCCTATTCCGAACCGACCAGTTGGAAAAGAAAGCGTCCGAGATCTTCTTCCCGACTATGTTTCATTTCTATTCTCACTCTTCCCAAAAGACGCCTTTTCTCGAGAATTCTTGGGCCGTCCCATCAGAATTGCGATTGATGCTGGCAATGGAATGGGAGGGCATACCGCTCCCGCAGTCATGGCAAAAATCCACGCTGTGGTTGATGGAATTTATTTTGAACTTGATGGAACATTCCCTAACCACGAAGCAAATCCAATTGAACCTAAAAATCTCGTCGACTTGCAAAACTTAGTTCGAGAGAAAAATGCAGATATTGGGCTGGCATTTGACGGTGATGCAGATCGATGTTTCTTAATTGATCAGAATGGAGATTTGGTATCACCGTCAGCGTTAACTGCGCTAATAGCTGAACGTGAAATTCTCAAGAACCCTGGATCGCCCGTCATCTACAACTTGATTTGCTCTCGAACTGTCCCAGAAGTAATTAAGGAAGCCGGTGGTAAACCTTTACGGAGCAGAGTTGGTCACTCTTACATTAAGAAAATGATGGCTGAGAACAAAGCGATCTTCGGTGGTGAACATTCGGGCCACTTTTACTTTAAGGATTTCTGGTGTGCAGATTCTGGAATGCTCGCCGCTCTACACGCCATCGCAGCTCTACTCGAGAGTCAACAAACACTCTCTGAGCTCCTTGAGAGATTCAATCGCTATTCTTTGAGCGGAGAGATCAACACAAAGGTTGAAGATCAACAATTGGCCATTGCAAAGATTAGAGAACATTTCCTATCAAGCGCGGTTCCAGTTGAATTTGATGAACTTGATGGCTTGACGGTAACCGCCGCGGATTGGGCGGTAAATGTTCGACCCTCAAATACTGAACCGTTGTTACGTCTCAATGTTGAAGGCATCACTCCTGAGGTTATGGGGGAGCTTCGAGACTTGGTGTTGCGCATTATTCGAAACGGGTAAACTGACGCCCTACAGAATTCACCCCTTTGCCTCTTAAGGAGAGCCTCTTGAATCTCGCAACCGCTACTACGCCAAAGCACGATATTGCAAACCCTGCCCTAGCAGCTGAAGGAAAGAAGCGCATTGAGTGGGCAGATCGCAACATGCCAGTGCTGGCTCAGATTCGAGAGAGATTTGAGAGAGAGAAGCCCTTTACGGGAATTCGATTCTCCGCGTGCATGCATGTCACAACTGAGACTGCAAACTTAATGCGTACTCTGAAGGCTGGAGGCGCAGAGCTAGCTCTATGTGCTTCAAATCCGCTTTCAACACAGGATGACACAGCTGCCGCTCTCGTCCATGAATATGGAATTAGTGTCTTCGCGCGCAACGGTGTGGATCGTGACGGTTACTACGCGCACATCAATGCTGCTCTTGATGTAGCGCCCCATCAAGTATTTGATGATGGTTGCGATCTTGTAAATACTCTTCACACCACTCGTACCGAACTACTACCAAACATCGTTGGAGGATGTGAGGAAACAACCACAGGAGTTATTCGACTTCAGCAGATGGCAAAAGATGGTGCACTTACTTTCCCGATGATTGCTGTAAACGATACTGACACAAAACATATGTTTGATAATCGTTACGGAACTGGTCAGTCAACCATTGACGCAATCTTCCGGGCTACTAATCAACTTATTGGTGGCAAGATTTTTGTTGTCGCAGGCTTTGGCTATTGCGGCAAAGGAGTTGCAGAACGCGCTCGAGGTATGGGCGCTGATGTCATAATTACGGAAATTGATCCAACGAAAGCGCTAGATGCAATGATGCAGGGCTATCGAGTCATGCCAATGCTTGAAGCAGCAAAAGTTGGGGATTTCTTTATCACCGTAACTGGAAATCGAACGGTATTAAGTTCTGATCATTTCAATGCCATGAAAGATGGAGCGATTCTGGCAAATGCTGGTCATTTTGATATTGAAATCGATGTTGCTTGGCTAGAAAAAAATGCCAAGAAGAATTCACGCATTCGCCATCAGACCGATGAATATGTACTAGCTAACGGTCGTAGACTTTTGCTTATTGCTGAAGGAAGACTCGTGAATCTAGGCGCTGCCGAAGGACATCCTGCTGTAGTGATGGATATGTCATTTGCTGATCAGGCTCTCACTGCAGAGTGGCTTGTGAAGACTGCAAAGTCGTTGACCCCTGGAGTTCACTATGTTCCAGCGGATATTGATAAAGAAGTTGCTCGATTGAAGCTGAAGAGCATGGGCGCCACTATTGATACGCTCACTTCAATTCAAGATGAGTACCTCAACTCCTGGAAGCACGGTAGCTAATGACTTCGGTAATGGTCGTTGATGATGATCAAGACCTTGCCGAAATGCTTGGGATTGTCCTCAATGGCGTTGGTATCGAAGTTGATCTAGTCAGTCGTGGCGATGAAGTAATCGATGTCTTTCGCAACAATCCCCCCGATTTAGTATTGCTCGACATCATGCTCCCTGGGCTTGATGGCATTGAAGTATGTAAGCAGATAAGAAAACATTCAATGCGCGTGCCCATAGTTATGTTGACTGCCAAGAGCGATACGCATGACATCGTCAAAGGATTAGAAGCCGGTGCAGATGATTACATGGTGAAGCCCTTTAAACCCTCGGAACTTGTGGCGCGCATAAGAACGCGTTTGCGTCGCGTCGGTGGTGAGATTTCTAGTAATTTAACAATTGGAGATTTATCAATTGATATTGTCGAACACACGGTCATGCGTGGCGGTAAAGAAATACCTCTCACGCGTCTGGAATTTGATCTGCTCGTTGCTCTGGCAAAGGAACCGGGACGCGTATTCACACGCGAGGCCTTGCTAGGAGAAGTGTGGGGCTATAGGCACTCCACAGATACTCGCCTTGTTAATGTGCACGTTCAGCGTTTAAGAGCGAAGATTGAACACGATCCTGAGAATCCAACAATTGTAAATACCGTCCGTGGGATTGGTTACAAGGCAGGCGCAACAGGCACGCGAGGGTAATCGCGCAATGAATGTGCTTAGTATTTTCAGTCGTTCACTTTTCTTAAAAGTCTTTACTTTTTCCAGCATTACTTCTATCGCTTTGATCTATTTTCTGGGATCAAATCTATACACTCGAATTTCAGACGGAATTATCAATGACAAGATTGCTGCCTCAATTTCGGAAGGCGAATCTGCCATTCAATATGCCAACTATCGATTTGTTATTGCAGAACTCAACAGGACAAAAGACTTAGCGCCGTTAGTACAAGAGATTGTTAACTCATCGAATGTGAGCGCAAAAGACTCTGGTCGTGAAGTGGTTTTTATCAATTCTGCTAATAGCAAAAGAGGAGATATACCTGCGGTCTCGACCTCCAACTTCCTAAAAGAAGAATCAGTTCCAATTAAATTCCGAGAGAGAGTTAAGAAGAGCGATGAGCTTCTATGGCGTGAAACCAAACTTCGCTACATCAATGGTGAAGTTCTCGACGGAGTAGTGATTGGCAAACTCCTTAGTCTTTCTAATCTTGGAACATATGAGATGTATGTGTTGTTTGGTTTTGACGCTCAGCAACAGAATATTGATCTAATTGGACAATCAATGTGGGGCACGGGACTTCTTCTCATCGCTCTGATCATGATTGTTGCATCAGTGGTTCTCCAGCAAGTGATTCGACCAGTTAAGAATGCTGCAGAGGTAGCAGAACAACTCTCTTCAGGAGATCTCGTGAAGAGAATGGAGGTTAGAGGGCAAGATGAGATTGCCCGCCTAGGGAATGCCTTTAATGACATGGCTGACACGCTGGAGCAGCAAATTACTCGTCTAGAGAATCTCTCGAGAGTTCAACAAAGGTTCGTTTCGGATGTGTCGCACGAGCTTCGTACTCCATTAACAACAATCCGAATGGCATCAGATGTTATCTATGCGGCGCGTGACAGTTTCGATCCTGTCATTGCAAGGAGCGCCGAACTTCTACTGTCGCAGATAGAGCGATTTGAAAATCTACTTGCTGATCTGTTGGAGGTAAGCCGTTTTGATGCTGAAGTAGCTTCACTCTCACTGGATCGAGTGGATGTCAGCGCGCTTGTGAAGCGTTGTGCAGACGATCTTGGAATTGCCTCTAAAGAGAGAGATTCGGTTCTTCGCATTCAAGCTCCCGAAGAGAAGCTCATCATTGATGCAGATCCTCGACGATTAGAGCGAATCATGCGCAATCTTCTCGCAAATGCGATTGATCACTCTGAGGGGCAACCCATTGATGTCACCATTAAAACTAATGACAGCGCAGTATCAATCTCGGTCAAGGATTATGGAGTCGGACTTACCCCATCACATATCGAACGGGTCTTTGATCGCTTTTGGCGTGCAGATCCATCTCGCTCACGTATTCGAGGTGGCACAGGACTTGGCCTTTCTATCGCACGTGAAGATGCACAGTTACACGGCGGTGAAATACGAGTGTGGGGTGAAATTGGAAAGGGATCGAATTTCGTTGTAACACTTCCTATCGCTCATGGACGGGCATACACAGAACCTGCGCTCTCGGAAATTCCCACCTTCTGATTTTCACAACTTCACGTAGAGCAAACCTATCTGCGAATTGAATGCATCAATATTAGGTGTGGCCGAGAGTATTCGTACCATCGTATCTAGTGCTCTTTATGGCGCACGAACACTGGTTTTTCCAGAACTCTGCATTATGTGTCGACGAGAATTTGTGGAGATTTGTCTCTCTTGTAAATCTCGATGGTTCGCACCAGCTGAGCAACTGAGATTTAGTGTGGCGCCCACTTACTCAGTCATCCCTTATAGCGAGGATGTCTCAGCAATTGTCTTACTTGCAAAAGAGGAGCGCAATAAAGTGGCACAAAGTCTGATCGCTCAAGCCCTTCATCAATCAATTACACAACTTCTTGAGCGGACAGCGACAGAGTCATGTTTGCTCATTCCCGTTCCATCTTCTCGACAGGCGATTCGCAAGCGAGGAGAATCCTTTTTGCATCCAATATTGAATCGAGTTATTTCTTTGCAGAGAGCTACTCGCAAGAGTTCCAATCCACAGTGGATCTGGCAAGAACTTTTGCGGCACACACGCCGAGTTCGTGACCAAGCAAGCCTTTCGCCCGTGGCGCGTGCAAGCAATATGGAATCCGTATTTAGTGTAATTGCGCAAACCGAGAGCCACTCAAAGGGATTGAGCAGTGGAATCTTTGATCTCCCTATTGTTGTAGTGGACGATGTCATTACGACCGGTGCAACTTTAAAGAATGCTATTGAGGCCCTAAGAGAGAGAAAAATGACAGTTTTAGGCGCTGCGACCGCATGTGCGTCCACCCACCAATTCCTAATACGATAGCCCTCTCGTTTTCGATGGAAGGTTGATTCGTGGCAGCAATTCTCGACAAGATTCTTCGCGCCGGTGAAGGTCGTGCCTTAAAGCAGCTTGAGAAATTGGCATCAGAAGTTAATTCCTACGAAGCGACTTTTCTCTCGATGAGCGATGACGAACTTCGCGCCATGACAGGCAAGTTCAAGGAACGTTTGGCCCAGGGCGAGGATCTCGACGAACTGTTACCGGAAGCATTTGCGGTAGTTCGCGAAGCGTCAAAGAGAACCCTCGGACAGCGACACTACGATGTTCAAATCATGGGTGGCGCTGCCCTTCATCGCGGAAATATTGCTGAAATGCGCACTGGTGAAGGAAAGACTCTCGTCGCAACACTTCCTTCATACCTCAACGCGTTGACAGGTCAAGGCGTACACATAGTTACCACAAACGATTATCTAGCAGAGCGTGACAGTGAATGGATGGGACGTATCCATCGCTTCCTCGGTCTAAAAGTTGGAGTCATTCTCGCTTCCATGACTCCTGCAGAACGTCGCATTCAATATGCGGCGGACATTACATATGGAACAAATAACGAATTTGGATTCGATTATCTACGTGACAACATGGCGTGGAATCTTGTTGACTGCGTACAGCGCGAACATAACTTTGCAATTGTGGATGAAGTTGACTCTATTCTCATCGACGAAGCTCGCACTCCTTTGATTATTAGCGGGCCAGCTGATAAAGCCACAAAGTGGTATGTCGAATTTGCCAACATCGCAGGGCGATTAACTCGTGGCGAGCATTATGAAGTTGATGAAAAGAAGCGCAATGTGGGAATTCTTGATGAGGGCGTAACTAAAGTCGAAGAGATGTTGAAGATAGATAATCTCTATGAGGCAGTCAATACTCCAATGATTGGCTACCTCAATAATGCCCTGAAAGCTAAGGAGCTATTTAAACGCGATCGCGATTATGTGATCATGAATGGAGAGCTACTAATTGTTGATGAGCACACAGGGCGCGTGCTATCAGGTCGCCGTTATAGCGAGGGCCTACACCAGGCGCTGGAAGCAAAAGAGCGAGTAGAAATTAAGGATGAGAATCAAACTCTCGCCACTATCACGCTTCAGAATTACTTCCGCCTCTACGACAAGTTGGCGGGAATGACTGGTACAGCGATGACTGAAGCTTCTGAATTCATGCAGATTTATAAGTTGGGTGTTATCCCAATTCCTACGAACAAAACCATGCAACGTATCGATCAATCAGATCTTGTATATAAGACCGAGGAAGCGAAATTTGAAGCTGTTGCTCAGGACATCATGGAGCGCCATCGCAAGGGACAACCAGTCCTTGTAGGAACAGTAAGTGTTGAAAAATCAGAAGTTCTCTCACAAGCATTACGACGTAAAGGCATTCCACACGAAGTCCTCAATGCAAAACAACATGAGCGCGAAGCAGCGATTATTGCCCGTGCTGGAACTATTGGCGCAGTCACTGTCTCAACAAATATGGCAGGCCGTGGTACAGACATCATGCTTGGCGGAAACCCAGAATTTATGGCTGATTACGAATTACAACGTCAAGGAATTTCCCCTGTTGATAATGCCGAGGAATACGAAGCAAAGTGGCCGGCAGAACTTGCTCGTCAGAAAGATGCAGTCGTGAAGGGCCATGATGAAGTTGTCGCATTAGGTGGCTTATATGTTCTTGGAACAGAGCGCCATGAATCACGTCGCATCGATAATCAGTTGCGAGGTCGTTCTGGTCGCCAAGGTGATCCAGGAGAATCGCGTTTCTATCTCTCACTTCAAGACGAGTTGATGCGCCGCTTTAACTCAGCGCTTGTCGAGCGCTTCCTTACTGCCGCTGGAATTCCTGAGGACACGCCCATCGAATCAAAGATGGTTTCGAATGCCATCAAGTCTGCTCAGACTCAAGTTGAATCTCAGAACTTTGAAATGCGCAAAAATGTCTTGAAGTATGACGATGTCATGAACCGTCAGCGTGAAGTTATCTATCGCGAACGTCGCGAAGTTCTTGAAGGTGTAGATATTAAAGATCAAGTCAGCACATTTATTGAAGACACTATCCGCGGATATGTCGCATCGGCAACGAGTGAGGGTTTCCCAGAAGAGTGGGATCTTGATCAACTTTGGACCGTGTTGAAGTCGACTTACCCAATCTCTCTAAAGATTGAAGATCTAGAGAATGAAGTGGGAGGCCGCACTGGGCTTGATAACGACTTCTTGGCTCAACGCGTCATCGATGACATCTTTTCTGCTTACGAGAAGCGTGAAAGTGAATTAGGCGCTGAAGTAACCCGGGAATTGGAACGAAAGATTTTGCTCTCAGTTCTTGACCGCAAATGGCGAGAACACCTCTATGAAATGGACTATCTACAAGAAGGCATTGGCTTGCGTGCGATGGCACAACGTGATCCGCTTGTCGAATATCAAAAAGAAGGTTATGACCTTTTCTCTGCGATGATGGATGCAATAAAAGAGGAGATGGTTGGATTCTTATTCAACGTTGAAGTCAAAGTAGAAGATAATCATGTAGAAGCCAAGGGCGTAACTCCTGCAGCCCCAACGCAGAAGCTTCAATACTCGGCGCCAAGTGAATCTGGTTCAGTCGCGACTTCAAAGAGCGATGGAGTCTCTCGCAATGCACCATGCCCTTGCGGCTCAGGAAAGAAATTTAAACGTTGTCACGGAGCTTCATAACAAATCAAGCTCAGTACAGAGCCATTTGCGATCGACGCCTTCAAAGCGGGCGACAAGAGCGCGCACTCGATCTTTGAAGGTGAGTGTCACGGTTACTTCAATGACTCCCTCTATGGGTTGATGCCGGTGAATCTTCTTTATTTTTGGGAGCTCGGTAAGAGTTCCAACTTTCTGGAGAATCGTGTTGTAAGTGAATCGATGAGTTGATCTTGCAACCTGCTGTGGGGAGCGTCGCCCGGCAAGAATTTCTAAAGCGCTAACTATGTACATCAATGTCCATCTTTCAATATTGGGTAGTTCTGATAGTGGTGATGGATTAGGAGCAAAATCGGGATCAAACGAATCACCATGCGTGCTTGGTATTAAGTAAAGTTTTTTACCTGCACTCACGCCACTTGACGTTTCATCCAGGTTGGGTCGATTGAAGAGATCGAGCATGGGATGCGCTGTTAATCTGACAAATTCCATAGGCGAAGATTTCCCAAAAATCAAAGTATTGATCTCATACGAAAGTATGAGATTGAGAGCGACATTTTCCACAGCTTGTAAGCCATGAAGAGGTACTGTGGATAAAACTCAACATCACTCACAAAAGAGATATTCATCTCCCATGAATGAAGAGAAGAAGAACCTACGAGAGCCTCGGCAGAAAAACAAATTGATTCGATTTCAGATAAATTCCCGCATTATTCTGGGTGGCACATTGATTGCCATCTCATTTATTTCTGCATACATTATTTCCGATACAAACAACCGTATGACGACTGTATGGAGCGCCACCACAGACTTAGCTCCTGGAGAGATTATCGAAGCGGGTGATGTGATCGAGTCACGCGTATTACTTCCCAATAACGCTTCTTCGTATCTTGATGGGTCCAACTCCATTGTTGGAAGTTATGTCGTAAGAGCCCTTGGATCTTCAGAATTAATCCCTGCCTATGCACTCTCGACTGAGAGTGGAGCACATCTGAGAAGAATTCCAATTTCGATACCTCGATCACGAGTACCAACTGGCATCGGGAGCGGAAGTCAGATAGATATCTACGGCTTGCCTAAAGATCAATTGAACTCAAACTTCAATCTTCACAAAGGATTGAGATCTCGAGCTCTTCTCATCAACATTTCGGTCGATGCTATCGATATCGAAGCGAGCAAAATGGGTGGAGATATTGGAATAACGATTCTGGTTCCCCAGGAACTTGTCGCCGGATTCATCTCATCAATGACGGACTTTGACTTTATAGTGGTGAAGCGCATTTGAGCATTTCGTTAATTACAGCGCTCAATAACGCGGAGCTAGAAGATGTGATTATCTCGTGCCTTACTCCACAAGGATTTACGCTCAAGAAACGTTGCTATTCTCAAGAATCGCTCATGGATGCTATTTCGACTCTCGAATCCGATACCCGCGCGGTGATATTTTTCATGTCTGGTTATCACATCACTCGAGAACAGCGTGCTGCAACAGGGGCTGAAAGCATTGCTTATGTAGAAATCTCCTCAGATTCGCGAATCTCCGCCGATGAAATTCAATCCCGGGCCATGGAGGCCTTGAGAAAGCCAGAATTGGCAATCGCGTCACGAACTTCACGTAAACAAGAGCGCAACTGGTTGACCTTTACCGGCTCTACTTCAGCTCCAGGAATTTCGACTGTAACACTAAATGTGGCATCTGAGCTTTCTCAAAAACGAGTGGTGACGTTGTTGGATGTCGATTCACATCGCAAGGATCAACATTTCATGCTCGGTATGCAGTACGAGGTTAAATCGAAGGTTTCATCAAATCTATCGCTATTCAACATCGAGTCTGAAGTAATGGCTTCAGAACTCGACAACACTTCTTCGCATGTGAACTGCATTGATCTCGGAGCGGCTCCCAGTCTTGATTCGCTCTTGACCGATAGGCGCTTATCTGGCAGAAGGTTTCTCGAAGTAATTGAGCAGAGCACTCACATCATCTATGTGCTCCCGGCTGAGCGACATGGCATTGTTGCAATGGATAAATTTCAGCGCTTCATCGCTGCCGAGATAAAGAGCGCTTCAGTTATCTATATTCTGAATAAGATGGGAAATTCCAGTCGACACAATGCGTTGCGCAAGAGTTTTCAAGCCCAACTCGGTGATCATCGAGGATTCATCCTGCCTAGAGATAATGACGTGCTCGATCGAGCCCAAGGGCATTACTCCGCTCTCAGTGAGGTAGGTCAGAGAACTCCATTACGCAGGGCTTTGCGTGAGCTCTCCCTTTATTTGGATGAATTGATCTGAAGTACGCTTTCGCCTATGCCTTTTCGTCACCTCGTAGCAGGATCCACATCGCTTTCAGAAGCTGATGTTGCTCGTTTGGGTGAATTGGTCGCCGAGTGGCAATTGTTGGCTGACATTTCCTTTGCTGATCTCGTGCTCTGGGTACCTCGACGAACCAGTGAAAAGAGTTGGCCAGAGGGCCATCTTGCGATCGCGCAAATTCGCCCCATGACAGCAGCGACAGTCTTCACTCAAGATGTAATCGGCGATGAAGTTCACTGGGGAGCACGAGTACATATAGATCATGCTCTTTCTACCGGAGAAATCGTGCGCGATACACAACCAGAGCAAGTAGGGGAGTTGAGAATCAAGGAAGAGACAATTCCAGTATTTTTCCAAGGTCGAGTCATTGCGGTCATATCTCGTCACCGAAATATAGAAACGATGCGCACGCCTTCTCGACTCGAACTCAACTATCGTGAGATCGCAAATCATATTTATCGGATGATCGCAGAAGGAAGCTTTCCTGTTAAAGACTCTGTATATCTTGCAGAAGCAGCGCCGAGAGTTGGCGATGGACTAGTGCGATTGAATGTTGATGGCGAGGTAATGTTCGCAAGTCCGAATGCGCGATCCGCTTTCAGCAGATTGGGTTGGGAGCGAGATCTTGAAGGGCACAATCTTGGCGATGTTCTAGATTTCCTCGCCAGAAAGAGTGAGGGACTTACTCCACGGGAAGAGAATTGGCGCGTTTCAATGAGCGGTCGTACTTTGCGTCGAGATGAGTTTGAAAATGCCAACGGCGTCGTTGATTTTCTAGCAATTCCGCTTACTGAAGGTGAAAATCGTATTGGTGCCGTTGTCCTCGTCCATAACGTTACAGAATTACGACGTAAAGACCGAGCTTTGATAAGCAAAGATGCCACTATTCGCGAGATTCATCATCGAGTAAAGAACAACCTACAAACAGTCTCAGCACTACTCCGTCTCCAATCGCGACGCATTGAGGACCCTAATGCCAGCGCAGCTATAGAAGAGGCAGTTCGCCGCGTTGCATCCATCGCTTTAGTTCATGAAACGCTCTCGACTAGTGCTCAAGATTCAGTGCAATTCGATGAAGTTATCTCCAAGATTATTCAAAGCGCTGTCGAGTTAAGCACTCGCCCCAATGAGATAACCATTAGCAAGGAGGGCGAGTTTGGTGCGATTCCTTCACTCGTTGCCACTCCACTTGCGCTTGTCATAACTGAATTAGTTCATAATGCGTTAGAGCATGGAGTGTCCGAGACGGGTTCTGTTGTACGAGTTTCTGTCACGCGTGAAGGAAGCATGATGACTGCTTCTGTGATTGATGATGGAACCGGAATACCATCTGATTTCTCTTTAGAGAAAAATACTAACCTTGGTCTTCAAATCGTCCATACCCTTACTCTCAATGAGCTAGCTGGAGAAATTGAATTCATCAAACCCAGCACTGGAACTGAAGTCAGGATTACTTTCCCGATCTCAAGATAGATTATTCGGGAAGTTGATTTTCCATAAGACGTGCTCGATTTCGAGCGGCTCGACGCTTCATGGCACGACGTTCATCTTCGGAGAGTCCACCCCACACACCTGAATCTTGACCGCTCTCGAGGGCCCACTGCAAACAAGGTTCGCGCACCTCACAACGTACACAAACTTTCTTAGCCTCTTCGATCTGCGCAATAGCAGGACCAGTATTTCCTACCGGAAAAAACAATTCTGGATCGACATCACGACATGCTGCACGATGGCGCCAATCCATAGTCATTGCTTTCTCTCCTCATAGATCTTCTCGATAGATCTTCTTGCTTTCAGGCGCTCACCAATAAGCGCAGGCTTCTGTGGTGGAGCTTGTTGCCCGAATAGGCGTGATTACGTGGCTAATTCTCCCGTGTGAGAGTTCTTTACTCAAGAGTTTGTGACGGTAATTTGATGAAAATTATTGAAAATGAGGTGAATTACACCATTTAAAGCGGCGTGAAGATTTCTGGTGCCCCCGACAGGATTCGAACCTGTGCACCCGCCTCCGGAGGGCGGTGCTCTATCCCCTGAGCTACGGGGGCGCTTTCGGCAAGATTATCAGTGAATGTTCATGCCAAGATGCGCTGGTGAATCAACGCGCATTCTTTGCTACCGGCTGCTTCTGGGGAGCCGAGAGGCGATTTTGGAAGTTACCAGGAGTTGTATCGACTTCAGTCGGTTATATGGGTGGTACAACTTCTGAACCTACTTATAAAGAAGTGTGCACAGGGCGTACCAATCATGCAGAGACCGTTGAAGTTGTTTTTGATCCCACCAAGATTTCTTACCAAAGATTGCTCGAAGAATTCTGGATAATGCACGATCCCACATCATTGAATAAGCAAGGTGGCGATGTCGGAACTCAATATCGCAGCGCCATTTTTACAACGAATCAAGAACAGATGATTGCTGCTGTAAATACCAGGGAACTTTACAATGATGTTTTGCTAAAGAATGGCTATGGTGAAATAGTCACTGAGATTAACGATGCTTCGCCGCACACTTACTGGCTTGCCGAGGAGTATCACCAGAAGTATCTCGAGAAGAATCCTGACGGATACGACTGTCATTCCACGACGGGGGTTGCCTTCCCCGTGATGAAGTAGAGAGAGTCGATATATGCAATCAGGTGCTGAGCTACCAAAAATTAATCCTCGAACAGGAAAACCTTTTCCCGTTCAAGTTGATGACCAAAAGTTGAAAGAGGAACTCGATCCACTCTCCTTTGATGTACTTCGAAAAGCTGGCACCGAAGTTGCCTTCACCGGAAAGTACTATGAAGCAGAGACAATTGGAGTTTACAAATGTAAAGCGTGCAATGCGGAGTTGTTTCGAAGCGAGGCTAAATTTCATTCTGGCTGTGGTTGGCCTTCTTTCTATGCGCCAACAGAAGCCGATGCTGTGATTCTCCTTGAGGATCGCTCTTTAGCTCCACGCATTAGAACTGAAGTGAGATGTGCATCCTGCGGCTCCCACTTAGGTCATGTCTTTGAAGGCGAGGGATATGCCGTACCTACGGATCAACGGTGGTGCATCAATTCTGTTGCGCTAGTTCTAGAACCGAAGCACACATAGTTCGCTTCATCAATTCTGATGCAGGTCGTGAAGCAGTTGTCTTACAAAACTTCCAGCGCTCTCCAGCAGTACCAAGCTAGATGGCTCCGATAAGGCGAATAAACCGCTCCCAGCTTATGTAAAGTCTTTGGTTCAATCTCATTTCGCATGCGATGAACTTTCTCCCAACCGCGCCGCACACCAAGATCTCCTACAGGCCAGACATCCTGTCGTCCCAATTGGAACATCAAGAACATTTCAACGGTCCACTTACCAATACCGAATTGGGGTAGTAAGTGCGACATGATCTCTTCATCATCCAAGCGATGAAGAGATTGCATGGGAATTTCACGATTAACCGTAGCAAGAGCTAATTGACGAAGTGCACGAGTTTTGGCCTCCGAGCATCCAGCTTTTCTCAGCGTCGAGGCTGGAAGCAGCGCCAACTTCTTAGCTTGCAGGGTGCCGCCAGATAACTCCTCCACGCGGCGAATAATCGTTGCCGCTGCTTTTGTAGAGAGTTGTTGAGAGATGATGGATGAAGCAAGTGAGGCGAAGTTACTCTCGCGCTGATGTGTCGGACGCGCCATGCCGATCCGGCAAAATCCAGCGCGCTCTATAACAGTTTGGAAACGAGGATTGATCTGGATGATCTCTCGAGCAGCAGATTTCGATTCTGCGAGGGTCATCACCACAGAAGGGACGTTAGCAGCAAAAAACACCTAGCCATTTTCGGATTTGCAGTCTATTTTTAGCCGCTTACAGGTTTTTACATCAGCAACTGGGCCATTTCCAGAATCGGGGTTATAGCGATACATGAACGCTGGGAGCAAAGTTGGAATCAAAGAGGTTGCCACGGAAGCTGGCGTCTCCATTGCAACAGTTTCGCGTGCGCTCCGCGGACTTCATCACGTTAATCCAGAGACTCGTAAGAAGATTCTCGACGCTGCTGAGAAACTCAATTATCCAATTCCTCAAACTTCTGCCAAAGCGCTCTATGGAAGAACGAATTCGGTTGGAGTAGTTGCGCCCTACATTTCTCGTTGGTACTTCGCGCAAGTCATCAATGGAGCAGAACAAGCGCTCCGTGAAGCAGGCCTAGATCTACTTCTCTATAACTTCTCGCAGATGAAGGGTCGAGAACGTCTTTTTCAACACCAACTCCTGAAGGGTCGCGTTGACGCACTTGTTGTTATCAGCCTTCCTCCAACTGAAGAGGAATTTGAATCGATGCTTGGACTTGGAATTCCCATTGCGCTAGTGGGAATGCATCATGCGCAATGTTCGAGTGTTGCGATTGATGACGTTGCGGGTGCACGCACAGCAACGCAGCATCTTGTGAACTTAGGACATAAAAAAATTGGTTTGCTATCTGGTCGACCTGATGATCCATTTGGTTTTAGCGTGCCTCAAGATCGTCGTAATGGTTTCATGCAAGTTCTCGCAGAAAGCGGCTTGGAATGGAAACCGTCGCGAGAAGTTTATGGAGATTTCACAATGTATGGCGCAAGTCGCGCGATGGATGATCTCCTTGCTCGGCCTGATCGACCTACTGCAATCTTTGCTCAATCCGATGAAATGGCTCTAGGTGCGCTCCAGGCAATTCGCCGAAATGGACTAAAAGTTCCGGATGATATTTCTATTATCGGTTTTGATGGGCATGAGATGGCAGAGTTCTCGGATCTCACAACAATTGAACAGCCTGTGCAATTGATGGGCGAGATGGCCGCATGGTCAATCATGGAAAGACTCAAAGCGCCCAAGAGTGAGTCGCATTCACTCACTCTTCCAACGACGCTTGTTGTGCGTGATTCGACAAAGCGCCTTCAATAATCGCATCTGCACTTAGCTCACGCCAGTTCAAAAATCTTGGCGGGATCTGTTAAGGGTTAGCGTTTCACAACACTCTTCAGATTCAAGGTTTGTGATGGCATACTGCTCGTCATGACTGAGGTTCACGCTCTACCTCTGCACGAATTGAGAAAAAGAAAGAGCGTCAAATGGCGCCAATTTCCTAGCGATGTTTTACCGCTTCCAGTGGCCGAAATGGACTTTCCGATTGCTGAGCCAATCAAGAGCGCACTTCACGATATGGTCGATCGATCAGACACTGGTTATCTCGGTCCTTTTCCAGAAATGTTCGAAGCATTTGCTCATTTCTCGCAGTTGCGATGGAAGTGGAGCGTTGATGTGTCACATATGCGTATTGCAACAGATGTTGGCGTTGGAACCGTTGAAGTATTGCGCACTCTTATCGGTCGAGGCGAAAAAGTGATGCTGAATTCTCCGGTATACGACAACATGTGGCGCTGGGTTGCAGAAGTTGAGGCCACTTTGGTTGATGTGCCACTGACTAACGAGAATGGAGAGTATTCGTTAGATCTCAACAACATCGAAAGAGAATATAGAGATGGAGTAAAAGTCCATATTCTCTGTCATCCTCATAATCCAGTCGGAGCAATTTTTACAAGTGATTCATTGAGCCAGCTTGCCTCACTAGCCAAACGTTATGGCGTACACATCATTAGCGATGAGATTCATGGACCGTTGGTATTTGAGAGGCGCGACTTCACTCCATTCCTAGCGGTCAGTGACGATGCAAAAGATGTAGGTGTGACTGTCACAAGTGCAAGCAAAGGTTTTAACCTAGCTGGCCTGAAGTGTGCCGTTATTGTCACCAGCTCTGCTGCAATAAGGGAAAAAATCAATTCGATGCCAATTTCTGTAGCATTTCGCGCCTCTCTCTTCGGAGCAGTGGCTGCTACTGCAGCATTTCGGGATTCAGATTCCTGGCTTGATGGTGTTGTATCTACACTTAATCAGAATCGTGAGCTCATTAGAAATCTGATTGACACCAAGATTCCTGCCATCAAGTATCGCGCACCCGACTTTGGCTATTTGGCATGGCTAGATCTCTCAGCCCTCCAATTAGGTGATGACCCAGCAAAGACGATATTGGAGCGCGGAAAACTAGCGCTCAATGGCGGACATATGTACGGCCCACGTAATGCTCAGTATGTTCGAATGAATTTTGGAACAAGTCCTGAGATTATTACCGAAGCTTTCGACCGAATCATGAAAAGTTTATAGCTCGAAACGAGTTAACTATGGCAACCTCTTACGATGCAGTCATTATCGGCAGTGGGCATAACGGACTAGTTGCAGCGTGCTATCTAGCTTTGGCAGGAAAGAAAGTTTTGATTCTGGAGAAAAACGAAGTGATTGGTGGCGCCACTACGAGTGTGCAAGCTTTTGATGGTGTTCCAGCTCGCCTATCACGATATTCATATCTAGTTGCGTTACTGCCAGATCAGATTATCCAAGATTTGTCTTTGAACTTTAAAACATTGAGCAGAACCGTCTCATCATATACACCCTACTTCGATGATGATGGCGATAAAGGAGTTCTGATTAATCGTAGTCTTGATGAAGAGACCCTCTCATCTTTGCGAACTCTTACTGGTAGCGATGATGAGAGTATTGCTTGGAAGAACTTTTATGAATCCGTTTTAGAGTTTGCCCGCGTAGTTGCGCCAACAATGTTGAGTCCATTACCGACAGAATCTGAAATTCGTGAACTTGTCGATCCATTAACTTGGGTTGAGTTGGTCGAAAATACATTAGCTGAAACTCTTCATGATAATTTCTTCGATGACTTGATAAAAGGCGTGGTCTTGACAGATGGGCTCATCGGAACCTTTACCAGCGCCAACGATCACGCAGCAAATATCTGCTTTATTTACCATCTCATAGGAAATGGAACGGGGGAGTGGAAAGTCCCAGAAGGTGGAATGGGGACTCTTGTTGATGAGTTGCACCGTCGCTGCCAGGAATTAGGCGTTGACATCAAGACTGGAATTGAAGCCGAAGAGCTTGTTGAGGAGAGTGATGGGGTTTGTATTTCAGGGAAATCAGCCCACTCCCAAACTAGAGTTGAGGTCAGAGCAAAAGTTGCACTAGCGAATTGCTCCCCACAAGTCTTGGAGAAAATTTCAGGAATCAAAGCGCCCGGATTACGTGATGGTTCACAACTGAAGATAAATATGGTCTTAAGAGAGTTACCGCAACTCAAGAGTGGTGATGATCCCCGAAAAGCTTTTGCTGGAACTTTTCACATTAATGAGAGTTACTTTCAACTCGAGAGCGCTTTTGAAGCGGCGTCTCGTGGCAAGATTCCAACAGAGATTCCTGCTGAGATGTATTGCCATACTTTGACTGATGCATCAATACTCTCACCTGAATTAGCTGCGAAGGGTTTCCATACCCTTACTCTTTTTGCACTCCACACTCCTGCTGCGCTCTTTGATCAAGACCATGATGCAGTGAAGGAAGAAGTCACTAAGCGGACTCTGGCCGGACTCAATGATTATCTTGTGAAACCAATAGAAAGCTATCTAGCTATGGATGCACACGGGAAACCTTGTATAGAAGTAAAGACGCCTCAAGAACTGGAAATGAGTTTGGGTCTGCCGAGAGGCAATATTTTTCATGGCGATCTGCAATTTCCGTGGAAATCTGATGATGATCGCCGAGTGTGGGGCGTTGAAACTCCCTCACCTCGAATCTTTATCGCGGGATCAGGAGCGGTGCGAGGTGGCGGCGTTAGTGGTATCCCTGGACACAATGCAGCCAAGGCAGCACTCACTGCGTTGGAAACATTGAAATAACTCGACTACTCTTATCGCATGATCAAAGGAATTCGCCGGATCGCTGCAGTAGTAACTCTGCTTGTGGTTGCTCTCAAAGGCGCTCTCTCATTTCTCTCATGGGTAGAAAAACAGGAAGAAAACAGTTCTGTATGGGCTGAAGACGAAGAGCTAGAAGAAGCGTTCTAATGACGTTCTCCTATATTCCCGGAACCTGCAACTTAGGTAAAGCAGAAATTCGCCGCAGACAATTCGTCGCCCTTCTTGGCCTTCTACTGACAGTCTCAACACTTGTGGGATTAATCGGCAGTGATGCTCCATCCAATGCGCGTTGGGGACTCTTCATTCCTTTGATGGTATTTGCAATTGGTTTCATTCAATCGCGGAAGAAATTCTGCTTGGCATATGGCCTTATGGGAACTTTTAATCTTGGCAAGCTTGGTGATATGTCTCGAGTGCAAAGCCCGGAAGACCGCAGAGCTGACCGCAAGACGGCGCTTTCAATTCTCTTTCAATCTGCAGCCCTGGCTTTACTGATCACCGTAGTGCTTGTTTTCTTACCGCTCTAATAGCGGGCACTCTTCAAACTAAATGCCCCAGCTTGGGAGATCAAACTGCGTTTCTTCTCGAATCCTTAAGGAAATCTTGAGCACTTAAGTACTCCTCATAGTAGGCGGTATTCCAAGTTCCAAGTTCCGGGTCAAAAAAATTGCCATTGAGAGGAGTACTTCCATTGAGAAATGCGATCGCTGATTCAGTCTCTTCAATAAGACCTGGGATTTCACTCCGTTTACTTTGGAGAAGGCAGCCAGTGAATTTCTCCATCTCCTTGTAAATCAAGAGATCATGTCCGAGAACTCCAATAACTTTGCTTGCCATCTCCTCAATCAATGGTATGCGAGCATCAGAAGTTGGCGAGAGCGCCAAGAACTGGTCAACAAGTGAGCGATATTCAACCCATTCCGCTTTTCCTTCTAACTCTTCATTCGCCACAAACTTCTGGAGATTTGAGCATTCAACAGCAGCTTGAGAAGGTTTACCAATAGGACCAAAGTGAACAGTTCCCCAGGCCGCGCCAATTGATAGCGCCAGCAAGATAGGAACAAAGATCCAGAATAAAGGGCGAGTATTTCTCACGCCCGTAGACTAACCGAGGGAATGCATGTACGGCGGCATGAAGAAACGGCGGCAGTAAGTATTGATGGAGGCGATAGCGTGATTGAAAACCTCGATGATGCTCTAGCGCGTGCTGCCGTCATCATGAAAAATCCAGCGCTGATTCGCCGAATCGTTCTATCAGGTAGACAGCGCACCCTCGTTCCGCCATATAAACGTATAGATATCCGACCAGTCGAGCTCAAGGGGGTGATCTACCTTCAAGTCGTGAGTCATGATGGAAAGCAAGATTTCACAAAAAACTACCTACCAGATCAATTTCTGCTAGTTGATCTTGTGAGGAGCGGATTTGGGAATATTGTGGTGGAGAATCACGAAGTAGAACTATCTATCCGCATTACAAAGTCCGGGGCAGCACAAGTCAGCGTCCAAACTGCTAGCAATTCAAAGTCGAGCGCGTCCAATCTTTCCCATGATCGAAGAAAGCATCGACTCCTCGGCGAAAACGAAGCAATATTCAAAGAGTTAGGAATTTCAGATAAGTCCGGGAAACTCAAGCCCTCTCGAACGGATAAGTTCCTGCAGGTCAACGAGTTTCTCAAGAGCATTGACCACGTACTCAGCGAAGAGTTAAAGAGCGAAAAAAAGATTGCAATGGTCGACCTAGGATGTGGAAGTGCATATCTAACTTTTGCAGCCCATCAATATCTCAAGAATCGTGGATTCGACGTCACAACAACTGGAGTAGATACTCGAGACGACAGCCGAGCAAAAAATACCGAGATAGCACAGCGCTCTGGATATTCAGGTGCAATCTCTTTTGTAGCTGCTGAAATTTCTGCTTTCCCAAAACAACAAGCAGATATAACTATTGCGCTGCATGCGTGTGACACTGCCTCCGATGATGCCCTGGCATGGGCAGTTAAGAGTAAATCTAGGATTGTTCTACTTGCGCCATGCTGTCATCATGACATTCAACGACAGCTGTCAGATATTCCACACCCTTTTGGTCTTGTGACAAGACATGGAATATTGAAAGAGCGAGTTGGAGATATTTTGACAGATGCGATTCGCGCACAAGTATTACGAATTCTTGGTTATCGAACAGAAGTGATGGAATTTATTGCAGGTGAGCACACACCAAGAAATCTAATGATTCGTGCGGTCTTGACCGGCGCACCCGCGCAGAAGAGAGACTTTGAAGAGTTGGATTCACTCATTAAACAATGGGGGATATCGCCCGTATTGCTAAAGCAGTTGGAGTCAGAGATTGAGACGCGACGACACAGGGCTCTCAGTTAGGCTTAGCCCATGTCGTCGAGCAAATCTGTAGGAAAAGTCCTTGCCGCACTGCCAGTGGGCGAGAAAGTTGGAATTGCTTTTTCGGGTGGCCTTGATACCTCAGTCGCTGTTGCATGGATGCGCGAAAAAGGGGCCCTGCCATGTACTTACACCGCAGATCTTGGCCAATACGACGAAGGAAATATCGAAAGTATTCCAGTTCGCGCTAAGGATTATGGCGCCGAGATCTCTCGTCTGGTTGATTGTAAGAACTCTCTTGTAGAAGAGGGATTTGCAGCCATTGCATGCGGAGCTTTTCATATCAGAACTGGTGGGCGCGCATATTTCAACACTACTCCGTTAGGCAGGGCTGTTACAGGAACCTTACTTGTACGAGCAATGCTCTCTGACGGAGTATCAATTTGGGGCGATGGTTCGACATATAAAGGTAATGACATTGAACGCTTTTATCGTTACGGCTTGTTAGCGAATCCCAATCTTCGAATCTACAAACCTTGGTTAGATCAAGATTTCGTCGGCGAACTTGGTGGACGAAAAGAGATGTCTGATTGGTTAGTTGCAAGGAAATTGCCTTATCGCGATAGCGCCGAGAAAGCATATTCAACTGATGCAAATATCCTTGGAGCAACACATGAAGCGAAGAAATTAGAAGAACTTAACTCTTCCATCGAATTAGTTGATCCCATTATGGGCATTAAATTCTGGGATAGCTCAGTTTCAATAACGAGTGAAGATGTACGCATCACTTTCAAAGCAGGTCGCCCAGTTGCCATTAATGGGAAAGACTTCGCAGATCCTGTTGCGCTCATGAAAGAGGCAAATGCGATTGGTGGACGCCACGGACTCGGCATGTCCGACCAGATTGAGAATCGCATCATCGAGGCTAAGAGCCGGGGAATTTATGAAGCACCAGGCATGGCGCTGCTCTTTATCGCTTATGAACGCTTACTTTCTGCGATACATAATGAGGACACGATTGCGAACTATCACGCCGAAGGTCGTCGCTTAGGGCGACTTCTTTATGAAGGTCGATGGCTAGATCCGCAATCTCTCATGCTTCGCGAGTCACTTACCCGCTGGGTTGCATCTGCAATCTCGGGCGACGTGACGCTTCGTCTTCGTCGCGGTGATGATTACTCCATCATCGATACTCAAGGAGATGGATTTAGCTACCACCCAGAGAAACTATCCATGGAACGTACTGAGGGCGCTGCCTTTGGACCTGCTGATCGAATTGGCCAGCTGACGATGCGCAACCTTGATATCGCGGATACTCGGGCAAAACTTGAGATGTATCGTGCACAAGGGCAAATTGGCAAAGGAAATTTTGATCTCGTCGAATTAGAAGATAAGAAAGATTGAGAAAGAGAGAACATGACCAGCACGCCCATCAATGTAATTCTTGATTCGTTCTTAGAAGAAAGCATCAAACTCTCGCCTATTGGTGCGACAATGTTGGGAGTACCTGGACTTGATGATCAACTTGATGATCTTTCCATGGCTGGAAATGAGAAGCGCGCTGATCTCATTCGCAGGACTCTTAATGCAATCAAGAACGAAACTCCGGTCAATGAATTTGATCGAATCGCACGAGATGTTGCCGTGGAGCGCCTAACTTCAGAACTGAATCTAAATGACACCTTTGAGGCGCGCATTCTCTTTAATCTCATCTCCTCGCCTGTCACAAGTATTCGACAAGTCTTTGAAATGATGAAGAAAGATCAGCCCGAAACTATTTCACATGTCACAAAACGACTTGATGGCATTGAATCAGCATTTGAAGGATGGAAGTCGACTCTGGAGTTTGTTGCTGCACAAGGTAAAGTCAACTCACGTAGACAAGTCCTTGCCACTGCTGGTCAGCTCGAAACATTCTCCAAAGGAGCATTTTCAGCCGTAGCTAAGAAGTTCAACCCTGCAGCAGATAATCAAGCTTTAATGGGCGCTGCTCAGAAGGCTGAACGGGCTTGTGCCGCACTTGCAATCTGGATGCGCGACGTTTACGCGCCTCAATGTCTCGCCGCAGATGGAGTGGGAGAAACTCGCTACAAAATGTGGGCGCGTCACTTTACCGGTGCAGATCTTGATCTTCGCGACACATACGAGTGGGGAATCAAGCAACTAGAGATGATTAATGAGCGGATGTGGATTGCTGCGAAGAAACTTTATCCCGATGCCACAACACTACGCGAGGTTGCCGATCGCCTCGACTCTGATTCGCGTTATACAGTGGAAGGCGAAGAAGAGTTACTGAAGAAACTACGAGATTTTATTGCAGCAGCTGTTGAGCGACTCGACGGCAAAGAATTTGATATTGATCCCCGAATTCGCAATTGCGAAGCGCGGCTCGCTCCCGAGGGAAGTGCATCAGCGGCTTACTACATGGGACCAAGTGAAGACCTAACTCGTCCGGGTACAACATGGTTTCCTACTATGGGGCGTAAGACATTTGGTTGGTGGCATATTGTTTCTACCTGGTATCACGAAGCGGTTCCAGGACATCATCTTCAAGTTGCAACAACCAAAATCAATACCGAACGCCTCAATCGTTTCCAGAGAAATCGTGTCTGGGTCTCAGGCTATGGCGAAGGCTGGGCATTGTATGCCGAACGTCTTATGGATGAGCTCGGCGCTTTTGCAGATCCAGGTTATGAAATGGGTTATTTATCGGCACAAGGATTACGTGCCGCACGAATCGTCGTGGATATTGGAATGCATTGTGGCTACAAAGATTTTAATGGTGAAGTGTGGAATGCCGAATCAGCTTTCAAACTACTTCATGAACGCGCTCTCCTTGATGAGATTTCAGCGCGGAGTGAAGTCGATCGTTATTTAGGTTGGCCAGGTCAAGCCATCTCGTACAAAGTAGGAGAGCGCTTCTGGATGGAAGCTCGCGAAGATGCCAAGAAGAGATTAGGTGCGAAATTCGAGCTGAAGAAGTTCCACTCATTTGCGCTCAACCTTGGCCCAATGGGCCTAGATCCCTTTAAGCGCGAGATGGCGCTTTGGGATGGGAATTAGATAAACTCGCGCTGTTGTTTCCGGGGTCGGTGCAATTCCGAACCGGCAGTCACAGTCTGCGACCCGTTTGCATCCAGCTAACGGTGGACTTGGTGAAATTCCAAGACCGACGGTTAAAGTCCGGATGAGAGGGAACACGCTCGCTAGATTTATCTGGCTTTATGCTGGTTTATTCCTGCATGCGTCGAGTTGTGACGTCGCCATCTAAGTCAGCGGTACCTTCTTTTGCGCCCCGGAGTTACTCGAACCGGAAGGCGAAATGACTAACGCAGATTCATCTCGACAGTTGCTACTGCAACGCGCGATGTTGCGCGCTAATGAAAGTGCGACGCACGGTCTCGGATTAACAACTCCCAATCCGATTGTGGGGGCTCTCATACTTGATGCCCAAGATAAAGAGATTGCAATAGGTTTTCACGCCGGTGGCGAGCACGCCGAAGTAATCGCAATGAAAAAGGCCCAGCTATCCGGACATACTGATTTCTCTCAATGCACCCTGGTTGTCACGTTAGAGCCATGTAACCATCATGGAAAAACTGGCCCATGCTCTAACGCCATTATTGAGGCGAAATTTAAGAGCGTTGTATTTGCAGTGAGTGACCCTAACCCGATTGCAGAAGGTGGCGCTAAGAAATTACGGAGTGCGGGTATTGAAGTGATAGAGGGAATAGAAACAGAGACAGTCGCTTTTACAAATCGTGCCTGGTTGAAGAAGATCACAACGGGTAAGCCATGGATTCTCTCGAAAATTGCTGCCACAGTTGATGGAAAGATTGCAGCAGCAGATGGAACGTCGAAATGGATTACATCTGAAGAGTCGAGGCGCGACGTTGCGTTGCTGCGCAATCAGGCTGATGCCATTGTCACTACGACCGCCACGGTGTTGGCCGATAATCCTGATCTAACTCCGCGATTTGGGGATGAAGTCAACCCTTCGGGACGAAAAAAGAACCCCATCCGTATCGTCATGGGGGAGCGTTCCACTCCCGCGCAATTTAATATCAATAACGCTAAAGCTGAAACACGATACATACGGTCACGGGACATCGACCAAATAATTTCTATGGCGCAAGAGTTCGGGTGGAATCAACTACTGATTGAAGCGGGTTCAAGCTTTAATAGCGCACTAATTCGAGCTGGATTGATAGATGAGATTCTTCTTTATCAGGCACCTTCACTACTTGGTGCTGGAACATCGTTCGTCTCAGATCTCGGTGTAAATTCTCTGGAAAATCGAATCTCATTTACTTATGGGGAAATAGCAAGAACCGGCGAAGATATAAAGATTCAGTTGCTTGCTTCCTCATCGCGAAAACTCACTTCTTTAACGGGAGGTCGATAAATGTTTACTGGACTAGTACAGGATAAAGCAATCATTCGCGGGATAGAGAAACGAAGTGAATCATCAGTACTCACTTTCGAAACAAACCTAGCCCATCAACTTAGCATCGGAGATTCAATCTCCATTAATGGCGTATGCCTTACGGCAATCGCTATCGAAAATACACTTGTAAAGGCTGATGTGATGGTGCAAACCTTAAAACTTAGCAATTTGGGGGATCTGACGGACGGAGCGAGAGTCAACGCCGAATTAGCAACACGAGTCGATGCGCGTCTCGGGGGACATATTGTTCAAGGACATGTCGATGGCATAGGAATTGTTGTCACTAATGCGATGGGAGAGAAGTGGCAAAAATTTGTTGTTGAGATTCCAGCGCATCTTGCAAAGTATGTTGTAAATCAAGGCTCGCTATGTGTAGATGGTGTTTCACTCACGGTCGGAGAAATTGTGGACAGTACAAGAACAGTCACTCTGTGGCTGATTCCGGAGACTGTTGAGAAAACGACTCTTGGAGATAAGAAGCCTGGAGAGCGAGTAAATATTGAAGTTGATGTTCTTGCTAAGTATGTGGAGCGACTGCTTGGCGCACAGAACAGAGGGTTGAGTCATGAATAACTCCCAGATACAGAGCGCTCTCGACGCCTTTAAAAAAGGCGGCTTTGTCATAGTTACTGATGATGAAAAACGCGAGAACGAAGGAGATCTATTTCTTCTTGCGAGCGCTGCAACGAAAGAAAAACTCGCCTTCATGATTCGATATACCTCTGGAGTAATTTGCGTTGCAATGACCGAAGCTCGATCACGAGAACTCCATCTTCCGTTAATGGTAAAGAACAACCAAGATACTAAGCGAACTGCGTTTACAGTTACCGTTGATGCAAAGGCTGGAATCACCACGGGTATCAGCGCTGAAGAGCGCGCAAACACGATTCGCACCCTTGCCGATTCGAAAGCCACCGCAGAAGACTTTGTCAGACCAGGTCACATCTTTCCTCTGATTGCTCATGAAAATGGATTACTGGGACGCCAAGGTCATACTGAGGCTGTTGTAGAAATGTGTCGCATGGTCGGCGACGTTGAAGTTGGAGTCATCAGTGAACTTGTTAACGAAGATGGTTCGATGATGCGTGGCAGTGCCCTCCAACAGTTTTCAGTCCAACATCAGATACCTGTAGTGACTATCGCTTCACTTGTCCAACTTTTGCGAGATGAGAGTAAGGACAATCCAAGAACGTCAGATCGAAAGGCAAGCCCGCTACATTGGGCGGATCTACCGCGCCGCAACGTGATTTCAGATCAGAACCAGAATTGGCAGATCACAACTTTTAGTGGACGGGGCGGCGTGGATCACGCAGTCCTACGATTTGGCGCTTTACCAAAGAATGAGAGAGCTCTTTTAAGAATCCATTCCGAATGTTTGACGGGTGATGTGCTGGGTTCACTTCGCTGCGATTGTGGCTCCCAACTTGAACGAGCGATGAGCCTTATCGAATCTCATGGTTCTGGTCTAGTTATTTATCTGCGCGATCAAGAGGGGCGAGGAATTGGACTCTCCGAGAAAATTCGAGCATATGAACTACAAGACCAAGGCCTTGATACTGTTGAAGCAAATCTTGCTTTAGGACATGACGTTGATGAAAGAGATTTTGCTGATGCTGTAGAGATTCTTCATCAACTCGGCCTTTTGCAGGTAACTTTGCTGACAAATAACCCGCAAAAACTACAGACGCTTCTCGAGGCAGGAATTTCTGCAACTGCAGAGGATCTTCACGGCGACTTAAATGAATTCAACCAAAAGTACATCCAGACAAAGCGCGAAAGGTTAGGACATAAATAATGTCAGGTGCAGTTCCAAAAATTAGCCTCGGGGATATGAGTAGATTTAAGGTAGCGGTAATCTCAGCTAGCTGGCATAAAGAAGTATGCGATGCGCTTATTGCTGGTGCCAAGCGCGCACTTTTAGAATCAAAGGTGACAATCAGTCCTGTCATTTTTGTTCCAGGATCATTTGAATTGCCCCTCGCAGCACAATATGCGCTGGATTCAGGTGCAGATGCAGCAGTCGTGCTTGGCGTCGTAGTTCGCGGAGAAACTCCTCACTTTGACTATGTCTGCCAGGGCGTTACGGATGGCGTAATGCAGGTTTCACTCTCGCGGAGTAAGCCCATTGGTTTCGGAGTTCTTACCGTAGAGAACATCGAGCAAGCCATTGCCCGAAGTGGCGTACCCGGGAGTAAAGAAGATAAGGGCTTTGATGCGACAGTCGCTGCATTAGATCTCTTGCGGTTAAGAGCAAGTTTATAGAGATCTATTGAAGAGATCTAACGAAGAGATCTCTAACTAGATATTTACTATTAGCGATTCTGCGGGAAGCCAAGATTAATTCCACCATGGCTGGGATCTAGCCAGCGGCTGGTAACGACTTTGCCACGAGTAAAGAAATGAACGCCTTCGGTTCCATGTGCATGGGTATCGCCAAAAAGCGAGTTCTTCCAGCCACCGAATGAGTAATACGCAGTCGGTACCGGGATTGGAACATTGATGCCAATCATTCCCACCTGAACTTCATTCTGGAAACGACGTGCTGCTCCACCATCATTTGTGAAGATTGCTGTGCCATTGCCATATTGATGTTTATTGATCAGCGCTAAACCTTCATCGTAACTTTGAACGCGAATCACAGATAGTACTGGTCCGAAGATTTCATCTTTATAGATGCTCATCTCTGGAGTAACGCGATCAAAGAGAGTTGGGCCGAGCCAGAATCCTTCGGCTGCACCATTTATTTTCGGGTTACGTCCATCAACAACGAGTGCGGCGCCCTCGCGAACTCCAGCATCGACATATGAGGCCACTTTGTCGCGATGAACAGCAGTAACCAGTGGTCCCATATCGGAACCTTGAGTTCCGTCGCCAGTTTTCAACGTGGCCATGCGATCCGAGATTTTCTTGATGAGCGCATCAGCAACTGGCTCAACGGCAACGAGAGCTGAGATTGCCATGCACCGTTCTCCAGCCGAACCAAAACCAGCATTAACAGCGGCATCTGCTGCTAGATCTAGATCGGCATCAGGCAGAACTAACATGTGATTCTTTGCGCCACCGAGCGCTTGAACGCGCTTTCCATTCTTTGTGCCAGTTTCATAGATATAACGCGCAATAGGTGTTGATCCAACGAAGGAAATAGAGGCGATGCCTGGATGCTCAAGTAAGCGATCTACTGCGACTTTATCGCCATGAACAACATTAAATACTCCATCAGGAAGCCCTGCTTCCTTCCAGAATTCAGCGATGAGATTTACAGGTGATGGATCCTTTTCGCTGGGCTTAATAATCACGGCGTTTCCCGCAGCAATTGCGATTGGGAAGAACCACATCGGCACCATCGCGGGGAAATTGAATGGAGAGATGATTGCGCTGACTCCGAGTGGTTGGCGTATGGAATAAACGTCGATACTGGTTGATGCGCCTTCTGAGTAAGAACCTTTGAGTAAGTGCGGAATACCGCAGGCAAATTCAACAACTTCAAGGCCGCGGGTCACTTCACCGAGCGCATCAGATAAGACCTTGCCATGTTCAGCTGTGATAAGGCGCGCAACTTCTTCTTTACGTGCATTGAGAATCTCGCGGAAAGCGAAGAGAACTTGAACTCGCTTTGCAAGGGATGCATTGCGCCATTCTGCTTGTGCGCGCGTGGCGATTTCGATTGCTTGATCCACGACAGCGACAGAAGCAAAATCTACTTTTCCAGTAACTTTTCCAGTGGCAGGGTTATAGACATCACCACTTCGTTCTGCGCTGCCAGTCCAATATGCACCATTAATGTGATGGGAAATGCGCTTGACGTCGCTCATCAGATATTTCTCTCTACTTGCCTGCGCCGATGTAATGCTTATCGATTATGGAAAAGGCTTTATCGAGAATTGCAACGCCCTCACTAAATTCAGCTTCAGAGATATTGCATGGTGGAACCACATGCATACGATTGAAGTTGGTGAATGGCATCAAGCCAAGCTTCTTGCACTCAGCCACAAGTTCATTCATCGCAGGACTCGTTCCAGCATAAGGGGCTAGCGGTTCACGTGATCCTCGATCTTTAACAAGATCTAGCGCCCAGAAAACTCCTAGGCCGCGAACTTCACCAATAACCGGATGTTTTTCAGCTAACGCGCGAAGGGCGGGACCAATAACTTTCTCACCCATATGTGCTGCGTGTTCAACGATCTTCTCTTCCTTCATGACATCTATCGTGGCAACAGCAGCTGCGCATGCAAGTGGATGGCCGGAGTAAGTGAGACCGCCAGGGAAAACGCGATCATTAAAAGTTTCAGCAACTTTCTGGGAGATGACTACGCCACCAAGGGGCACGTAACCAGAGTTGACGCCTTTTGCGAAGACGATGAGATCAGGGTGAGCGTTGGAGTGTTGATAAGCAAACCATTTTCCAGTGCGGCCAAAGCCTGACATCACTTCATCTGCAATCCAGAGAATTCCATATTTATCACAGAGCGCGCGAACGCCCTCTAAATATCCCTTAGGTGGAATGAGAACGCCTGCAGTGCCGACAACAGATTCAATAAGAATTGCGGCGATTGTGTTGGGACCTTCAAATGTTATGACGCTCTCGAGATGTTCGAGCGCGCGTTGGCATTCCTCTTCCTCGCTCTTTGACCAGAACGAGCTGCGATATGTGTAAGGCCCAAAGAAGTGCACATGTCCATATGCAAATTCATTTGGCCAACGCCGTGGATCACCGGTGGCCGAAATAGCTGAGGTGGTATTGCCGTGATAGGAGCGATAGAAAGAGAGAATTTTGTGGCGATTGGTGTGGAGTCGTGCCATTCGAATTGCATTTTCAATTCCGTCAGCGCCGCCATTTGTGAAGAAAACTTTCTGGTGGTGCGAACTAGAAAGTTCGACGATTCGTTTGGCTGCCTCGCCGCGCGCTTCATTAGCAACTTGGGGTGCAACAGTAGTTAAAAGTTCAGCTTGCTCTTTGATTGCATCGACAACTTTTGGGTGCTGAAAGCCAATATTGGTAAAGACTAATTGGCAGGAAAAATCAAGATATTTCTTCCCGTCAAAGTCCCAGAAATACGATCCCTTACCCGTTGCAACTGGAAGGGGAGAGATCTGGGCTTGAGCCGACCACGAGTGAAAAACATAGGAGCGGTCAAGTTCAAAAACTTCCTTGCCGCGCGCAGGGTTGGGAATGAACTCTGACATGGCGCTATCTAATCAGCAGTATGCCAATGACTCAAGAATGTCGGTTGCCACCACTGACTTCTTACTGCGCGCTGCGTGGGCGCCCGCAGCGGAGTGCAGATGTACTGCGTCACTTACCACTCGTTGCGCTTCATGATGATCTGTTGGTTTCCAACTCGCTAGATAAGCGCCAATTAATCCGGCCAGGACATCTCCACTTCCCGCTGTTGCTAATTCTGGTCCACCATTCGTATTGATGGTGGCTGGTAGATGCGGAGCTGCGATAACGGTGCGGTTTCCTTTTAGTACACAAATCACATTGAGGTCATCGGCGATTTTCTGCGCCGTTGAAATGCGCCTCTCCCTTAATTCTTTTTCGTTCGTCACTGAATTCTCTGGCATTGAATATCCCAATGCGCGCAACTCACCTTCATGTGGTGTGACAACGATGATTTGCTTGGCAGTGCGGTGAGCAGGTGAACTTTGCGCTAGTGAGAGCGCGCCGCTATCGAGGACCACAGGAATCAGGTGAGGGAGAGAACGTAGAGTTGATGCACCGGGACCAACAACGAGTGAATCTATTTTCTGACCAGATAGATTCTTGATAGGCGCAACATCGGGAAAAGCACCAAGGACCAAGCGGGTTGCGGTGGTGTTGTTATCCAGGTATTTCACATAGCCAGCGCCTCCACGCCGGGCACCACCAACAGTGAGAAGTGCAGCTCCGGGAAAACGCTTCGAACCAGCGACGATAGCGACAACGCCTCTGCTGTACTTATGATCTCTTCTCGAGATAGGACGCCGACCTCGCTTCAAATTTTGAGAGTTTTTCTTACTCTTATTGACCTGAGCCACGTTATCTAGGTTGAGCGGAATGTAATGATGTCACTTCACTTTGCTTAGCATTGTCGTGCGTACAACGCAGGTTGTCTGCGTCGAGTTCACAAGTACTACAGATCAGATATTGGTTATGACAGAAATCATTGGCGCAATTGATAAATTGCTTTGTTGGGCTCTTGCAAAAGTCACACTTGCCAATCAATTTCGCGTCATCTGAAAAATCAATAGTTTTGCGACCATCAAAAGTATAAAGCGATCCTTCCCATAAACCTTTATCGCCATATTTCTCGCCATAACGAACGATTCCACCAGCAATTTGGTAGACCTCGTTGAAACCACGTTCTTTCATCACGGTAGTGAGAATCTCACAGCGGATTCCACCAGTGCAATATGTGACAATCGTCTTATTTTTTAGGTGGTCGTACTTTCCACTATCAAGTTCTGCGATAAAGTCCTTAGTGGTTTTCACATCCGGCACTACTGCATTCTTAAACTTTCCTACTTTTGCTTCGTAAGCATTACGGCCATCAAAGAAAACTAAGTTATCT